>Ga0310810_10001183_pt1 | contig 26980 bp, 31 predicted proteins | sample NCmetagenome_FD_207641 | JGI IMG/M metagenome (GOLD analysis project Ga0310810, IMG submission 207641) | Soil microbial communities from experimental microcosm in Duke University, North Carolina, United States - NC | ecosystem: Engineered > Artificial ecosystem > Soil microcosm > Unclassified ...
TTGTTCTAGCTGTGTTACCGTCAGTTGCCCACTCATAGTTCTATGATAGCACAAGCGCTATGCTAAATGACGCGCTGACGGTTAGTTTCGTAGGTCATCTTTTTGTACATCGCTTCGGCATCGTCAGCCTTGTTAATCGCGGCTCCCGCGTTAATGACATCGATACCGCCCTGCGCAAGGCTAAACGCGTTCTCGTCGTTCGCGCCGCCATCCCAACCGATTTCAACATTCGGCTTGATGTTACGAATTAGTCGGACTTTTTCGAGCTGCATCAGGCTCGCTTTGCCACCGTATTGGCCTAACTCGCCACTGAATATCATAATATGGTCAGCTGCTTCGATCAGTGGCTGAATCGTCTTTGGCACTGTTGGCCTCAGCAGGGCGAGACCAGCTTGAATGCCAGCTTGTTTGACCTGCTGCATAATCGGCAGCAAGTCTTCTTGAACTTCTGCATGAAAAATAATCGTGTTTGGGTGCAAATCAATCAACGGCTTAACGTACTCACTGGGACGCGCCACCATGGCATGTACATCTACTTTCCAATTTGCTGGCCAGTAGAGCTGGTCAACGCCAAGTGTCAGCGTCGGTGCAAACTCGCCGTCTGCAAGGTCAATATGTACCCTATCGGCAAACGAATGGATGCGCTCAATGGTCGTTTTATAAATCTCGTGATTATCAGTCAAAATAGCCGGTGCAACAACACTCATGATTAAAAGCTGTCCAATTCTTCATTACGTCGCCGGAATCGTGGTGCGCCGGCAAACGGCGTCTTGAGCCATGTTTCAAGCACGTCTTTCCAAAGCTCTGCATCGTCATCGAACATGCGCGCCGACAAACAAAGCACGTTACTGTCATTATCGTTGCGCGTCATTTTCGCTTCGTAGGCATCCCATGGAAGGCTGGCACGAATACCGCGGAAGCGATTCGCCGCCATGCACATACCCTGTCCGCCGCCACATATCAAAATTGCACGCGGGTCGTCTTTTTCATCTTCGCCAAGTACTTTTGTCGCGGCCATTTGCGCAAACTGAGGAAAGTCATCTTCAGGGTTGAGTTCGCGTGCACCGACGTCTTCAACGTCGTAGCCTCGTTTCGCGAGATACGCTTCAATACGTTCTTTCAGGTGGTAGCCCTGATGATCAGCGCCAAGGAATAATTTCATGTTTTAAGTATAAGCGGTTTTAGAAGCCTTGTAAACTCTGAAAATATTGACGGATAATTAGGAAAATGACGTAATGTGCTTGCTACCAAAGCGCACGCCGAAGCGTGCGCAATGAGATGTGGTGCACAACGTACTATATACGTTTAGCGACGTCGGCAACCAATTCGACAAGCCGGTTACTGTAACCCCATTCGTTGTCGTACCATACGCAGACCTTAATCAGGTTGCCGCCCACGACGCGCGTCAGCGGTAAATCAACCGTTCCAGAGTGACTATTGCCAATGTAGTCGCGGCTCACGAGTGGTTCGTCGCTTACGGCAAGAATACCTTGATAGAACGGATCTTCTGCTGCTTCCTTGAAGACATTGTTGACGTCTTCGACGGTGACATCTTTCGAAAGTAGAGCGGTCACATCGCTGATTGACACAACCGGTGTCGGTACACGCATAGAAATACCGTCGAATTTTCCTACCAAGCCAGGAAGAGCTTTCGTGACGGCAATTGCAGCGCCGGTGCTAGTCGGAACGATATTTTCGGCGGCGTTGCGACCTTCGCGAGGATCTTTCTTTGGCGCGTCTTGTAGCGCTTGGCTAGCGGTGTAACTGTGAACAGTCGTCAGTAACGATTTTTCGACACCGAATTTGCTATCGAGAATTGCCATCACAGCACCGAGGCTGTTCGTTGTACAGCTCGCGTTTGAAATAACTTGAGTCGCACCTTCGACAGAGTCGTCATTTGCACCCAGAACGATTGTATCGACGCCATCAGATTTGGTCGGGCCGCTAATGACCACACGCCTTGCGCCAGCCTCGATGTGCTTCGACGCTCCTTCTTTGTCGGTGAAGAATCCGGTCGACTCAATTACCAAATCGACTTCTAGATCTGCCCAGGGCAATGCGGCAGGATCTTTTTCGGCCAAGACTTTGACCTGCTTGCCGTCAACGATAATGCCGTTCTCGTCACTCGACACATCGTAGTGGTATGTGCCGTAGTTGCTGTCGTTTTTCAGCAGATACGCCAGCGTCTTGTTATCGGTGAGGTCGTTGATCGCAACAACTTCGAGGTCGCTTCGTTCCCAGGCTATCTTAAATGCCGCTCGGCCAATACGACCAAATCCATTAATTGCAATTCGTGCTTTTGCCATTCCCACTCCTTATGTTCTATTTAGCATTAGCTCTTTAGCGTAAGTATAGCGCCCAGGCAGAGTTTTTGTAAAGCTGGTAAGATAGATACATGGATAAAGCCAAGCTAGTCGAATGCGCTACTCCGCTGTACGAAACGGAGCAGGTGCTCGAGCTTGACTCGGCAATCGATCTTGCACAGACTGCTCACGTCGGACAAATACGTAAAAGTGGCGAACCATTTATCTCTCACCCATTGGCAGTCGCGGCAATCTTGTGCGAATGGGGTATGGATATCGATACGGTACTTGCTGGCGTTTTACATGATAGCGTCGAAGACACGAATGTAACGCTCGATCAAATCGAAACGCTATTCGGCCGCGACGTCGCTTTTCTTGTCGACGGGGTGACAAAAGTCGGCAAAGCTCGCGCCGGTATGCGTGACCTCGAAAGCTATTTGCCAAGCACGAAAGACAATCTATCGAAACTCATGATTGCCGTCGGCCAAGATGTGCGTGTGATTATTATTAAGCTGGCCGATCGCCTACATAACATGCGCACACTAGAATATATGCCTCGCGACAAGCAAAAGAAGATCGCTCGCGAAACCATGGAGGTCTTTGCGCCACTCGCCGATCGTCTGAACATGGGCCGGGTTCGTGTGCAGTTAGAGGAGCTCAGTTTCCGGTATCTCGCACCGAAAGATTTTGCCCGCACGAAAACCCTGATGGATGCGCGAATCAAACGCAGCCAACGCAAACTTGCACGCGTAAGAAAAGAAGTCGAAAAACACCTGAACGACGAAAAGATTACCTTTCATATGGATGGCCGCGTCAAGAGCGTATACAGCCTGTATAAAAAGCTCGATCGCTACCAAGGCGATATTGAGCGCATTCATGACTTGATCGCGCTTCGTATCGTTACCGATGACGTCGCGAGCTGTTACCTGGTGCTTGGCGAGCTACATTCGCTGTATCAGCCGCTCTATGAACGCATAAAGGACTACATTGCGAAACCAAAGTCGAATGGCTATCAAAGCTTGCATACGACCGTTCAGACCAAAGACGGGCAAATTGTCGAGTTTCAGATTAGGACGCACGAAATGCATGATTACGCCGAACGTGGTTTCGCGGCAAGCTTTCATTACAATGAATCGAAGCTCAGTGATGCATACCGAAAAGGCGCCATTGCGACGCTACCGGCCGATTTGTCATGGATTCGCGAATTGCAAGAAGCCGCAGCGAAAGCGAGCGAAGGCAAATCATTCAACGCTGATAAATTCCGTATGAAGCTGTTTAGTGACCGTATATTCGTGTACTCACCGAAAGGCGATATCTGGGATTTGCCTCGTGGTGCGTTTCCGCTCGATTTCGCGTATCGAGTGCACTCCGACGTTGCCTCGCGTGCCAGCGGCTTCAAAATAAATGGCGTCATGAAACCGTTTAGCTACCAACTTGAACACGGTGATACAGTCGAGATTCTGACGGCGAAAGGCGCTCACCCGAAGCCGGAATGGAAAGAATTTATACATACCAACCACGCAAAGGAAAAATTACGCCAGCAGCTCGCGCGAAACGGCGGCGTACTTGGTCATATCACCCAGGCCGCCAGCCAGTTCAGCGAGCGACTACGTAAGCGCTAAGCCGCCCGCTCAGCAATAAACTCAGCGATAAGTGACCGATACCGGTCCTCCTCGACAAGATTGATTTGACCGAGAGATATCCAATCGGCTTGGTCATGCTCGAAATCAAGGACAATTGACGGTCGCCTATCGGTGTGTACGACGAACAACTCAAGATAATAGTTCTTGCCGAAGTAATTTTCTACATTTGCACTCGCTACCCGCGCTGGCTGATCGGGCTCTAGCTCTATGCTTGTTTCTTCGCGCAGTTCGCGCAATAAGCCTTCAAGCATCGTTTCGCCTTCTTCGACCTTGCCGCCTGGCAAGTCTTGGCTGAACGGTACGTATGGATGAGTCTTGCTGCGACGAAGAATCAGCGCATTATCCGCAGCATCGAGCACTAAGGCTTTTGCACCGCGGATAACCATTACTGTGCGTTCCAGCGCTCCATGCAAGATTTGATGACTTGCTTGGCCTCTTCCGCATCACCCCAGCCGGTAACTTTTGTGCTACCAGGTTTTTTAAGGTCTTTGTAGTGTGTAAAGTGATGTTCGACTTTAGCCTTCCATTGTGGAATATCCCCGAGGCTGGTGATACGATCGTCATCACGATTATCTTCCGGAACGACCACGATTTTGTCGTCGACTTCACCGTCATCTTCGAACTTCATGACGCCGACAACCTTCGCTTTGAGCCATACGCCGGTCGCGAGTGGTTCCGGGCAGATGATAAGCGTATCAAGCTCGTCACCATCTTCGTCGAGGGTCTGTGGAATAAATCCGTAATTACACGGTTTGGCAAAAATCGCAGGTTCGACACGATCGAGCATAAACGTGGCACGTTCGCGGTCCCATTCAACCTTGAGACGACTGCCTTCAGGAATTTCCACGACAGTATTGATCACGCCGGCATCGACGTCACCAGGTTGGAGTACTTTATTAAAATCAGCCATATATTCCTTTCTATGGTTTGTTAGTCATTGGTTATAGTATAGCACTCGAGGTATACTATGAATATTATGACATCGTACAAACTCCTGAAATCGACCGACTATACTAAAGCGCTTATTAAATCGATCGACCGTTCAAAGCACCGTATCGACATGATTGCCCTCGTGATAAAAGATGATGACGCGACGCACGGCATCATCGATGCCTTGTGTCGCGCCAGCCGCCGCGGCGTACGCGTCAGTATCGGTATGGATATCTACTTTACATTCAAAGAGCTTGGTCTTCACTCCTCAAAGTGGAGCTACTTCGTCGCGCAGCTCAGGAACATGCGAGCTACAAAACGCCGTTTAGAGCAAAACGGTGCATCGGTACGCTGGCTGGGCCAGTTTGGTGCGACACTCTTTTCGCGTCGCACCCACACCAAATGGTCCGTCGTCGATGACACGGTCTTTTCGTTTGGTGGAGTCAATTTGTACGACGCCGGCATCGCGAGTAACGATTATATGTTTCAGGTCAAAGACGAGCGGCTGGCAGAGCGCATGCGTGCCGAGCATGAGCTGGTTATCAATACCGATAAAGCCGGTCGATCGTACCCAAGTCATAGCTTTGGCACGAAAGGCGGTGCCGTGCTGGTCGACGGTGGCCGCATGTTCGATTCGATCATCTATCGACGAGCCTGCAACTTAGCCGAGCAGGCCGATCGCGTCGTATATGTATCGCAGTACTGTCCAACAGGTCGACTCAGCCGCATACTCAAACGTACGTCGACAGAGTATTTCTATAATCCGTGGCAAAATGCCGATGACCAACTCAACGCACTGTTGATTCGTGTCAGTTCCTTCGTGCACAACATTCAGACCTTATACACCAAGGACCAGTATCTGCATGGTAAATTCATGCTTTTTTACATGGTAGACGGTTCGGTCGTCGCGATTACCGGCTCGCATAACTTCGTTTCAAGCGGTGGCACGATGGGTACGCGCGAGGTGGCACTCGAAACCAGAGATGCATCGATTATCAGGCAGCTCGAAGAATTCTTGGCACGCGAAGTCATGGTCAAGTGATACAATGACCGTATGTTAGTTATCGGCCGATTTTTTTCTCAGCTCGGAGCAAACGAACCCTCGCGTAGTATTAAGTCAGCGACGTACGACGGAGTTGATATCCTCAACTGTGACGTATACCTTACCCAAGACAACATAGCCGTGCTGGTCGATGATGCGCTACTCGATACCTTACGCACGATGGATGCTTCTCCGCAGTCCTATACATTGCGACAGCTCAAGAACATCCCGAACACGAATCATCCGATTACACTCGATGCGGTGCTACATGCCTACTTCGGTAACATCATGCTAGCCCTCGAGCTCAAATCTCGCGGGAGTGCAAAAGTGGTTGTCGAGCTTCTTTCTACGTACGCCAAGCAGTCCCAATCGAAATGGGACAATGTGCTCGTATCGGCACATAAACCGACAGAGCTTATCGCGGCACGACGCGCATCGAGCCAGGTAAACCTTGGGTTTTTACAAGAATTAAACTCGTTCGCCTTTATCACCTATCAGCCGTTCCTTGATTTGACGGCAGTCGGCTTTCATCGTCTGCACATCAATTCGTTAGCGCTGCAAATTGCCAAAAAAGCCGGTCTATTTACGTATGCGTATACGGTTAATCGACCAGACGCAGCCAGACATCTTGGCGAACTTGGCATCGATGGCGTCGTCAGTGAGCGACCATCAGTCATCGCCGCTCAGTTAAAACGAAACTAATCTAGGCGCTGCGTTTAAGGTTTTCGAGGTATTCGCGGATACTCAGCGCTGCAGCTGCACCTTCACCAACCGCGCTCGCAATTTGCATCGTAGCACCGCTGCGAACATCGCCACTAGCGAAGACACCTGGCATCGATGTCATGAGTTTGTCGTCGGTTTTTACGAGACGTTGTTCGTCCAGTTCAATACTCGTGTGCTGTAAGAACTCGGTGTTTGGGCTGAGGCCGACAAAGACGAATACGCCGTCGACGTCAACAGTCCGTTGCACGCCGTCATGGGTGACTCTTACGCCATTGACTTTACCTTCTGGAGCAAGAATTTCATCGGTACTCGTATCGAGGTGAACCTCGATCTTTCCCTGCTCAACGAATTCAGCAAGTTCGTGCTGCAATACTTCGCTGGCTTTTATACTTGATCGTACGAACATGTCAATCTTTGAGGCAAAGCGTGTCAAAAAGAGCGCTTCCTGTACGGCAGAGTTGCCACCGCCGATTACCGCAATATGCTTGTCACGGTAAAATGCTCCGTCGCATGTCGCACAGTAGTGAACGCCGCGTCCATAGTATTCTGCTTCGCCAGGCACACCGATTTTGTTATAGTCGCTTCCGGTTGCGATGAGCACTGTACGCGCCTGTACGGGCTTGCCATCAACAATGACAGTTTTGGTTTCGCCGTTATCTTGAATGTCGCTCACTTCACCGTATTTGATTACGGCACCGAATCGCTTCGCCTGCGCTTCAAGCTGCGCAGCGAGCGTCATGCCCTCGACACCTTCAGGAAAACCTGGGTAGTTGTCGACCATGTCAGTGATAGCAGCCATTCCGCCGACCACCGCCTTTTCATACAAGACTGTTTCGATATCTTCACGGGTCGTATAAATCGCTGCAGCAAGCGCACTCGGCCCGGCGCCGATCATAATCGCATCATGGATAGTTGGTTCGTCGTTCATGTCAGTTTCCTTTAGTTATTATTGCTGCAGTAGTTCTTGAGGCACCTGAGGTGTCGGAATTGGCTCAGGTTGGTCGATTGCCATAACGATGAATTTGAGTGGTGTATTTGGCGGTATGTCATCACCTTGGCCTGATTCACCATAGGCTAGATCAGATGGAATAGTCAGTTCACGAACACCACCAATTTTCATACCCACCAGTCCCTTTTTCCAACCTTCAATCAAACTTGCCGTCTTCAATCCGCTTACAGGTATAGGGCTCTTTAGTGATCCATCTGAAATTGACTGGTCAAAGACTTTTCCGTCCGGATTCCAACCGATATAATATGCGGCGAATTCCGTGCTGTCGGTGACCGTCTTACCGTTACCGACGCGCAGATCTTTTTTGGTCAATGTCTTGACAGAGTTTAGGTCAAACTTTGCCGGCCTCGCGGCATACTGGTTAAAAATCGGATAGTACTTTTTCGATAAAACCTTAGCTTGTGCATCAAGCTTTGCCTGATAGTCTTTCGAGTCCTTTTGGTACTGCGCATATAGCTGCTGCTTACGCTGATCGTCCTGCTGGGTGTTTTTGGTATTAAGTATCATCACAGCAAACGAGCCCATCGTTCCGATAATAGTCACGACAAGAATAATCAATATACCGATGCGTTGGCTTTTCGGTGTTGCCATACCTCTCCTTACACTAAATTAGTATAATTAGTATAGCAGCTATGATGATTTTTTTCTATGCCGCTCAGGGCTCTGCGATACGCTCGGCGCGAAGTAGTCACGCTCGTAAATCGTGCCAGCGTGCCATGGCCGTATGGCTTGTCCGATCGGCAAGATATCCGTATAACCGATGAAATCAGCGACACGCCGTAGCACAGCACCTGGCCAGCCATAGAGTCGAATAAATTTCCACTCGAATGCAGCCCAGCCCGGACCGACCGGAATCGAACTGGCGGGAAGCACCGCAGCATACGTTTGTAATGGCTGACGCTTACGTTTTCGAATCAAATTTTTCGCCACGAACTTTGCATCATGCAGTGCCGTTTGCGCCAATCCACAGTATGGCGTCGCAGCATTGTCACCCAGCACATAGATATGATCCGCTGCCATCAGATGCTCGTCAACGACCACTCGGCCGTTCTTGGCCAGCTTGAACACTTCAGGGTGCGCTGAGAACAATGGATTATTCATGACACCAGAAGTCCATATGACGGTATGTGATGCGATAGGACGGCCGCCAGCGATGACGCTTTGTGCCGTTTCTTTCTCGACCACACAGCCGACTTCAATTTGAACGCCCAGGTTTTCAAGACGACGCTGTACCCGTTGGCTAATTTTCGGGTGAGAACGCGGTAGCAATCGCGGCGCAGCTTCGATAAGACGAATATTCACATGGCGGGAACGAATGCCATGATATCTGGCCAGCCGAAGCAAATACGTACCAAGTGCGCTTGCAAGCTCAACACCTGTCGGTCCACCACCGATGACGACATAGTTTTTATCGAGCTGTTTATGCTCTGCAAGATCCCGGTAAATACGTTCTTTTAATTGACGAATTTGATCTGCTGACTTAATACCATATGAATACTGATCGAGCCCAGGAATGCCGAAGTAGGTCGTTACGGTGCCGACGGCAATCAGCAACGTATCGTAATGATAGCGTGTTTCGCTCAGGCCGATTGCTTCTTTCTTTTTCGCATCGATGCCAACGATTGAGTCTATAGTGACCTGGATATTGCTTCGATCGGCAAATATTTCACCAAGCGGCACCCATGACTCGAGGTGACTGTGGCCCGTTGCTGAACTATACAGCGAAGGATAATACTGAAAATCAGGCTTATCGGTAATGACATGGATGTCCATGTGGGGGTCTTTAGAGAGTTCTAGGGCTGCTTTTACTCCAGCGAAGCCGGAACCGACGATGGTAACTTTCATGAAACGTCCTGTTTATGTTTCTCGTTTATACATTTATTGTACCGTACATAGCGCTTATGCGAAAATCTCGTACAGCATATTAAGCGCGGCAGCGACTGGTAACGACAATGTAATCGCAAGCGACCTGAAAAACACGCCGCGCGACCAGCTGTCGGCGTCTTTATGCCAGGTGCGCATACTCATAATTACCCACCACACAGCGCCGCCGGTCACGATGAGCGCACCAGCGATATTGAGCGAAAATATACTCATAAGCGCGGCCACCGCTACGTAGCCAATAAGCAGTATTAGAATATACCGACGGATGGCCGTCAGTGAATAAGCATCGGTCAGTAACGGCACGCCGGCGGCACCATATTCCTTGCGGCGGTAGATTCCAATTGCATAAAAATGAGGCAGCTGCCATAGGGCGATGAGTAGAAATAGCAATCCGCCCATCAAATCTATATGATTCGTAAGCGCGGTGTAGCCAGCAAGCGCTGGCAGCGCGCCCGGTATGGTTCCGATGAGTGTGTGGTGCACAGTATAGCGTTTACTGAGCGTATATATAAAGGTGTAGCCGACATAGGCGATAATGCCGAGCCACACAGTCAACACATTCGTCGTAAGAACGAGGCTCGCAAACCCGAGCAGCACAAGTATAGCCGCCATCGTTATGCCGACCGACACTGGAATTGCCCTCGTGGCTGAAGCGCGTTTGTTAGTACGCTTCATGCGTGTGTCGAGGTCGCGGTCGATGTAGTTATTTACAATGCACGCCGAGGCGATAATTGTCATGACACCAACTAGTCCACCTATTGCCGCAACAGCATTCCAGGCAATCGACGCCGCAAAAAGTACACCCGAGATATAGTGAAGACTATTGCCGTAGACGATACCCGGTTTTACCAGGCGGTAATACTCGCTCGCGGTAGCCACTAAAAGCCTTTTTGATTCTGCTCAAGCATGTATTCCTGCATTTTTTCAGGAGACATGCCCATGTTGTAGTTCATATTTGCCATGATCCATAGCGAGGCGACGACGACGATAAGCATCATAAACATGGTGTATAGAATGCTCCATAACGTCCATCGCGGTTTGGCTTCTTCGCCGACGTGCAAAAATACTAAAAGTTGGATAAGGAACTGCCCTGCCGCGAGCGCCAAAAGCCATGCCGCCAGTGCCGTCGCACTGAACCAATGATTAACGACGGAAAAATACGCCACGTAGACAATGGCAAGCGCAACGATGAGCCCGAGCACATATCGTCGATATTCGCGTTGATAGCTAGTGTGCCTTGGCGTATGCGCGCTCATAGTCCTACTCCAAACATGTATACGATAGTAAAGATCCAAATCCAGACGAGGTCGAGGAAGTGCCAGAAGAGTGTGAACAGACTCAGTTTACGGATCATGTTTTCATCGAGAAGACGCTTGCGGAGCGTAAACAAAAAGGTACCGAGCCAGATTAGTCCGACCGTAATATGCAATCCGTGCGTACCGACAAGCGTAAAGAATCCGGTCAAGAATGCGCTCACCTGCCACGTATGGCCTTCGCCGACAAGCTTCGAAAACTCCATCAGCTCCATGCCAAGGAATACTAGACCGAATACACCTGTAGCGATCAGATATCGTATCGCTTCTCGGCGCTTGCGGTGATTTGCCGCCGACAACGCAACAGCTGCTGTAAAGCTACTAATAAGCAGTGCCATGGTCTGGAGCAATACATACGGTGGCGAAAAGATGTCGACGCCAGCCGGTCCACCGGCTGTGTTGTGCCTGAGTATCATAAACGTAGCAAAGAGTGCGCTAAATAACATCACATCGCTTAGCAGGTACAGCCAGAATCCCAAACGGGTCGCTTCAACTTTTTCCATTTGCTCTAGGGGGTGAGAAACGCTCATACACTTACCTTCTTTTCTGTGTGAAATCGCTTGCCGTCGAGTTCGAATAGCTCGGCTGCCATGATCGTGTACTCCGAGTCATCGTTCATCGTGCGTCGCGCAATCATGACAACGATAGCAAGCAGCGCTATACCTGCAAGCCACCACATATGCCATATGATACCGAAGCCGAAGCAGAACGATAGCACACCGATAATGAATCCTGCTCCACTATTTTTTGGAAGCTGTATATCGCTATATTCCGATTTATGCGGGCGGCCCTTGAGCTCATTTTTGGCATACCACCACTCATCACGACGTGTGACAGTTGGTGCAATTGCGAAGTTATATTCTGGAGCCGGACTTGGCACAGACCATTCCAGCGTTCGACCGTCCCATGGGTCTCCTGTAAGGTCACGATTTTCGTTGCGCTTATAAATGCTATAGGCAAACTGAAGCAGCTGCACGCCAATCGCGGCGGCGATAATCAGCACCCCGACCGCACTAACGATAAAGAACGGTACCCATTCAGGATTGTCGTAGTGATCGATACGTCGCACGGCGCCCATTAAGCCCAGTGCATAGAGCGGCATGAAGGCCACGATAAAGCCGAGTTGCCACAAGTACGCAGCATAGCGACCCAGTCGCTCGTTGAGCGTAAAGCCGAAAATCTTTGGGAACCAGTATGTGATTCCAGCCATAAAGCCGAACACCACGCCACCGATAATCGTATTGTGAAAATGTGCGACCAAAAAGAGTGTATTGTGCACCTGAAAGTCAACGGCCGGCACAGCCATCATCACACCCGTCACACCGCCGAGTGTAAACGTTACGACAAACGCCAAGAACCACACGAACGGACTCGTGAATCGAATACGGCCACGATACATAGTAAACAACCAGTTAAATATTTTCACGCCAGTCGGTATAGCAATGATCATCGTCATAATGCCGAAGAATGCATTTACATTGGCACCCGAACCCATCGTAAAGAAGTGATGGAGCCACACTACGAAGCTAAAGAACATGATGGCAATCAGCGCGGCGACCATCGTACCGTAGCCAAACAGCTTCTTGCGCGAAAAGGTTGCGACGACTTCGCTGTAAATACCAAACGCTGGCAGTACCAAAATATAGACTTCCGGGTGACCCCAAGCCCATATCAGGTTCACATACATCATTGCGTTGCCACCAAGATCGCTCGTAAAGAAATGCATACCCATAGTGCGATCGAGCGCCAACATGCCAAGCGTTGCGGTCAATATCGGAAACGCGACGATGATCAGGACGGTCGTTACGAGCACACTCCAAGCAAATATTGGCATCTTACCGAGGCTCATGCCGGCAGCTCGCTTCTTGAGAATCGTTACTAAGAAGTTGATGCCGCTCAGTAAGCTACCGACACCGGCAATCTGTAGACTCCAAATCCAGTAATCAACACCAGGTCCAGGGTTGTATTGTAGTTCCGTCAGTGGCGGATATCCAAGCCAGCCGCCATTCGAAAATCCACCGATGACCAGAGCGAGATTATTCAGAATCATACCAGCAACAAACAGCCAGAAGCTGACTGAGTTCATCCACGGAAAGGCGACGTCTCGCGTACCCAGCATGAGCGGCAGAACGACATTAATGAGTCCGAACATCAGTCCCATGGCAACGAAAAAAATCATGATGGTGCCGTGTGCAGTAAAGACCTGTTGGAACGTACTGACGTCAAACAACCCGTCACCGCCAGGACCGGAAGTAGCCGTCTGCGCACGGAGCATGAACGCGTCTGCGACACCTCGAATCAACATGATCAAGGCGACGACGATATACATGACACCAATTTTTTTGGCGTCTAAGCTTGTCAGCCAGTTCTTCCATAGCCATGTCCATTTATGGAAATAGGTCAGCAGTGCCACGACTGCAAGCACGCCAAGCGGCATACCGATTGCTGCGCCGATAGTCGCTGGCTCTGTCGGCAGGTAATCTAAGCTGAATCGCCCGAGTAGCCAATCCATCAGTGCGTGCCTCCGTGGTCGGTCATTGTCATGTTCATATCGCTTGTGCCTTGCATTGAATTCATAGTAGCATGGCCACTGCCCTGCATATATTTTTCAATGATCGAATCATACGGATCGCCGTCGGGCAAACTCATATACATAGGTTCTTTCATGCGTTCAGGTTGCATCAATGATTCAAGCCGTATTTTCGTCAGTCCGATATCACTTTTGGCGTGCGTTTCGTGCCACTTCTTGAACTGAGCGTCATCCACCGCGTGAACTTTGAACGTCATGTCTGCATAGCCGTCGCCGTTGATATTCGTGTTGTAGCCAGTGTACGTACCGACCTTATTTGCAATCAGGTGTAACTGGCTCGACATGCCATTCATAGTATATATCTGTCCACCGAGATCAGGCACCCAGAATGCGCTCATGGGTGAATCGGCACTTAGGTGAAAGTGAACAGGCGTATCGACCGGAATGGTCAGATCATTAATCGTCGCGACCGACTGATCTGGGTAAATGAACAGCCATTTCCACTGAAGCGCAACTACCTCTACCTCGAGCGTCTTATTGTCTGACTTGATTGCACGATACGGATCGAGCGAATGACTGGTTCGCCATGTAATGATGCTCAGTAATACGATAATTGCAATCGGTATGCCCCACCAGATGACTTCAAGGACGGTGTTGTTCGCTGATTCCGGCTGATACGTCGCATTATTTTGTTCACGATATTTCCAGGCGAACGCTCCCAGTAAAACGAATACCGGAATGACGATAATCGCTGCGAGCGCAACCGTAAATACAATAAGGTCTCGCTCCTGGCTCGCGATACTGCCACTTGGCATCAACACTGGAATGTGCTGGCCCTGCATGAGCCACGCGCCCAGTCCGAATAGCACCAAAACAACCGCTGAGAGAATCAACGGATATTTTGCAGGCCCCCTTATACCCCGTTTCATTATTCTTATGATAGCGCTAACGCTTCTATGCTGCAATATCGTATTTTGCGAGTTGGGTTTTAGCCTGCTCGCTCGCGCCAAGTTGCAATGAGAGCAGCTGCGCGTAAATTCCTTCAGTTTTCGACAGTTCCTGCGGTGTGCCGACTTCGTCGATCCGGCCGTCGCGCAATGTCACAATCGTGTCGACTCCGGCAATCGTACTCAATCGGTGCGCGATAATAAGCGTCGTCCGCCCTTTCATCAGACGGTCAAGTGCAGCCTGAACTTCGTGTTCGGCGCGACTATCAAGACTCGACGTCGCCTCATCGAGAATCAGAATCGGCGCATCTTTAAGAATTGCGCGTGCGATTGCGATGCGCTGTTTCTGGCCACCCGAGAGCTTTATGCCCCGCTCGCCGATTTCTGTATCGTACCCATCGCGAAAGTTTGCAATGAAGCTATGTGCATTCGCCGCAGCTGCAGCAGCTTCTATTTCTTCAGTGGATGCATCTGGCCGGCCGTAGGCGATGTTTTCTCGAATCGTACCACTGAAGAGCGCAGCGTCTTGGAAGACTGTCGCGATAGCCGAGCGGATACTTGCGCGCGATACACCAGCGATATCGACGTCATCGATTCGAATTTGGCCAGAATCAGGCCGATACAAGCTCATAAGCAAGTTCGAGATAGTCGTTTTGCCGCCGCCCGATTCGCCGACAAGCGCAAGTTTCTGGCCAGGTTCAATGCGAAACGACACGTCGTGCAGCACTTTCTTGCCGGCGCCATAGGTAAAGTCGACCGTATCAAATTCGACCAGCCCCTTCGTTATGACGAGTTTGGCTTTTCCGGCTGGTTCATGTTCTACGGGCTCTGCCAGCGCCTTTAGATAATCTTTGCTGTTCGCAACCGCACGCTGATAATTGTCAACGAAGAAACTGAGGCTACGCATCGGGAAGCTCACTTGTTGTATAAGTGTCAGAATCATAATCATATCCCCAAGACTGAATCGTCCGCGTGCTGTTTCGTAAAACAGAATTGCCAGTATGACGCCGTTTATTACACCGTATACCGTCGAGCGCAGTGCGTTCATGCTGTGCCAGTGCCGCGATTGACGAGCTGTCAGCGGTAGCATCTTGCCCATTTCGGACCTAAAGCCATGCAGCTCAGTGCGCTCCGTACCGAAGCTTTTCACTAAACGCATCTGAGAGACAACTTCCGAGAATCGGCCGGAGGCGACATCAAAATGCTGGTTCTTTTGCGCTTCAAGCGCTTGCCATTTGCCACTAGTCCGAGCCGTGACATAGAGGTTTGCTGGAATCAACAGCACGAACAGTACGGCAATTGGCCAGCTATAAAATACCAGTATGCCGATGGTAATGATCACCGTCAGCAGCATTTGCAGTAAGTTGTTCGAGAAAAACTGAAAGAAGTTCGTCACGTCGGTAATCGCACGACTCAAACGATTGATGATTTTTCCCGTTACTTCGTCGTCGTAATATGTTTGAGGCAGCTTCAGCAAATGCTCAAAGTAGCGGGTCGAGAGCTGAAGTCGTGATCGAATCGCCAGCTGGTCACCGAAATAGCCGCCGATATCGCTAACAAGCATTTGTAGCAGTGATGTGATAATCAGCGCCCCAGCGAGTAACCATACGACATTCCACTCAAACACGCCCTCACCGCTGACAATCCGAGAAATCCAATCAGTGGCATATTTGATGATAAACGGTGTTACCAAACTGATCAGCGCTCCGAAAACGGACGTCAGTGTAATTACAAAAAAGAGTCCGCGCATGCCGCGCGTGTATCCTAGGAGTGTTCGAAGTGGTTTCACGCTATTAGTATATCAATCGCGAGGTTCCAGGGGAACAACGACCCACATAATCACGTATGGCAAGAAACCTGGCAACCCGCCTGGCAGCAACAAGAAGAGAAACACCAGCCGCCAAATCGTCGCATCGATTCCTGTAAAATCGGCCAAGCCGCCACATACGCCGGCGATTTTTCTATCTGTTGTTGAACGATAAAGTTTTTTTCGCATACGCTTATTCCTGTTATAATCATAGCATATGGAAACGCTGCGAACTATCAAGCATCTGTTTCGTGTGGCCTTTAACGCCCCGCCCGAAACGATAGAAATCGAGAAATTTGGTGAAACACTTTCACCAAATGTTCGCGCGCTTCGACTCTCGGTCAACATTGCCGACGTGCTCGTAACCTCGGGTGTACCAGTAAGCGATGTCGTCAGCATGGCGCTCGACGTGACGGATCGCTACTGCCAGCGACGTGTACAATTCGATATTTCATCGACGGTTGTCATGGCATCACAAGACCGAGGCGATGAGCGTGAGCCACTGACCTTGATTCGTCACGCGAAACTTCGTACGCCGAACAATATGCTCATCCAGTCGATTCAAGAGCTAGCACGAGATATCCATCAAGGTAGGCTTAGTCTCGATGATGCAGAAGTAAAATTTGACGAGCTTATGGCACATCCTCAAAAATATCCCTATTGGCTCACCACGCTAGGCAGTGCGCTCATTAGCGCCGGGGTCGGCATAATGTTCGGTGCCAGTCCTATCATCATCGCCATCATGTTCATACTTGGCGCATTCGTATCATATATACTTCGCCTGCTCATGCATTACCGCGTGCCAAGTTTCTTTGCGCAGGTCATTTCGGCAATTCTGATCACACTCATTGCTGCACTCGTCACGCTCGCCGGTACAGCAGGTATCACGATATTTACGGGCGTGAACCCGACGCTGATTGTTATCGGTGGTATCGTCATGCTTGTGGCCGGACTTGCCATTGTCGGTGCCGTTCAAGACGCGATTGACGAATACTATATTACGGCTAATGCACGGCTATTACGCGTCGCCATGATGACTGCTGGCATCGTTGCTGGTGTGTTAATCGGGCTATATATTGCGAAACAATTTGGCATTTATATCGCGGTCGACTCAGGACCGCCGCTCGCTCGGGGAGATAGGCAATTTTCAGGTGCCGTCATCGTATCGATCGGCTACGCGCTCAGCATGCAATCACGACTACCTAGTGTCATTGTGTCAGGTGCGATCGGTGGACTCGGGTGGCTAACCTACATGTTCAGCGTTCATAACTGGTCGGTCACGGCCGTCGTGGCAAGTGCCATAGCCGCAACTGTCATTGGATTTATCGGTACAATCCTCGCGCGGTTTTGGCGCACACCATCATCGAGTCTCATCATGGCTGGTATCGTTCCGCTTGTACCTGGCTTGACGCTTTATAACGCCCTACTACAGATGGTCGAGGGCACGAAGTTTGATAATCCAGACGCAGGCTCAACACTACTTCTAAATGCACTGCTCATTGCGCTGGCAATTGCTTCCGGTGCCAGCTTCGGAACTTTCATAGGCCGGCCGATGCGTCGTACGCTCGTACGTGCTCGAAATGCTCTTCCTCGGCAACGATTACATCGATAATTAGCACTCTTGCATGTAGAGTGCTAATTCAGTATACTGAGCGTATACCCTGCTTTTATTTGTACGAACAATGAAAGGATGGCTCATATGCAACCAGAACAAGACACAACTGATACGAAAAAACCGCTCGAACAATTCGGCCAAGATATCACGGCATTAGCTCGCGAAGGCAAATTAGACCCTGTAATTGGACGCGATGAAGAGATTCGTCGCACTATGCAGATTCTTAGTCGCCGTACCAAGAATAACCCAGTACTGATTGGCGAGCCTGGCGTCGGCAAGACTGCAATCGTCGAAGCGCTCGCCCAGCGAATCGTCAAAAATGATGTACCCGATAGCTTGCGTCATAAACGCGTGGTAAGCCTTGAAATCAGCTCGCTCGTCGCCGGTGCAAGTTATCGCGGACAATTCGAAGAGCGCCTTAAGGGCGTGTTACAGGAGGTCGATGAAGCTGCCGGCGAAATTATTCTATTTGTTGATGAGCTCCATACCATGGTTGGCGCAGGTGGCGGCGAAGGAAGCGTCGATGCCGGTAACATGCTCAAGCCTGCCCTCGCACGCGGAAAACTCCATATGATTGGAGCAACGACACTCGCTGAATATCGAAAATATGTCGAAAAAGATGCCGCGCTCGAGCGTCGGTTCCAGCCGGTTTACGTCGGCGAACCAAGCTTTGACGACACGGTCGCGATTCTTCGTGGTATCCAGGAAAAATATGAAGTGCATCATGGCGTAAAAATTCGCGACGATGCGATTGTGGCGGCGGCTCGACTTAGTATGCGCTATTTGCCCGACCGATTCTTGCCTGACAAAGCAGTTGATTTGCTCGATGAAGCTACAAGCGCGCTCAAGATGCAGCTTGAAAGCAAGCCGATCAGCCTCGATCGGTTGCATAACCGAATCATGCAACTCGAAATCGAGCAGACTGCGCTCAAAAAGGACAAGTCCGATCATGCCAAAGCTCGCAAGAAAGACATCGAGACTCAGATTACCGAACTCAAGCGCGAAGCTCACGATATCGAGTCACGTTGGAATCATGAAAAAGAACTGATTAATACCCTAAACGAATCAAGCGAACGACTGGACTCACTCCGCAATCAACTCGATATCGCCGAGCGTGACGGCGATTTAGCCACTGCCGGACGAATCAAGTACGGTGATATTCCAGAGACCGAGAAACAGCTGACGGCTGCACGTCAAAACATTGCGACGATACCCACTAGCGATCGCCTACTACGAGAAGAAGTGACACCCGATGACATCGCGGCGGTCGTTGCGCGCTGGACCGGCATACCGGTAGAGCGGCTTATCGAAAGCGAGACCGCCAAGCTATCGCATCTCGAAAAGGCTATCGAATCGCGCGTGGTCGGCCAGGACCGCGCGGTGAGTGCCGTGGCAAGTGCCATACGACGATCGCGAGCAGGACTATCCGATCAGCGCCGCCCCATCGGTTCATTCCTGTTCTTAGGACCGACTGGCGTTGGAAAAACCGAAGTAGCCCGCGCACTCAGCGAACAGCTGTTTGACGACGAGCATGCCATGATCCGTATCGATATGAGCGAGTATATGGAGCAGCATGCCGTATCGCGTTTAATCGGATCACCTCCAGGTTACGTTGGCTACGAGCAAGGCGGTCAACTGACCGAAGCCGTTCGACGACGGCCCTACAGCGTGGTGCTATTCGACGAAATCGAAAAAGCTCATCCAGATGTATTTAACGTCTTACTGCAGGTTCTCGATGATGGGCGCCTGACTGACGGTCAGGGTCGAACGGTCAATTTCAGCAACACAATCATCATCATGACGAGCAATATCGGCTCTCAGGTGATTATGGACTACGACGAAAGCGACTTCGCGCAGCTTGAATCAACCGTGCTTCAAACGCTGCGATCGCATTTTCGTCCGGAATTTTTGAATCGCATCGACGACATCGTAATTTTTGACCGCATCAAAGAATCAGCCATGAAATCAATCGTTGACGTCCAGCTACGCCGACTTGCTGATCAGGTAAAAGATTCGAAAGATATTACACTACAGTTCGACGAATCGGTACAATCTATGCTGGCACGCGATGGATACGATGCTGCATTTGGGGCACGTCCTTTGAAACGACTGATACAGAAAAGAATCCTTGACCCGCTCGCACTCTCAATAATCGACGGTACTGTTAACGAAGGCGATACGGTGCAAGTCCGAGCTAGCGGTGAAGCCGTCAGCTTCAGTACTACATAGTTAGGCGACCGACGAAGAATACCGTCATGACGACCGTCCCTAACGCACGACGAAACATCGATTTACCGTACATTATCTCGAGTAGCGCCCAGGTAAATACAGCGCCGGTGGCAAGCAAGGCAAAAAAGTCATTCAACTTCCCATCAGTGACGCTCTGGCCAAGGTAGCCCGCAATAATCAGGTAGACGCTGACATTCGGCGGTTGCGCCGAAACATACTTACCTGTCTCGTCTTGAAACACCCAGCGACCAAGCGAACGCCAGATATCTTTTACTTTTTGCGCCATGTGCCATCTTCGCTTTTTTCGTAGGAATGCTTCACTGCCGCCCACGCAATCTTGTGTGCAGTTTCTTCACCATCTGACTCACTTTTATGCTCGTCGTATGCCGAATTGAACGCTTCTTTATAAATATCTTGGGCGTGTGCTGGCAAATTATCTTTGACGCTGTCTGGCAGGTCATCGCGAGATGAATATGGCATCATGTCCTCCTATCGTTTCGTGACGACGGTTTCAGTCGGCGTTAACCACGATACAAGCCAGATCAGAACCATACCGATAATGCCATATACGAGCATCGCGAAGAGGGCTGAAAAGTCGACGACTGAATTAGATGCAAGTTCTTTGCTTGGGAATACACCACGGAATGGATCGAGTAATACACCACTTGAGTCGTAAACCCATTGCACGAAGCCGTTGGCTGAGTTTGCACCGAATAGTTTGAGTAGCACGCGCAGTCCCAAGAATAGCTCTGCGATACCGACTACAATGTTGATAAGTCCTGCGAGAAATCTTCCGATCATGTCTCGACTCCTTATATTATGCTTAATATATTCAAATTATAGCCGTCAGCACTGAAATTATATGAGACATTTATCACATTGTTTAGGTAAATATGAAACGAGCAATCGTTTTCCACGATATTGCCCGAAGCGCAGCCGATACGGTTGCCACTAAAACCGTAGCAGCCAGAAGGATCGCGATGAGAATACTCAGGGCTACAATAATACCGCTGTAGCGGCCATCGAACCCACTGCTCGACATATGCTTAATTAATATGCCGAAATACGCCCAGACGAATACCAGTAGATATACGCTATCCCGGCGCACAACGCCAGCAATGATGCCGACCACGGCTGCCACACTCAGTATCACGACAGTCCCTGTGGTCGGCGATATACCCCACCCACTCCAGTCGATACTAACCAGCCATGCCGTGATATCGGCAATCGTCGCTATGGTGATCCATCCAAAATAGACACTAAAGGGCGCACGCATAGCAACCCGTTCACTGCGTGAGAGTTGCTGCGACGAGACAAGTCGATGTATGTGTGCGAGTGTAGCCAATAGACCAAGCATCAACACGACACTCAGACCGAGTAGTTCATATTGCCATGCGAACAACCAACATATATTGAGTATTGAGGAGACTGTGAACCATTTCAGCATCTTGTTCGTCGCACGAGCTGGCAGCTGTGGGTTCGCGGTCTTCCATACGCCGAACAGCCGGAAAAATAATATGCCAAGCAGCACATAAATCACGCCCCAGATTGCGAATGTTACTCCAGCAGGAGTCAACAAATTACCGTAGGTATCGGACACCATGGCTGTATTTTGGCCGCCGATTAACATCGTACTTCCTGCGAGCCCGTTGACAATCAGCATCGCAAGATACGCGACGAATGCTACCCAAACCCATGACCTGCTCACCTCTTCTCGTTTGAACCAGTTCCACATATGTACACCTCGCTTGTTACGTTGCTCTCAGTATACATGAGCCCGCATCGGGTCTATACTTATATATATGAAACAGATCAATCAACAGCTTACCGATCAGCAAAAAGCCGTCTTGTTCGATAAGGCTACAGAAGCACCGTTTAGCGGAGAACTGCTACACAACGACGCTACGGGTGTGTACCGCTGTGCCAATTGCGACGCTGAGCTGTTTAGGTCTGGCACCAAGTTTGATTCAGGTTCAGGCTGGCCAAGTTTTGACGATGCCCTACCAGGCAGTGTTACATTTATCGATGACGAGTCTCACGGCATGATTCGCACCGAAATCGCTTGTGCAAAGTGTGGCGCTCACCTTGGACATATCTTTCCAGATGGACCAAAAGATACAACAGGTATGCGATATTGCGTCAATTCTTTGTCACTTAATTTTACAGAGACGAACGAGCAGAAATAGCATTTTTCACCTCTGTTATGCTACTCTTGCGCACAACTTACATAAGCGTATAGTGGTAACTACGACATGATTTAATAACGTCGTGGAGGAGGTGTTTATGCACATTCAACAAAGTAAAGTAACTCTAACCAGACGGATTGCAACCGTACTGACGCCAGTGTTTGCGTTCGTAGGTCTAGCATCCGCAGCGCTGAGCGTTGGGGCGTTAGCGCCGGGTGATACGGTGTCATATTCATCGGTGCCATTCAATGCGAGCGAGTGGAGCGTTGACCGCGCGACCCCCTCTGGAGGTTATTCCGTGGGCTCATTTGGCGGACGAGATAACGCATTAAACATAGGTGTTGATGTGACGAATCGAAGCACGCTCGGTTCATTCTATTACACTGAAGGCCTGAAAAAGGACCTCACCGGTTCAACAGCAGTCAAGGCCGACCTTTATGTTGACAGTGCATGGAATACAATTCCTACACGTGCTGGTCTATGGGGTGTTGGAAGTGACGGCACAAATGTGAGTGCATATCCCATCGTTGAGTACACTACGAACAATGCCGACATGAGTGGCTACACAGGTTGGCGGACATTCAATGACGAGACTGGCGTATGGACAGAAGTCTCAGCACCAGTCCACACCGATGGCTGGAACACAGTTGCGGTCGAATACAATTCAAGTACGACGAACTTTGATTATGTGATCAATGGCACAGACGTCGGATCAAATGCAGCGACAGGTTCGAACAGCCTAAGCGCCGTAATCTTAAACCAGTACAATTACGGTCCAACAACCGGCAGTAATTACGATGTTCATTGGAGTAACCTGTATAGCGGTAGGGTTGCCGACGATGGCGTAGCGCCTGATGTCGCACTGACAAACCCGCTTGACGGTTCGACAGTTTCAGGTACCGTAGACGTCCGCGGTACAGTAACTGACGCTAACCCTGATCACTACTACTTAAAGATTAGCGGTCCATCAGGTACAGTTTACTCGCATACGTACGCTGAAACGGCCTCAATTACAAATCAGTCACTTTATAGCTGGAACACTGCAGGACTTGCCGATGGCGAATACACAATCCGCCTCGAAGCTCGTGATGCAGCCGGCAACAAAGATGCTGGTTCAGTCACACAGATCAGCGTTACGGTAAACAATTCGTCGCCGTACATGAAAGATCAGTGTAAAGACGGCAACTGGAAGTCATACAGCATGGACTTCAAAAACCAAGGTGCCTGTGTATCGTACGTCAATCACCATGACGGCGTAGGTTCAGACGACACGAAGGCTCGTGGCCGTCACTAGAACAAACAGATAGCCCATCATATAAATACCCCGCGTTCGGTGCGGGGTATTTTACTGCAGCGAAATTTTATTTTTCGGTCATCACGACGACCCCGCCAGACGTTCGCATGACGGCGTTGAGTACAAAGCCATTCAGATATCCGACTATCCAACCGAGTGCGAAGTATATCAGCGGCAGCGTAAGGATCAGTGCCATACCGTTACCGACCCCGAACGACATTCCAGCAAGCACGTTATTTGTTTCGCTCGTAAAATGTACGGTATCATCGAGCCCGCGTAGCACAGCAATCGACAACCCGGTAGCAGCGGCAAATGTCGCCTGAAATAATGCGACGGTCGATGGCTTGATTCCTACGATGTTTCGTTCGACTTGTTTTGGCATAGTAGCTCTCCTTATACGTTATTGATTCTTATAGCGAAGTTGGTCTGAAAACAACTCGTAGCGCACGGTCGCAACCTGAAAATATCGAAACATGATCGCGCCAGACATCCACACGAATAGCCATAGCAGTGCATTGTCGAGATGTTGGGCTACTGAAGTGATTACGCCATCGCTATAGAGCATAGAAGTACTGATGCTTTGTGAGAATATGTAGATCCCGGCAAGCAAAAAGCCCATACCTAAGAGACTTGTCACCAGCGCAACCAGACCGACTGAAAGTTTTTCGGTCGATACCGCTATGAGCGCCCCGACAATCAAACCGAAGAGAGCGAGCATCGTCATGGCGAATCCGTTCTCGCCTAGCCCGAGTGCAATGCCAAGATACACTAAAATCGCCATAAACACGAACGCTGAAAATATAGTGATAGCCATATCGAAGAACGCATACGACAGCAGTGCCAGTAGCAGTGCGATGACAACTGCGACGACGACGGTCGCTGTGGTACTGACAGCGCCCGTGCCGAAGAGTTCCCTGACCGACGTGTAGCCGACTATCGTGCCGGCTGCGAGTCCGGCGATCGGCAGAACTATCCGAAAGAGTTGGTACCCAAGCAGGCCGACCGCAACACCTAGAATCATAAGGCTGATTGCGAGTAATACCATGGCGTCTCCTTGCGTTACCGTTACAAGTTCATTGTAGCACCGGCCAAATAAAACTGTGCAAATTACGCCACATGTAGCGTAATTTTGGTCAAACTAGTACTAGCATAAAAGGCGGTTTGCTATGTCGATAGCAATCATTACAATAGATACATGAGCATATTTAACACGACTACATCACAAGCCCTATCTGATTGGACTCTGACGCACGGTATCGCGATCATCGGCATTATCGTCGTCGCCTTCGTAATACGATATATTGCAGCGCGGTTCCTCGAAAAACTCATCCGCCGAGCTATCAAGCGCGGCTCGCATGGCACACTCGAATCAGAAAAGAAACGTGAAGATACGGTTATAGCAATCCTAAACGGTGTCCTATTAATTGCGCTATGGACGATTGTTTTACTGACTGTCGTCGCGGAATTCGGTGTGCAAATAGGCCCGATACTTGCTGCCGCAGGCATCGCTGGAGTCGCGCTGGGATTTGGCGCGCAGTACCTTATTAAAGACATCATTGCAGGCTTTTTCATTATCGTAGAGAATCAGTTTCGTGTCGGCGATGTCGTAAGCATGGATGGCACCTCTGGTCTAGTCGAAGAAATCACGCTACGCATGACGACGCTGCGCGATCTCGATGGCGTCGTGCACCATATTCCAAATGGCAATCCCAAGGTCATTTCTAATCTCACAAAAGACATGTCCCGCGTAAACCTTGACATCCGTATTGGCTACGACACTGAACTTGAAAAAGCGATCAAGCTAATCGACAAAGTTGGCCAGGATCTTGCAGCCGACGAACAATGGAAAGACGATATTACTGAAGCTCCGCACGTACTACGCGTCGACGATTTTGCGGAATCTGCGCTTGTCCTTAAAATCTTGGGCGAAACATTGCCGTCTCGGCAATGGGATGTCACTGGCGAACTTCGCAAGAGACTAAAGATTGCTTTCGATAAACACGGCATCTCTATGCCCTACCCGCAGCGCGTCATTCACCAGTCACGTAAATAGTTTACTTTTTTGCTATAAAATTATATAATTAGCCGCGGAATCGTACCTACGAACGAGAGGCCAGTCATGGCAAACGAACCCGACCTGGAGACCCAGGCTGTGCTCGCGCAGATCAACCAGGTCGCACGCGAGCTCTTCACCCTGCTGCGTCAACGCGGCGATGCCAAGGAGGCGTACAAGAGCGAGCAAGCACTGCTCAAGCAGGAGTTCGTCGCGGCGGACGCAGAGTTCGAGCGGAAGATCGTCGAGCTGAAGCAGCGGCTTCTCTCACTGGTCAAGCAGAACCTGATGCTGCTGCAGCCGCACTTCCCGCGCAAGAAGTCGTTCACGACGGCGATGTACGTCATCAAGCTGACGGCCGTGCAGAGCAAGACGTCGGTGCGCGACGCAAAGGCGGTGCTCGAGCTCGCTCGGACCTTCCGCAAGCCGCGCATCGTCAGCAGGATCGCCAAGATCAAGGTGTCGGTGAGTGTCGAACTGGTCGAGTCGAAGTTCCTGGCATGGCTCGAGAGCCACCCGGAGTACTACGAGCTGTTCGAGCCGCTCCTCGACGTCACGCCAGCTGGCGAATCGGTGAGCGCCAAGCCGAACGAAGGCCTGATCGGTACCCACGGCACCGAGGCGATCACCATCAAGGCCGAGAACATCGGTCTCATTCAGCCCTGAATGGCTCCTGTCCCTACGACAGTCGAGCCTTTCGGGGCTCGACTTATATATAGTCAAAAAAAGTCGAACCCCGCTCCTCGAAAGGAGTAGGACTCGACTTCCGGGTAGCGGGGTATGTGTATGAGCATGGTTTCGCGAGAACGGATGAGCAGAGTGCTCAGCCCCTGGCTGGCGACGCGTCGTCAGTGTTCATCTCTGGGAACAAGTCGTGTTCCATGAACCAGACGACAGCACTCAGGATGATCACGATGGCGCAGAGCACCGCGATGACCACCGCCGTGTAGGCGACGACTGGCGCGAACTCCCACCAGTCACGCGCCACCCAGATGGACAGCACGAGCATGGCGACGGTCAGCAGGAATGCGAAGACCTTCATGCCGGTCCAGATGGCCGCAAGCAGCCAGTAGACGCGATAACGCAGGAAGTCACTCATGGGCGACACCTTTCGGATCAATGCTTCTCCACGGTGGAGACTGTATACTATTATATCATAAGTGTTATGTTTATGCAATAATCCAATCGGCTCTAGAATTGATCGACAACGATTTTCTTCATTTCCATCAGTTTGGCGAATGCACCAGGCTTCATCATAAGTTCATCCATATGCTTTGGAACAATCTGCCAACTGATTCCAAACTGATCTTTGCACCATCCACACTGTGCGAACTGGGTGTCTTTAGATAATTTCGACCAATAATAATCAATTTCGTCTTGATCTTCACAGGTCACGACGAAGGATACAGCTTCTGTGAATGTGAACGCCTGCTCAGCGCCGGAATCCATGGCGGTAAACCACTGCCCTTCTA
>Ga0310810_10001184_pt1 | contig 26976 bp, 24 predicted proteins | sample NCmetagenome_FD_207641 | JGI IMG/M metagenome (GOLD analysis project Ga0310810, IMG submission 207641) | Soil microbial communities from experimental microcosm in Duke University, North Carolina, United States - NC | ecosystem: Engineered > Artificial ecosystem > Soil microcosm > Unclassified ...
CGGCGTGCGTCGCCGCCGCGTCAGCATCGAACTCGAAGAGAAATGCCAGCCGCTCGGGAATCTCTTCGAGCCGATCGACGGAGCCTGCGGCCATCGGCAGGATCGATTCGAGATACGCCGCCGACGCATCGGTCATTTTCCTGATGAAACCGCGCGCCACGAAGAATCGCGACGCCTCCGCGGCGACGCGCGCCGGCGGCAGCGTCTTCATGTAGTGGCGGTTCATCCACGAGAGCTTTTCCGGATCGAACACGCCGGCGCTGTGGCCGACGTCCTCGAGCGCGAACCGCCGCGCCAGTTCGTCGATGGGCAGCAGCTCTTCGTTCGATCCCGGGTTCGCCGCATCGCTTCGCGGCGACCAGCCGATGAGCGCGAGGTAATTCGTCAGCGCCTCGGGCAGATAGCCGCGGTCGCGGAATTCCGCGACCGACGTCGCGCCGTGGCGCTTCGACAACGGCGTGTGATCGGGCCCCATCACCAGCGCGAGGTGCGCGAACCGCGGCGGTGAAAACGCGAGCGCGCGATAGACCAGCACCTGTTTCGGCGTGTTCGAGATGTGGTCCTCGCCGCGGATCACATGCGTCACCTCCATCAGCGCGTCGTCGATCACGACCGCGAAATTGTATTGAGGACGCCCGTCGGAGCGGATCAGCACGAAGTCGCCGATGTTGTCCGTGTTGAACGTGACGTCGCCGCGTACGAGATCGTGAAACGTGATGTCGACGTGCTCCGGCACGCGAAAGCGGACGACGGCGCGTTCACCCGCGTCGATGCGGCGCCGGGCCTCGTCTGGTCCGACCGAACGGCAGGTGCCGTGATATTTCGGCGGACGGCCCGCGGCGAGGTCCTGCTTGCGGTCCGCCTCCAGCTTCTGCGGCGAGCAGAAGCAGTAATACGCGTACCCGGCGCCGAGCAGCTCGTTCGCGTACGACGTGTAGAGGTGGAGACGCTCCGATTGGCGGTACGGTCCGCAGCCGCCGCCGACGTCGGGCCCCTCGTCCCACTCGAGCCCGAGCCACCGGAGATCCTCGAGAATGCTTTCTTCGGAGGCTTTCGTCGACCGCTCGGCGTCGGTGTCCTCGATGCGAAGGATGAACGTTCCGGCGTGGCCGCGCGCGAGCAGCCAGTTGAACAGCGCCGTCCGGGCATTGCCGACGTGCAACTGCCCCGTCGGACTGGGCGCGAACCGTACTCTCATCGCGACGAGTCCGCGCGCGACCGGATGAGCGCGATCGCGTGGGCCGCAATCGCCTCGCCTCGGCCAACCGCGTCCACACCTTCGTTGGTCTTCCCCTTGACGCTGACGCGGGAGGCGTCCACGCCGATGGCCGCGCCGAGGCGCTCACGCATCGCGTCGACGTAATCCTTGATTTTCGGCTGCTCGAGAATCACGGTCACATCGAGGTTGCCGACTTCGAACCCGGCGTCGTGCACCAGTGCCGCCGCCTGCTCGAGCAGCACGAGACTGGAGGCATCCTTCCATCGCGGGTCCGTATCAGGGAAATGCCGGCCGATGTCCCCGAGTCCCGCCGCCCCGAGAATCGCATCGGTCGCGGCATGGCACAGAACGTCCGCATCGGAGTGGCCGAGCGCGCCGCGTTCGTTCGGAATCGCAATACCGGCAAGCATGAGCGGCCGGCCAGGCACGAGGCGATGGAGGTCGTAGCCGGTTCCGACGCGGCCCGTCCGGGTGCGGCCGTTCGGCCGCTGGCGCGCGGCCCGCAAATCATCCTCCGTCGTGATCTTCACGTTCCCCGGCTCTCCTTCGACGACATGCACCGGAAAGCCGGCGCGTTCGGCGAGCGCGGCTTCATCGGTGGCGTCGACGCCCGACCGCCCCAGCGCGACCGCCGCGGCGAGAACGTCCCGCCTGAATCCCTGCGGCGTCTGCGCCAGATAGATGGTGTCCCGCGGAATCGTTTCCCGGATGACGCCGCGCTCGACACGCTTGACCGTGTCGTGCGACGGCATCGCCGCAATTGCCGCTCCGTGAGCGGACGCCGCATCGATCGTGCGGCCGATCAGAGCGGCCGTGACGAACGGGCGCGCCGCGTCATGAATCAGCACGATCTCGGAGGAGGCCGGCACACGGTCGAACGCGTTCGCGACCGAGTCCTGTCGCCGCGCGCCGCCCGTGACCGCCTGCAGCGCATTCGCGCGGTCCGGGGCGAGCGCTGCCAGCTCGCCGTGCTCCGTCGCCGGCGGGAGCGCAACGACCACGTCGGAGACGCGAGGGTGTGTGAGAAACGCGCGAATCGTGTGTTGCAGCATCGAGCCGCCCCCGATGTCGATGAGCTGCTTGGGGACGTCCGCCCCGAGCCGCCGGCCGGCGCCGCCCGCGGCAATGATGGCGGTCACGTGCATGGCAACCAGAGATTATATCGGGCCGCGCGTCGCGCGGGGTGCTGGGGGCTTGGTGCCTCGAATGGGTGCCGGGTCAGTTCTTCGTAATCACGATCTTTGGCTTGCCGATGAACTCCTGGAGGATGTTGACGCCGATCTTGGATCCGATGCTGGCGCCGAGGAGACCGATGCCTTCGGTCCGGAATCGGTTCGGAGGAAACCACAGCGCGGCGGGGATCATGTGCTCCGCCGCGTATCCGCCAATGGTTGCGGGCGAGAACACTTCACGCCCCGTGCGCGTCCGGGCGGTGAACACGGATGTGACCGCGTGCAGCATCCGCCGATTGAATCCCGTGCACCGGCAGCGGACGAAGGACGGGTCCTGGTGCATGAAATGCGCGATCGCATACTTGGTCGAGTTGCCGATGGCGCCCGCGGCATACGCCGACGCGAAACGCTTCGCGTAGCCGGCCGTGGTCTGGTGCCATTCCGCGGGGTAGTTCTCGTACTGCTCATATCCCGCCGCCGCAGCCGCACCGATCAGCCCTGGCGGGCCGACGGTCGTCACGACGTACTTGTGGAACATCTGATCGTCGGTGAGCACTGGAGCGGGTTTCGTGGGCGCGGTGTCCTGCGCCGATGCCGTCAATGGCACACCGAGCAGCACAGACGCGACGAAAACTGCCGCAGAACACCGCACGGCGTGCGGCGGTTTCAAGAACGAGGCCAGTTCCGGAGCCTCGGCTGGGCGGGTCAGACGGCCGGAGAGGCGGCCGCCACGATCTGACGGACGCGGTCGCTGAGTTCCCGCACGCCGTCCCGGCCGACGTCGGCCGTGTCGATGGGATCATGGATCGTCAGAGCGACGGCGCCCGGGCGCACGGTCACCTGCCCCTTGGTCATTACACGGCAGCTCCCGACGATCGTGATCGGCACGACGGGGATGCCGGCCTCCACGGCCAGCGCGAACGACCCGCCCTTGAACCGCTGCACGCTTCCGTCGATGCTCCGCGTGCCTTCCGGAAACACGATCAGCGAGTGGTGCTCACCGATGAGGCGCGCCATCTTCTTGACGACCCCGGCACCCGGACGGCTCCGATCGACGAGCAGATGCCCTGCGAGGTGCAGATGCCACCCCATGAAGGGAATGCGCCCCAGCGATTGCTTGGCAACGATGCGTAGCTGAAACGGCAGCGCGGTGAAGACGATCGGGATGTCGTAGATGCTCTGGTGATTGGCCGCAAAGACGTAGCTGCGTGAGCGGTCCAGACGCTCGAGCCCGCGCACGCTCACGCGCACACCGCTGGTCTTCAGGATGAGCCAGGCCCACGCACGGGCGCATCGGTGGGCGACGTTACCGCTGCGGTCGAACAGTGTCGAGGCGAGCGAAACCGACCCGCAGACGATCGTATAGATGCTGATCGCGGGTATCAGGACGACAACGGTTCTCCACCACGCGAGATCTTTGTTCCCCTTCCCCACGTTCGGCATTCGTCATTTGACGTTCGTCATTTTCACCGGCGCCGCCGGCGACGGCGTCTCGATGAATCGACCGAAGATCATCTTCCCGGCGGTCGTCTGCAGCACGCTCGTGACGACGACGTCGATGTTCTTGCTGATCATCCGCCGCGCGTTGTCGACGACGACCATCGTCCCGTCATCGAGATACGCGACGCCCTGGTTGTATTCCTTCCCCTCCTTCAGGATGAACACCTTCATGAATTCGCCGGGGAGCACGACGGGCTTGAGCGCGTTGGCCAGCTCGTTGATGTTCAGCACGTCGACGCCGCGGAGCTGGGCGACTTTGTTGAGGTTGAAATCGTTCGTGACGATCTTGCCCTGAAGCGTGCGGCCAAGCTCGATCAGCTTCAGATCGACTTCGCGCACGTCGGGGAAATCGATGTCGGAAATGTGCACGTCCACGCCCGCCATCTTTTGAATTTTCTGGAGGATGTCCAGCCCGCGACGGCCGCGGTTTCGCTTCAGCGAATCGGCGGAGTCGGCGACGAGCTGCAGCTCCTTGAGCACGAATTGCGGGATGACGAGCGTGCCGTCGAGGAACCCGGTTTCGCAGACGTCCGCAATGCGTCCGTCGATGATGACGCTCGTATCGAGAATGCGATAGCGCTTCTGCGGTCCCGTATTCCGGAAAAGCGCGGCAAGCCGCTGCGGCTGCAGCCACTCCCCTTTCCTCGCACCCATGACGATGCCGAGATAGGGGAAGACGAGCAGGATGAAGCTATGCAGGAACGCGACACGGGGGTCGGAGCTGTCGGCCCAGAAGAGGGCCGCCCCAATGGTCTTCGCGAGGCCGAGGCCGATGGCGCCTCCGATGAGTGCGCCGAGCAGATCGGTGACTTCGGTTTCGCGAAGCCGCGTTTCGATGAGGACGACGACGACGCCGAGCAGTCCGCCGACGCCGGCGTCGATCGCGAGAGCAGGACTGAAAGGCCGGAGCAGCGCCGCCGCCCAGGCGACGGCGGCGACGAAGCAGGCCCGAACGATGATGTGCCAGGGCATGTATGACTCCCGGGATGAATGCCCAGAATCATACCTTGCCGTCGGGCTGACGGCCGACGTTCCCCGTCGCCGTCAGCCGTGATTCTCTACTGCGGCCACCCGGTCTGCGGCAGTCCAGGTTCGACCTTCAGTGCGTTTTTGTAATACAGCTTTTTCAGCACGACGTCGGGAAGGTCCATCCCGTACAGCTTCCAGAACGCGTGGTAGTCGCGGTAGTAATCGAAGTACTCGTCCTTGGTCTCGAATACGCGCCAGTAGAAGGGATATTCGGACGGCTCGTACGTGTCCTTCCCGAACATGATCCGATCCTGATACTTCTCGAAGAACTCGCGGGTCGCGCGCGGCTGACGCCCGAATTCGTAGAGGACGGCCGCGGTTTCGAGAGACACGTTCGGCAGCGTATCGAGCAGGTGCGCGGCGCGTTTCAGATCATTGGCGTACCACGCCATGTGCGCACCGATGAACCTGGTGTTCGGGTGCTTCGCGAACATGTGGTCGCGCTGATGCATGAGCGCCTCGAACGTCGGGTATTGTGACGGCGGACGGAACCGGTCCGGGAACACGTTGAGCTCGAGCCAGCGCTCGTTGTGATAATCGAGCGGCGAGAAAAACTCCTGCGGCTCCGCGGTGTGGATGATGACCGGGATGTTCAGCTTTCCCGCGAGGTCCCAGATGGGATCGAGATCCGGATCGTCGACTGCCAGCAGCGATCCATCCGCTTTGCGATTGCGAAGACCCAGTTCCTTGAACACCTTCAGTCCGATGGCGCCGTTCTTCACGGACTGCTCGAGATCCGCCATCGCCTTTTCTTTCCAGCCCGGGCCGCCGGCGCCTTCCCAGTTGACGTTCGCGAATACCCGGAAACGATCCGCGTACGGGCTGCTGCGGATCGCGTCGACCTTCTGCTTGATGACCGCGGGATCGGTGCCGCCGGACAAATCCACGAGGACACGCAGGTTGAGCGCGTCCATCTGTTTCACGCGCTCGGGGTTGCTGACGAACGCGGATGTGCCGTGCGTGTGGATATCGGCGACCGGATATTTCGCCCGGGGTACGAGGTGCGCGTCGGCGACGACGGTGGAGCGCGGACGGTAATCCACGATGCTCGGCGCCGGATGTTCCGGCGCGCGGCACATCAGATGCCGGACCTCCGTCATCCCGGCGGGACACTCCTCGCCTTCCTTGATCTGCACGCCCCCGCCGCCGAAGCCGCCGCGTCCGCCCTGACCCTGACCTTGACCTTGACCCGCCGGCGGCTGCGCCATCAACGCGCCGCCCGCAACGGCCATCGCTCCGGCGACCACCCACACCCGCATCCTCTTCATCGACGCCATCGACGCTCCCGCTCCGGAAAATTGTGTGGCGGAAGCTTACAACAGAACTGCAATGTGAACAGGAGAGGTGCTACTGCGGCTCAACGGTCGATGGAAGCGCGACCACCGGCCACGGCTGCTCGACGTGTGTGGCAGACCGTGACGGGCTGCTCCACGAAAATCCCGCGCACCAGGGAAGGCGCAGGAAGGCGCGCTAGCGGCTCACGGAGGGCGCGCGCTCGACTATCTCGAGGTCCGCAGGTTGGAGTCCTTCCGCCGCCGCGTGCAGGCGGGTCGTGCCGGCAGTGCCGCCGGCCTGCACGATGACCTGCGCGTAACCGTTGAACAGGTGTCGTTGCCACGCCGAAGGATCCAGATACCTGTCCGGCTCGTGCGACGCCGGGTCGCCGTTGCCTACGCCGATGATGCCGCCGGCGCCATCCATTGCGAAGTGGATGAGCGCGTCAGCGATCGGAACGACGCGACCCTGCGCGTCGACAGCCGACACCGTGACGATCGCGACGTCGCGGCCGTCGGCGTCGATCGTCGTGCGATCGGCCGACAGTACGACCCGTGCGGGCGCGCCGGTCGTCTCGATACGCGTCGTCTTGATCACACGGCCGTTCTTCATCCCGATCGCTTCGAGCGCGCCGGGTTGATACGGCACCTTCCACTCGACGTGACCATCCTTCGGAACGATGTGACGTCCTGCGGTGCGGCCGTTCACCTTCAGTTCAACAGCATCGAGGTTGCTGAACGCCCAGACGTCGATCGGCTCCCCCTCGCGCCCCGCCCAGTTCCAGTGCGGGAACACGTGCAGCACCGGTTGACCGGTCCACATCGCCTGGTAGTAGAACGCGATGTCTTTCGGGAAACCGCAGGTGTCGAGGATGCCGAAGTGCGAGTTGATCGACGGCCAGCTGTATGGCGTCGGCTCGCCGCGGTAGTCGAACCCGGTCCACACGAACGCGCCCGCGAGCCACGGACGCGCGTCGTAGAAGCTCCACCAGTCTTCCGCCGTCGCGCCCCAATTCGGCTTGTTCACGTCGTACGCCGAGACGTACGTCCTGACGGGATCGTTTGCGTAGATCCCGCGCGTGCTCACCGTGCTCGCTTCTTCGCTCCCGAACAGGATCTCATCTGGATGATCCCCGTGGTACTTGTCGATATCGGAAATGTTCTTGTAGTTGAAGCCGCGCAGATCGATCACCGTATGGATCCCGGTGTCGCTGTTGTGGGCGTTGGACGCGAACGTCACCGGCCGCGAATCATCCAGCGCCTTCACTGTCCTCACCATCGTCGCGCCGATGCGCGCGCCGCGCGGCGTGGACTGCTCCGGCTCTTCGTTGCCGAGCGACCACATGATCACGCTCGGGTGATTGCGATCGCGCGTCACGAGCCGTGTGAGCTGGCTCAGGATTTCGGGCGACGAGCCGATCAGGCGGTTTTCGTCCATGACGAGGATCCCCAGCCGGTCCGCTGCGTCGAGCAACTCCGGCGTCGGCGGATTGTGTGAGGTGCGGACCGCGTTGACGCCGTACTTCTTCAACTGCTCGAGACGCCACGCGTTCAGCCGATCGGGGATCGCGCTGCCGACGCCGGCGTGGTCCTGGTGATCGCAGACGCCCCGGATCTCGACGCGCTCGCCGTTCAGGAAGAACCCGTTGTCCTTGTCGAACCTGATCGTGCGGACGCCGAAAGGTGTCGACACATCATCGACGGCTCTGTCGTCGGTCCTGAGACTCGTTTCGAGCTCGTAGAGATGCGGATCATCAAGAGACCAGAGGTGAACGGCCGGGAGCTGGAACGACAGCTCGATGTCGCGGGAGGACCACGCGGAAACCTGCACGGGCCCGCTCACGACGCCGGACCCGCCGGCCTCCGACTTGATCCGGTGACTGACAACGACGGTCGCGTCCGCTCCTGAATCGTTACGGACCGTCGTCTTTACGGCAACGTTCGCACGTCTTCCATCCACGGTCGCGGTGACGAACACGCCGTCGCGCGCGATGTGGGCCGGCGAGGTCTTCGTCAGCCACACGTGACGATAGATGCCGGCGCCCTCGTAGAACCATCCCTCGACCTGACTGGCATCCACGCGGACGACGAGCTGATTGGTGCCGCCGTAGTTCACGTAGTCCGTGATGTCGCAGGCGAAGCCGATATAGCCGGAGAGATTCGCACAGATGCGATGGCCGTTCAGCCAGACTTCGCTGTCGCGGAAGATGCCGTCGAACTCCAGCCCGAGGCGGCGTCCGTCATCGCTCGCTGGAATGTCGAACTTCTTCCGGTACCAGCCGATCGTCGTCTCGGGAAAGCTGCGGCCAACCGGCTTGTAGCCGTGGCTCTCGAGATTGGAGGCTTTGCCGTCGACGAAGGGCAGCTCGACGACCCAGTCGTGCGGCAAATCCACCTGGCGCCAGCCGCTGTCGTCGAAGCGCGCGGAGAGGGCACCGGGTGCGGAACCCGCCTTCGCGAACGGCTCACCGCGCGAGTAGCCGAAATCCTTGGCGACGTCGTACGTGTGGCCAAAGGCGAACCGCCAGCCCTCGTCCATCAGGATGCGTTCGCGAGCAGGTGCCGCCGATTGCGAGTGAATCGAGGCGCCTCCTGCGAACGCAGACAGGGCGAGGACGACGACACTAGGAGCGACACGGCCCATCGAGACCCTCCGCGGCGTATCCTACTCCCACGCTGCCGCTGACGCAGGGACTGCTCTGAGGGCTGCCGGCATCCCTACCAGTCCATCAACTGATCCAGCGCTTCGTTAATCGTCTTGACGGTGACCAACTCGCAGCCTGGCGGCACTTCCTCCGGCGCGCATGCGCCCTGCGGGACGATGCATCGGGTAAAGCCCATCTGCGAGGCTTCGCGCACGCGTATTGCGCCTTGGGTAGTGCCGCGGACTTCTCCCGCAAGACCCACTTCGCCGAACATCGCCGTCCCCTGGCGAATGGGACGGTTACGCATGCTCGACGCGACGGCCGCGATCACGGCGAGATCCGCCGCCGGCTCGTCGATCGTCATGCCCCCGGCGACGTTGAGGAAGACGTCCTCCCCCGCCATATTCAGCCCCGCACGCTTCTCGAGGACGGCCAGCAGCAGCGACAGCCGGTTCTGATCGATGCCGCTCGCCATGCGCCGCGCGTTGCCGTACGAGGTCGAGCTCACGAGGGCCTGCACTTCGACCAGGAGTGGACGCGATCCTTCGACGCAGCAGAGAACCGCAGATCCGGCGGCGTTTGCGGGACGTTCGGCAAGGAACAACTCCGAAGGATTCGGCACCGCCTTCAGGCCCTTGCCCGTCATCTCGAACACGCCGAGTTCGCTGACGGCGCCGAATCGATTCTTCACCGCCCGAACGATGCGATGCGCGTGATGTTTCTCGCCTTCGAAATACAGCACCGTGTCGACGATGTGCTCGAGCGATTTCGGGCCGGCGAGATTGCCGTCCTTCGTCACGTGGCCCACCAGGAACGTCGGGATGTTCTGCCCCTTCGCCGCAAACAGGAGTTGGGTTGCCGCTTCACGAACCTGTCCGATGCTGCCCGGCGCGGACTGGAACTTCAGCGAGAACACCGTCTGCACCGAATCGACAATGACGAGTGCGGGACGCAGACGCGTGATCTCTTCGAGGATGCGTTCGAGGCAGGTCTCGGCAAGCAGATACAGCGGCGCCTTCCCGACGCCGAGCCGCTCGCCCCGCGACTTGATCTGGTGCTCCGACTCTTCGCCCGAGCTGTAGAGGACTGTGCCGGTCGTCGCCGAGAAATGCGCGGCGGCCTGCAGCAACAGCGTGGACTTTCCGATGCCCGGTTCGCCTCCGATCAGTACCAGCGAGCCCGGGACAACGCCGCCGCCGAGCACCCGGTCGAATTCGCCGATTCCCGTCGTCAGCCGTTCGGATACGACGGTGTCGATGTCTTCGTACAGGCGAGGGCCCGCAGAGCCGGCGAGCGCGTACCGGCTTCCCGCCGCCGCCGCAGCGGCACCGCCGCCAACCGGGGTTGGCACCGCGCGTTCTTCGACGAGCGAATTCCACGCGCCGCACTCCGCACATCGCCCCAGCCATTTCTGGCTTTGGGCGCCGCACTCCTGACACGAATAAATCGTCTTTGCTGCTTTCATTGCACACACAACACGTCGCGGACGCAGGGAGTTACGGGTTGTCGTACACCCGTTCAATTCTGCTGCCCACGCGACAGAGCAACTCGTACGGGATGGTGCCGATGGCCGCTGCCATCTCGCGCACGCCGATCGACTCGCGTTCCTGCTCACCAACGATGACTACTTCGTCGCCCGGGCTGACGTCCATCCCTGTCACGTCGATCATCGTCATATCCATGCACACGGAACCGACGATCGGTGCGCGGCGGCCGCGGACGAGCATCTGGCCGTTCCCCGCAAGCCGCCGGTCCAGGCCGTCGGCGTAGCCGGCCGGAACGACAGCCACCGTCGCCGGTTCAGAAAACGGGGTTTTCAGGCCGTACCCGGTCGCCTCGCCGGGACGAATTCCTTTCACGTGCACGATACGACTGTGGAGTGACAAGGCAGGTCTCAAGGGCAGCGTCGACGCGAGCGGAGGCGGGACAACGCCGTAGAGAAGGAGTCCGGGGCGGACGAAGTCGTACCACGTGCGCTCGTCGCGGAGGAGGGCCGCGCTGTTCGCGGCGTGCCGATACCGCGGCTTCAGCCCGAGCGCGTCAAGTGTGTGCAGCGCGTGCTCGAACCGTTCGCGCTGGAGCGAAAAGTGCGTACTCTCGGGGTCGTCCGCGGTGGCGAAATGCGTGTACACCGCTTCGACCTCGAGGTCCGCGGATGCGGCCAGCTCCGGCAGCGTGCGATCGAGGTTGTCGTGCCGGAACCCGAGCCGGTTCATCCCGGTGTCGATCTTGAGGTGGTAACCGAGCGTCCGGGGTCTGACCCCGTTCGCGGCGCTTCGCCCGGAAAGTGTGTAATCGGACGACCGGGGTCTGACCCCATCCCCCGGGGTGCCACTCGAATGTGTGTAATCGGACGACCGGGGTCTGACCCCGGTCGTCCGGACGGCCGGGGTCAGACCCCGGGCTTTCGCCGCCAGCGCGCGGGCGGCGGACGGGGTCGAGATCGTCGGGGTGAGGCCGTACTCGAACACCCCCTCGAGATCGCTGATGCCGAGCGCTCCGAACACGAGGATCGGAATGCGCACGCTACCGCGACGCAGGACGACGCCTTCTTCGATGTCGGCGCACGCAAGCATCGCGGCACCGGCGCGCTCGAGCGCGAGGCCGACAGGAACCGCGCCGTGGCCGTACGCGTTGGCTTTGACAACCGCGATGATGCGCGGAGGCGCCTCCTGCGCCCGGGGTGCGGCGTCAGGGGTACGGACTGCGGCGTGCGGAATGCGGTCTGCGGAGTCCGGAATGCGGTCTGCAGCGTCCGGCGTGCGGCCGGCAACGTGCGAGGTGCGCGTCAGCGAGGCGGCGAGGAACGCCGAGATGGCGTGGAAGTTACTCTCGATTGCCGCGAGGTCTACACGAGCAACGGTGGGCCGGGTCATGTCCACGGATCGCTGCGCCCGTCGTCACGCGCGCTGCACGCGGCCTGCCGCATTACGCGGCGCCCTGCGCGAGGTTCTCGAATCGCGTGTGCTCCTTGATGAATGCGAGCTTGACCGTTCCGACCGGACCGTTGCGCTGCTTGCCGATGATGATCTCGGCGACGCCTTCCGATTCCTGGTTCGTCTGGCCGTCGGCGTCACGGTATTGCTCGTCGCGGTAGATGAACATGACGACGTCGGCATCCTGTTCGAGCGCGCCCGACTCGCGCAGATCGGACAGCTGCGGGCGATGGTCCGACCGCGTTTCCGGCGCGCGCGAGAGCTGCGACAGCGCGACGACCGGCACGTGCAATTCCTTTGCAAGACCTTTGAGCGATCGCGAGATCGACGCGAGTTCTGCCTGGCGGCTCTCGAAGCGCCCGCGGCCCTGCATCAGCTGGATGTAGTCGATGATGAGCAGATCGAGTCCGTGCTCCGACTGGAGGCGTCTTGCTTTCGCCCGCATTTCGAGCACGCCAATCGACGCCGTGTCGTCGATGTAGACGCGCGCCTCGGCCAGCGTGCCCAGCGCATGCGACAAGCGGCCGTAGTCCTTCTCGTTCAGATACCCGCTGCGGAACCGGTGCGCGTCGATGCGCGCCTCGCCGGTCAGCATCCGCATGAACAGCTGTTCCTTCGACATCTCGAGGCTGAAGAAGCCGACCGTCAGGCCCGTATTGATGCCGACGTGCTGCGCGATGTTGAGCACGAAGCTGGTCTTCCCCATCGACGGCCGGGCGGCAATCAGCACGAGGTCCGACGGCTGCAGGCCTGACGTCATCTCGTCCAGATCGACGAACCCGGTCGGCACGCCCGTGACCATCCCCTTGTGCTGCTGCAGCTTTTCGATGGTCGCGAAACTCGTGTGGACGAGGTCCTTGAGCGGGGTGAAGCCTGACCGCGCGCGATCCTGGGCGATCTCGAAGATCGCCTTCTCGGCTCCATCGAGAATCGTGTCGGGGTCGTCTTCCGCCTGGTACGCGTTCGCGAGGATCCGGTTCGCGGAGAAGATCAGGTTCCGGAGCGTCGCCTTCTCCTTGACAATCCGCGCGTAGTGCTCGACGTTGGCCGACCGCGGCACGCCGTCCGCCAGAGAAGCGACGTAGGCCGGGCCCCCGACCGACTCGAGCTCACCGACCCGCGCGAGTTCCTCTTTGAGCGTGACGAGATCAATCGCATCGCCGCGCTCGCTCAAGATGATCATCTTGTCGAAGATGCGGCGGTGCGCGTCGCGGAAGAAATCGCGCGCGTCGATCAGTTCGGCGGCGTGGTTGAACGCCTCGTTGTTGACGAGAATGGCGCCGAGGACGGACTTCTCGGCTTCGAGATTATGGGGAAGGGTGCGTTCGGGTGAAGCAGCGTCGGCCACGGAAGAATCGGTGAAATTCGGTGAATGCGCGAAGTGGTGAAGTGCTAGTCTCCACAAGCGGCCGACCCGCGTCAACCGGCTTCCGGATCGTTCAGCAATTCACCAATTCAGCATTCACCAATTCACCACGTCACGACTTCTCCGGCACCACCTTCACGCGGAGCTGCGCGGTCACGTCGCGATGAATCTTGATCGGCACCGTGGATTCGCCGAGCGCCTTCAGCGGATCGGACAGCTGGATCTTGCGCTTGTCGACCTCGAAGCCTTTCGCCTGCAGCGCGTGCGCGATGTCGGCGGAAGTGACCGAGCCGTACAGGGTCTCGTTCTCGCCTACGCGGCGCGCAATCTCGATGTCGAGCTGCGCAATCCGCTCGGCGATCGCTTCCGCCTGGGACCGCTCTTCGGCCTCGCGCGTGTCGGCGATCTTCTTTTCGCGCTCGATCTGGCGCTTGTTGTTGTCGGTCACCGCAAGCGCGAGCTTGCGCGGCAGCAGGTAATTACGGGCGTATCCCTCGGCGACCTTCACGACGTCGCCGCGGCGCCCGAGATTGTCGACGTGTTCTCTGAGAATGACTTCCATGGTCCACCTAATCCGTCACGTACGGGATCAGCGCCAGCTGCCGGGCGCGAGAGATGGCCGTCTGCAGCGCCCGCTGGTGCTTCGCGCAGGTGCCCGAAATGCGCCGCGGCTGGATTTTTCCGCGCTCCGGAATGAACGGCGTCAGCAGCCGGACGTCCTTGTAGTTGATGTAGTCAATCTTGTCCGCGCAGAACTTGCACACGCGGCGCCGGCGGAAGAAGCCGCCACGCGGGCGCTCGCCGCCTTTCGCCTTGTCGTCCTTCTTGCCACCGCGGCCGCGGCCGCCCGATCGTTCTTCGCTCATCGTCCGCCCTCCACGCCGTCCATCCGATCATCGTCTTCATCCATGTCGCCGCGGCGTTCGCCCGGCTGCGGCTCCGGCGGCAGCCCGCGGGCGGTGCGGCGGCGCGCCTGCGTCGACTTCCGCTCGTCCTGCCGGCGCTGCGCGACCCGCAGGTCCTCGTCGACGCGCACGGTGAGGTAGCGGATGATCGTGTCCGCGACGCGAAGCCGACGCTCGATCTCCTTGACCATCTCGCCCGACCCGGTGATGGTCTCGACGACGTAGACGCCTTCTTTGTGATGGCCGATCTCGTAGGCCAGCTTGCGGCGGCCCCAGTTCTCGGTCTTGTCGAACGTGCCGTGGAAGCGCTGGACGATCTGCTCGATCTGCGTGTGCAGATCGGCAATCTCCTGCTCGCCCGTTTCCGGGGCGACGATGTAGACGAGTTCGTACTGTCTGTTCTGACTCAACTGATGCTCCTTCTGGGCTGAGCGGAGAGCTGAACGCACACAACGTCAGCTCCCAAGGAGTAGGGTGAATTATGTCAACTCCCGACTACCAACTACCAACTCCCAAGAATGCTCTATTTGGGAATTGGCAATTCGGAATTGGAAATTGTCATTGTTGCACCTCGTCGTCCTTCCTGTTGAACCGGTTCATCGCGGGCATGATGCCTTCCGCGACGAACAGTTCGGCGGCGTCGGCTGCACGGCCGATCGCCTCTTCGATCACCGGCCGTTCGGCCGGTTCCACGCGCGAGAGCACGTGATCCGCGAGGTCGCGCTGGGCGTCCCCGCGTCCGATCCCGATCCGCAGCCGCGGGAACGCGTCGGTTCCAAGCGACTGAATGATCGACTTCAGTCCGTTGTGCCCGCCTGCCGATCCAGAGGGCCGCAGGCGGATGCGTCCGGCCTCGAGCTGGATTTCGTCGACGATGACGAGCAGGTCCGGCACTTCAATCTTGTAGAACTGCAGCAGCCCGACGATGGCCTCGCCGCTGCGGTTCATGAACGTGAGCGGCTTCGCGACGAGCGTTCCCGCGAGGTTCCACCGCGTGGACAGCGCGTCGATGCCTCGCGGCGCTGCCTCCCAGCTCAACGCGTGCCGACCGGCGAGCAGATCCACGGCGTCGAACCCGACGTTGTGCCGGGTCCCTGCGTACTGCCGCCCCGGATTGCCCAACCCTACGACTAGCTTCATCTTTCAGCGCTCGCGGGGCCCCACCCCCGCTGGCTCTCGCTCGGCGCCGCGCTACGCGCGGTTCGCTCCGCCGCTTCGCTCGGGCCGCAGGCGCTCGATGGGCAATCTGCAATCCGCAGTCTGCAATTACTTCTCTTCTTCTTCCTTCTTGCCCTTCTTGATGACCTCGGGTTCCGCCGTCGCGGCAGCCGGCGCTGCGGCGGCTTCCGTCGCCGCCGGTTCCTCGGCCTTCAGCGCCACGACGTGCACGATCATCGTGTCGGGATCCGTGACCGCCGTCCACTTGCCGGGCGGCAGCTCGCGGACGCGGACCCCCTGGTGCAGCATCAGCTCCGAGACATCCACGTCGATGTGCTCGGGGATCTCGCCCGGCAGACACTCGATTTCGAGGTCGCGCGTGACAAAGTCGACGATCCCCCCCTGCTGCTTCACACCCTTCGCTTCACCTCTCAGAACGACTGGAACGGTGACGGTGATCGCCTTGTCCATGGCGACCGCGTAGAAGTCGGCGTGCAGCAGCCGGTGGTCGATCGGATCGAGCTGGTACTCCTTCACGAGCACCTTGCCCCCGCCGAGGTCGACGCCCTGCAGGCCGATCAGCGTGTTGACGCCGGATTCGGAGTGCAGGATGCGCAGCAGCACCTTGGGATCGACTGCAATCTCGATCGCCGCGTCCTGCCCCGCACCATAGACCACGGCCGGGATGCGTCCGGACGCCCGCAGCCGCCGTGCCTCGTTCTTGCCGCGTGTCTCTCGCTTGTCTGCCTGAAGTACTGCGTCCATAAATCAGTAACCAGTTTCCAGTTTCCAGTTTCCAGTTGTCAGTTCTCAGTCGCCAGTTCTCAGTCGCCAGTTTCCGCATCCTCATGTCCCACCTGGAAACTGAAGACTGGCAACTGGCAACTGCTCTTTCACACAAATAGCGAAGAGACCGAGGTCTCCTCGTGAATACTCCTGATCGCCTGCCCGAGCAGCCGCGCCACCGAGAGCTGCTTGATCTTCTTGCAGCACTTCGCTTTCTCGGTCTGCAGCGGGATCGTGTTCGTGATGATCACCTGATCCAGCGGCGCTGCTTCGAGCCGCTCGATGGCGGGTCCCGAGAGCACCCCGTGCACCGCGCACGCGAAGACGCGCTCCGCGCCGTTGGCTTTCAGCGCGTTGGCCGCCTTGACGATCGTTCCGGCCGTGTCGATGATGTCGTCCTGCAGAATGCAGGTCCGGCCCGACACGTCGCCGATCACGTTCATCACCTCCGCTGTCCCGTCCTCGGTGCGCCGCTTGTCGATGATCGCGAGTTCGGCGTCGAGGCGCTTCGCATACGCGCGCGCGCGTTCGGCGCCCCCGGCATCCGGGGAGACGATCGTCAGGTTCGGGCTGTCGAGCCGCGACAGGTACTCGATGATGACCGGCGCCGCGAACAGGTGGTCGACCGGAATATCAAAGAACCCCTGGATCTGCGCCTTGTGCAGGTCCATCGTCAACACCCGGTTCGCCCCGGCGGCGCTCAGCAGGTTGGCGACGAGTTTCGCTGAAATGGGCACCCGCGGCTTGTCCTTCCGGTCCTGGCGCGCATAACCGTAATACGGAATCACCGCGGTGATGCGCGACGCCGACGAGCGGCGAAACGCGTCGATCATCACGCACATCTCGACGAGGTGCTGGTCGACGGGCGCGCAGGTCGGCTGCACCACGAATACGTCGGTGCCGCGGATATTCTCGTCGATCTGAAACGAGACCTCCGTGTCGGGAAACCGCTGCAGCCGTGCGTGCCCCACCGGCACGTTCAAGAACTCCGCAATCTCTTCCGTCAGCGCCCGGTGCGCGCTGCCGGAAAAGATCTTCAACTGGCCGCGTCCGATGGGCAGCATGGCTCCTGGTGGCGGATTGGTCACGGAATACCTGCAACGCTCACAGACACAGATCTGGTTGGGGCGGGAGGATTCGAACCTCCGAATACGGGATCCAAAGTCCCGCGCCTTACCGCTTGGCCACGCCCCACCACCGCGGAAGACCCGGATCCGCTCCGTCGGTCCATCGCCCTTCAGAGCAGCCCGTCGGCGCGGCCCGGCGACCCCTCTGGAAAACTCTGATTCTAACTGATGGACCGCAAAACCTGCAAACGACGCCGCTCCCAACTGCCCATCGGCGGCAAGGGTCGCAGATGGACAAGCCGTCAGTTCGTGCTCACAGCTGCGAGGTCGAAAAGCTCTCGACGGTCAGCGAAGCCGCCGGGGCTTGCCCTTCTGCTCGTGCTCCGCGCGGCTCAACGTCCGAGTCACCCAGCCCCGCACGCCGTTCCGGCAGAGGGGGCGAACGGCCTTTTCCGCCGCAGGCCGGCTGCGAAAAAGGCCGAAGACGGCAGAGCCGCTGCCCGACATCGCAGTGGCAATCGCGCCAGCGTCCCTCAATTGTGTTTTGAGCGTGCCGATCTCCACGTGCCGCCGGACCACCGGCGGCTCGAGATCGTTCACCATCTGGGCGGCGCGGCTCGGCCATGGGACGGGAAGTCGCTGCAACTCCCGGGTCTGGTCCCGAACACCAGCCGCGCGGTCCTCGTCGTACCACCCGTAGGCTTCACGTGTCGACACGCCGAACGGCGGTCGGACGAGCGCAACGAAGTGGCGCGGCAGGTCGACGAGCGGGTAAATTTCTTCGCCGCGGCCCAACCCGAGCGCCGTCCCGCCTGACAGGAAGAACGGAACGTCCGCACCGATGTCTGCGGAGACTTCGCGCAGCAGCGACATCGCGGCGCCGCCCCACAGCCGTGCGAGCGCCATGAGCGCCGCCGCCGCATCGGCACTGCCGCCGCCGAGACCCGACTCGAGCGGGATTTTCTTGTCGATGCTGATCTGCGTATCGCAGACGTCGCCGCCGCGGCCAAGGGCGGCCCACAGCGCGGCTGCAGCCTTCCACACGAGATTCGAGGAATCGAGCGGCACACCCGGCGTACGGCACTTCAGCACCAATGGACCGGGGCGCTCCTCACACGTGAGGAGATCGTGCAGCTCGATGGTCTGAAAGACCGTGCGGAGCTCGTGATACCCGTCGGCCCGCAGGCCGAGGACGCGCAGATCGAGGTTCACCTTCGCGTGCGCGCGGACGATGATGCGCAGACGTGGAGAGGGCAAGGCGATAGTTACCGTTCGCCGAGCGGGCCGGCGCGACGCAGTTCCTCGATCGTCAACGGTTCGGCGTCCGCCGGGATGTCGGCCGTAAACGCGCTCGCGTCCAGCGGCGTATCGAGGTCGACCTGGGACACGCGCAGCGTAATGTCCGCCGTCAACTGGCCGCTGGCCTCGACGCGCAGACGAATCGTCGCGGGCCGCTGCTGGCCGACGTCCGCATAGAAGACACTGAGGGACCCGCGCGTCGCGGCCGCCACGCGCCATGTCCCGGCGGCGCGCTCCAGATAGACGACGTGGTCCGCGAATTCCACAGCGCCCCACCCATTCGGATACATGCGCCCCGCAGCCGGAGCCTGCTCGATCGACGGACCGCAGCCAGCCACGATCGTCCGCATCGCTGCAGCCCCAAGCGGGACTCCGACGAGCGCGTCGACGATCGCCGCGGCAGGCGCATCGTGCAGCACTCGATTCTCGCGCGTCAGCACGAGCGTCCCGTTTTCATTGGCCGCGGTGAGGACGAAAACGGGCCGGCCAAAAGGAGCGATACCCTCGAGACGCATGCTGGCGGGCGCAGCAAATCCAGCCTCGACCCGCCCGCGCAACTTCGTGCGTCCCGCGCGGCCCGACATCGCAAGGACGGCCGTCAGGGTACGGATGCGGGCGCACGCCGACGTCGCCTCGCTGTAGGCCGCCGCGAACTCAGGAAACGGAGCGCCGGCGCCGGAGGGAAGTGCTGGCGGACGGGGCGGCGCGCACGCCGCTATCGAAAGCGCCAGCACGGCGATGGCGGCGCGCCTCATCGCTGGGCGTCAGAAATTTTCTTCTGAATGCGGGCGCGATCGATCGAATCGCCGTCGCCGGAGAGCGCGCGCTGCCAGGCAGCAACCGCGTCCCCTTTGCGCCGCTGCGCGAGGCGGAGATCTCCCAGGTGGTCCTGAATGACGGAGTTCTTCGGCTCTTTCTCAGCCGCTGTGGTCAGCGGGCCATCGGCCTGATCGAGCTTTCCCTGCCGGAAGTACGCCCAGCCAAGGCTGTCGAGGAACGAGGGATTTTCGGGGTCGACCTTCAGCGCGCGCTGAATCAAGCCAATCGCTTCCTCAATCGACTGTCCGCGCTCGGCCAGCATGTACCCCAGATAATTCAACGCGTTCGCATTGTTCGGGTTCTTGTCGATGATGCCGCGAAATACCCGTTCCGCATCGGCTTTGCGGCCCGTCCGATCGAGCGCGCCGCCGTATTGAAAAAGGACGGCGGTATTGTCGGGGGCCAGCCGCGATGCCTCTTCGAAGACGGGAAGCGCGTCATCGAAGGCGTTGCGCGATTCGAGCGCAACGCCCAGCACGTAGAGCACGCGCACGTCGTTCGGGTTGATCCCCTTCGCCGCCCGGGCCGCCGATTCAGCGGCATCCATGTCCCCCGTGTTGAGCAGCGCCATCGCGCGGCGCGCGGCGATGTCTCCGTTGGTCGGCATCAACTCCTGCGCCTGCTTCCACGATTCGGCGGCATCCTTCCAGCGGCGCTCCTGTTCCTGGATTTCCGCCTGCAGAATCCGCGCGCGCACCTGCGAGGGGTCCTCGCTCAACACGCTGTCGAGCGTCGCCAGCGCGTCGTCCGATTTGCCGGTGGCCTGCTGCGCCTGCGCGAGGAGGAGCGCCCCTGGAACGAATCCAGGATTCTCGAGGACAATCCGATGCAGCGGCGCAACTGCATCCACCGGACGATGAGCGCGCATGTACAGGCGGGCGAGCGCGAGATCCACCGACAATTCTTCGGTGCCGTCGCTGCCGCGCGCGATCTCGAGCGCCTTGATGGCGCGCGGCGAATACGTCGCGACGTCGTCGCCCGGCCGCGCGGGCTGCCCTTCCTCCACGAGCGCGGCCAGTACCGAGCCGAGGACGCGGTTGGCTTCGCGATTATTGGGATCGAGCTTCAGGGCGTCTTCCGCTGCGGTGAGTGACTCAGCCGCTTTGTCCTGACGAGCATAGAACGCAGCGAGCTCCGCGCGGGGTTCAGCATTCCCGGGTGCGAGCGCAATGGCCTGCTTCAACGCGGTCAAGGCGTCGTCCAGCTTGCCGCTGCCTTCGTAGTACCGGCCGAGGAGAAAGTAGTACTCGGCGTCGGCCGACTTGTCGGCAGGGACCGGCGGCGGAACCTGAACAGGCGTCTGGATCGGCGCCGACAACAACCAGAGAGCCAGGAGCCCCGGCGAAAGCATAAGCACTCCTATAATGACGGCAGGCCCGGCGCCGACGCAAACTGTGGTTCAATTGACAACGGACGAGGTTTTTCAAACATGGCCGTCGACCCTGAGCTGCTCGAGATTCTCGCGTGCCCGAACTGCAAGACCAAGGTGGAGCTGGTGAACAACGGCACCGCGCTCAAATGCCCGCAGTGCCGGCGCGTGTATCAGATCAAGGACGACATCCCGGTGATGCTGATCGACGAAGCGACGATCGAGCCATAGCGTTCTCACCGCGGGCGATCCTGATTCTGCGGCTCCGGCTCATCGGGGACGTCGTCTTCACGACCCCGCTCGTGCGCGCGCTGCGGCGCGCGTATCCTGACGCACGCCTCACATATGTCGTCGAAGAAGCGGCCGCGCCGATCGTCAGGCAGAACCCGCACCTCGACGAGGTGATCGTCGCGCCGTACGCGAAGGGGCTGCAGCGAATCCGCGCGGACCTCGCGATTGCCCGGCGGCTCCGCCGTCAGCGCTTCGATCTCGCCCTCGATCTGCACGGCGGCCCCCGCAGCGCGTGGCTCGCCCGCCTGAGCGGCGCGCATGAGCGCATCGGATATCGCATCCAGGGGCGCTCCTGGATGTACACGCGCACCGTCGACCGCCCACGCGATTTGCGACCACGGCACTCCGTGCTGAACCAGTGGGACCTGCTGGCGGCTATTCCCGGATGGCGGGGCGGCGGCGCCGACCCGGACACAGACGGTATCGAGATTCCCGTCGAGGCTGACGCGGACGCTCGGATGATGACACGATTGGCGGCGGCGGGTTATCGCAACGGCGACCGGCTCATCGTCGTGCACGTGAGCGCGGGAAATCCGTTCCGGCGCTGGCCGGAGCCCGCTTTCATCGAGACGATCGCGACGCTCGCAGAGCAGGATGACCGGCGCCGCATCGTGCTGAGTTCGGGACCATCGGACCGTTCGGCTGCGGCGCGAATCGCGTCGGCAGCACGGAGCCGTCTGGGCCACAATGGCTCACGCATTCTGGATCTCGGCGAGTTCGACCTCGCCGAACTGCGCGCGCTCATCGGCCGCAGTCAGTTGTTCATCGGCGGCGACACCGGCCCGCTCCACATCGCGGCAGCAACGTCGACGCCGGTCGTAGGGATTTATGGACCAACGCTTGCCGCGCGATCGGCGCCATGGCGGAATCGGCGCACGAAAACGCTTTCGGTCGAGGTCGACGGACTCCCGTGCCGGCCGTGCGATCAGCGGGAATGCGCGCCTGGTGATTTTCGATGCTTGACGACGCTCTCACCGTCGGCGGTGCTCGAAGCGGCCGAGGCGGCGCTGAGATGACGTCGGCGGCAGCGCCCGCGGATGCGGTGGAGCGCTTCGCCTATCTCTCGTTCCTCGGCTTCGCCGCCGCGCTGCAGGTCTCCATCGCCGCGGCGGATATTCTGCTCACCCTTTCGGGACTCCTCTGGCTCGCGCTGGTCCTGCGCAACCGCGAGCGCATCGAGGTGCCGAGGATGTTCTGGCCGCTGGCGGCGTATGCCGCCGCGACTTTTCTGGCGGCCGTCTTCTCGGTCGACCCGCACACGAGCCTGGTCGATTGCAAGCAGCTCGCGCTCTTTCTCATTGTCCCCATCGCCTTCCGGCTGCTGCGCGGACGGCGAAGCCTCGTCGCTGCCGACGTGATCATCACGGTCGGCGCCTTGAGCGCGACGGTGGGGATTGTTCAATACCTGATCCTCAACTTCGACAATCTCGGGAAGCGTCCGGAGGGCGCGCTCGGGCACTACATGACGTACTCGGGGCTGCTGATGCTCGTCGCCTGTGCCGCAGTGGCCCGGATCATGTTCGCGCGGCAGAACCGCGCGTGGTCGGCGCTCGTGCTGCCTGCGCTCGTGCTCGCGCTGGTATTCACGTTCACGCGCAGCGCGTGGGTCGGCGCGTCGGTCGGGATCGGCCTGCTGTTCCTCCTGCGTGACTTCCGGCTGGTTGCGCTCCTCCCGGTGGCGTTCGGCGTTTTTCTCGCCGCGGCGCCTGCGGATCTGACCGCGCGGCTGTATTCCACCTTCAGCCTCACGGATCCGTCGAACGTGGACCGCGTGGCCATGATGAAATCGGGCATTCGCATCATCAAAGACGATCCGCTCACGGGCGTTGGTCCGGACATGATCATTCAGGTTTACCCGCAGTATCGAGACAAAACGGCCGTGAACCAGCGCAATCCGCATCTGCACAACGTGCCGCTCCAGATCGCGGCCGAGCGGGGCCTGCCTGCGCTCGGTGTGTGGATCTGGTTCATCGTGACGTTGTGCATCGACTTCTTGCGCCGCAGGCGCGGCGCGAATCCGTCTCTCTCGAACGCGGGACTCGCCGTCATCGTCGCGATGCTGGCCGCCGGATTGTTCGAATACAATTTCGGCGACTCGGAATTCCTGATGCTGTTCCTCGTCCTCGTCACGATGCCGTATGCCGCCGACTGGCAGCCGGCCGCGGCCGACCATGTCCGCGTCTGATCTCGCGTCGATACTCTCTCGCGCCGGCGGCCGATCCGTACTCGTCGTCGGCGACGTGATGCTCGATCACTTCGTCGTCGGGCGGGTCGAACGGATTTCGCCGGAAGCGCCCGTTCCAGTGGTCACGTTCGATTCGGAGGAATACCGCCTGGGCGGTGCCGCGAATGTCGCCCACAACCTCTGCGCGATGGGAGCCCGTGTGCAGATGGTGGGCGTCGTGGGACAGGATGCCGATGGGGCCAGGCTGAAGGCGGCGCTCGAGGAGGCCGGCATGTCGACTCGAACGCTCGTCGACGACCCGTCCCGCCGCACGACGCGCAAGCTTCGCGTCGTCACCACGCGCAATCAGCAGGTCGCCCGCGTCGACTACGAGCAGGATTCACCGATTGCCGCCGACGTCGAAGATCGCCTCACCGCAGTACTCCACGACGCGATCGATTCCGCTGACGTCGTATTGATCTCGGACTATCACAAGGGCGTTGTCACCGCGGTGACGGCGCGGGCCGCGATAGACGCGGCGGCGCAACGCGGCGTCATGTCGCTCGTGGACCCGAAAGTGCCCCACATCGACTACTACCGAGGCGCCGCCGTCATCACGCCGAATCACCATGAAGCCGAAGCGGTCACGCTGACGCGCATTCGCACCAACGACGATGCACGGGCTGCGGCGCAGCAGTTTCGTGCGCGGGCGCGATGCGGCAACGTGCTGATCACCCGCGGAGAGCACGGCATGTGGCTGCTGGCGGGCGACGAGGAACACGAGCTGCCGGCAGAAACGCGCGAAGTCTCGGACGTGACCGGTGCCGGCGATACCGTCATCGCGGCCATGGCGCTGGCGCTCGCGGCCGGCGCATCGCTGGTCGACGCGGCGCGGCTGGCCAACTGCGCAGCCGGACTCGCCGTCAGCCGGTTCGGCCCTGCGGCCATTTCCGCCGACGATCTGCGAGCGGCTCTCTCGCGGGCTGCATTTTCTGATAGTGGACGGTGATTATCGTCAACCACAGAACTGCGCAACTACCAACTACACAACTTGGCCACTGGCCACTACTCAGCCGCTTGTGCCAACCATCGCTTCAGCTTCTTCGTGCGCGTAAGCCGCACTTCGGCGGGCAGGTGGATCGGCCGTTCGCGATATCGCTCGGCGGCCTCCTTTATCGAGAGGCCTTCGATGAACGCTTCCGAAAGACGCCGGGCGATCTCGGCATCGTAGCCGTCCTTGTTGCCCCAGTAGTGCGTGAACCATGGCTCGGCGGCGTGGAGCGTCCCCGCGCGCGAAAAGACCAGGCTCTCAACGAGCTGCTCCGTCGCAAAGTGACGCAGCCCGGCGCAGGCGAATTCGTCGTACAGCGCAAGGGCGTTTTTGACGAGCGCAAGTGCGGACGCGGGAAGCGCGATTACGCCGGAGTTCCACATCGCGTCCGCAGGCGTGACTTCGATACGGGATGTCAGCGTCCGCAGTGTCGACCAGAGCCGCCGGTTGCCGGCGCGCCGCGAGCGGCCGAGGATGTATTCCCGCTTGTGCATGAACATCCCGCCGCCGTGAAGCTCACTGATGAACGTGTCGAGCGGGAGGCGGGCAAGAACATCGGCATCGAGCAGCACGATCGATCCCGATTGTGGCCAGACGGCACAGAGGAGCTCCAGTTTCTGCCGCATCGAAAACGGCTGCGGCCCTTTCCATTCGTCCAGCCGGTTCTGGTCCAGATACTCGATATCCACGCGCGTACCGAACCAGACGAAGCACTCCGGCCGATCCGTCGCGACGATGAACTCTCGGGGGTCAGGCGCATGGGCTTCAAGCGACACGAGCAGCATCAGGCTCTGGCGATACACCGCCGGTGAGCCGCCATAGGCGAGCGTCACATACCTGGTGCGCTCCGCGTGAGAATTCTCAACTCCCAATTGCCAACTCCCAACTCCCAACTCCGACATCGAACGGTCCAACTCCCAACCCGCGAGCGCGGCCTTCGGGCCGGCCAGGCAACCGTCAAGGGCGGCACTGATTGCTGATCAGCAGCAATCGCGGCGGAGGCTCGCGCGAGAGCATATTGCGAAGTTTCACGTCGAACGTTGGACGCTGTTCGATCACGCACGTGCGCGACGCGAGCCGGTTCCGGAGCGCATCGTAGTCGTCCTCGGACAGGACCGCGTAGACACGCCGGTTCGACAGCATGGCATCGACGAACGGCTGCTCGTCGAAGTACTGCTCGACGTGGCGCCGAAGGTAATACACCATGCTTGGCAGCGCGACCTGATAGTGTGCGACGACGTCGCCGGGCTGCAGGCGATCCGCCAGCGTCTCGCTCATCGGTCGCACCGCCTTATACCGTTCGAAGTCCGGCAGCACACGAACGACGAATACCCAGTCGACGGCGATGAGCGCCGCCGTGAGCAGCGCCGCGGACTTCCACGGCCGGCTCATCAGCGCCAGCATGGTCACCAGCGCGCCGCCCCCAATGCCGATGGCAGCCACCAGGTACGCACCCCGCAGGGTATACGCGCCGCCCGCGGCTTCGAACACATACAGAACGGTCGCGCCAGCCGCGGCGACGAGAACGCCCGTGATCAGCAGCGTTCGCCGAACGTGCGTGCACACCCGCGCGTCGTCGCGCATCCGCGCGAGCACAATGCCCCCGAGCGCGGCAACCGCCGGTACGATCGGGAAGATGTACAGGTCCTGCTTGCCCGCCGACAGCGAGAAGAACCCGACGATGGCAACGATCCAGCACCACAGGAGCGAGTGCAGCCGATCGCGCGTGCGCCACCACAGTGCGGCGGCTGCGATCAGCATGACGGACAGCGGAAATGAATCGCTGAAGACGACGGGAATGTAGAAGAAGAGCCCTCGTGATTGGCGGACGCCTTCGCCAGCCGTAAACCGCTCGATGTTCTCGGTGAGCAGAAAGGACCTGATCTCCGTCCATCCGTGCTGGTGATACAGCGCGATGTACCACGGCAGCACGATGCCGGCAACGATCAGGACGCCAGCGGGGATCATCATCTCGCGAATGCGGCGCAGTTCGCGATGCGCGACGAGATACAGCGCGAAGGCGAGACCCGGCAGCACGATCGCGACGGGGCCTTTCGTGAGTGTCCCGAGGCCGACGCTCGCGTACATGAAAGCGAGATAACGCCGGCGGTGTGCAGGAGACCGTTCGCTCAACGCGAAGAACGTCAACGTCAGCGCCAGGAACGCGCTGATCCAGATGTCGATGACGATGCGGCGCGCAAACATGACGAGGCGTGGATCCGCGGCGAGGCCTGCGGCAGCCCACAGCCCGGCACCCCAGGCGCGCCTCTCCCCCGGTCCATCGATTGACGCGAGCACGAACGCGCACCCGATCACGATGATTGCGCCGATCGCGATCGGGAAGCGCTCGATCGCGACCGATACGCCGAACATGCGATAGAACGCGCCGACGATCCAGTAGCTCAGGACGGGCTTGTTGAAGCGCGGGAGGTAGTTGAACGACGGGTTGATGACGTCGTGCGCCTCCAGCATCTCTCGCGGGGTTTCGACGTAGAACGCCTCGTTCGCATCCCAAATCGAGCTGCCGCCGAGATCGACGAAGTAGACGATCGCCCCCAGCGCGAGCAGCGCCGCGAGGATCACGGCTGCGCGACGCCGCGGACTAGTGCCGGAAATGGCGCCGCCCCGTAAAGATCATCGCCAGGCCGCGTTCGTCGGCGGCGGCGATCACTTCGGCGTCGCGCACCGATCCGCCCGGCTGGACGACGGCTGTTGCGCCGGCATCGGCAATCGCGTCGAGGCCGTCCCTGAAGGGAAAAAACGCGTCCGACGCGGCGACCGTGCCTGTCAGCGCGCCGTCACCCGCTTTCATGACCGCCACCTTCACCGCATCCACGCGGCTCATCTGACCGGCACCCACCGCGGCGGTGCGCGTCGCCGTGGTGAAGACGATCGTGTTGGACTTCACGTGTGCACACACGCGCCA
>Ga0310810_10001185_pt1 | contig 26967 bp, 29 predicted proteins | sample NCmetagenome_FD_207641 | JGI IMG/M metagenome (GOLD analysis project Ga0310810, IMG submission 207641) | Soil microbial communities from experimental microcosm in Duke University, North Carolina, United States - NC | ecosystem: Engineered > Artificial ecosystem > Soil microcosm > Unclassified ...
CCCGAACCGTCCGCCCACGCCGGCACCGCCGCCGTCCCCGGGAGCCGTGCCACCGCCAGCCGACCGGGGAGCAACGCCAGGCGCGGAAGCCGGACCGGGCTGCTCAGCGGAGCCTCGTCAGCGTGTAGACCCCCGTCATGTAGAGGCCCGTCAGCGCCACCAGGAAGTACGCCGGGATCACCGCCGCGCCGGTGTAGTCCTTCGCGATGCGCTGCCCGAAGAACAGCGCCAGGAAGGCCACCGCCGCCACCGTCAGTCCCCAGAAGGCGATCCGCGGAACGCCGAGCACCACCAGCTCGACCAGCCCCACCGCGCAGAGCACCCCGGCCGACACCTCGATGATGGTCAGCGTCACCAGCATCGGCGTCACCACGCCGCGCAGCGGGCTGTTCCCGAAGTGCTGCGTCAGGTAGCCCTGGTTTCCGCGGAAGTCGATCACCTTGTCGATGCCCGACTGGAGAAAGAGGATCGCCACGAAGGCGGTGGGTAGCGCCTGCAGCAGCCAGGGCGCGAACCGGACGGAGGTCAGGGCCGGCATGTCTCACCTCTGCTCGAAGAGGAGCTTCCGGACCAGACGGATCGGCACTCCGCCCTGGGCCAGGAAGGCGTCGTGGAACTCGCGCAGAGTGCCCCCCTTTTGACTGAGGTACTCGCGCCGCAGCTCGTAGATCTGCAGCTTCCCGTAGGTGTACATGAGATAGGTCGGGTCGTACGTCCCGCGCCGCGCCTCCTCGTAGGCGTTGGCCGGCGTCTGGAAGCACTCCTTCACGAACCGCTCCGCTCCCTGCTCGACCGTCAACGTCGTCGTGTGCAGCTGGATGCCCACCACATAGCGGCAATCCCGCAGGAGCGCCTCCTCCAGCTGCGCCAGGCGGATCCGCGGGTCGGAGTCCGAGAAGCCCTCCTCCACCACCATCTGCTCGGCGTAGTGCGCCCAGCCCTCCACGTTGGTTCCGGCGGCCAGCAGCTTCCGCACCTTCGTCGCCACCTTCGGCATCCACAGCGCCTGGAGGAAGTGCCCCGGATAGGCCTCGTGCACGTCGGTCATCGCCAGGATCGGCGTGGAGAAGGCACGGAGGTGCTCCTCCACCTGCGCCGGGCCCCAGCTGTCCTCGGTGGGAGTGACGTAATAGTAGGACTCGGTCGCCTTCGTCTCGTACGGCCCCGGCGCATCCAGCGACGCGAACGAGCCGTTGCGCGCGTACGGCGGCGTGGGCTCCACCTTCGGGCGGACCTCCGAGGGAAAGGTCACGAGGTTCTTCGAGACCACGAACTGCCGCACGCCCTCCAGCGAGCGGCGCACCGCGGGGATGAGGTCCTTCGCCGTCGGGTGGTCCGACTGCATCGACTCCATCACCTGGTTCACCGTCTTCCGCCGGTCGATCAGCGCCGCGGTCTGCACCGCCGCCTCGTGGTCCGTCTTGAGCTGCGCCTCGCCCTTGGCCAGCAGCGCGTCCAGCGGCTCGGAGACCATCTCCTCGGTCTGCAGCTTCTCGGAGAAGAACGCCGGACCGATGGCCCAGCTCCCGGTGCTCCGCGGCTTCAGCTCCTTCTCCAGGAAGTGGATCCAGTCCTGCGTCGCCGCGAAGGCGGTCGTGTTGGCCCGGTTGAAGTCCGCGAGGGCGAACACGTCACCGCCGGCCGCCTCCTTCCCCCACGGCCCCACCGAGTCCTGGAGGAAGCTCAGCGCTCCGTTCGCCATCCGGATCGCGAGCTCGGTCCACTCCTTCGGCGGCGTCTTCACGTTCGCCTTGCCCGCGGCATAGACGCCCGGCACCGCCCGCAGCCGCGCGGTCACCGACTTCAGCCGCTCGGACGCCGGCGCGAAATCCCGCTTCAGCAGGGCGTCGATGCCCTCCCCGGGGATGCGGGAGTAGCTCATCGGGTTCTGGAGCCGGAACCCCATCTTCTCCCACTCGAGGAGGTCTGCCCGGATGCGCGACTCGAGCGCCTCGAGGTCGATGAGGTTGTCGTAGGGCAGCGCCACCCGCTCGGTCCACAGCGCCACCGCCCGGTCGAGCATCCCCCGCAGCTTCTGCACGTGGGTGGCGACCCGCGCCGCGCCGAGGTCCTCGAGCGTCGGGTCGTACTGGTGGAAGCCGTTCTGCGTCGCGACGGTCGGCTCGAAGGCGAACCACTCGTCGAAGTAGTCGTTCTCCAGCTTCGAGTAGCGGCTCTGGGCCTCCTCGCGGGAGAGCCCCGTTCCGTGGGCACAGGCGAGCAGACTCACGAGGGCGAGCGGAAGCGCAGACCTTGGCATGAACCTCCTGCTTACTACGGCAGCCTGCCCGCCATGTGCCCCCCGTCGATCGGCAGGGCCACGCCGGTCACGAACGACGACTCGTCCGAGGCCAGGTAGACAGCCGCCCAGGCCACGTCGTCCGGCTTGCCCAGCCGCCGCAGCGGGATGTCCCGGGTCAGCATCTTCTCGCCCTGCTCGGGGCTGAGCCCCATTCCCTGGACGAAGGCGTCCACCATCGGCGACTGCGTCCACACCGGGCAGAGCGCGTTGGCGCGGATGCGACTCGGTGCTCCCTCCAGCGCGAGCGTCTGGACCAGCTGCAGCACCGCCGCCTTGGTCGGCCCGTAGGCTCCGAGCATCGGGGTGCCGTGCAGCCCGGCGACGCTCGACATGACGACGATGCTGCCGCCCCCGTCGCCCTCGCGCATCGCCCGCACCGCGTGACGGGCGCAGAGGAAGACGCCGGTGAGGTTCACGTCCAGCACCCGCTGCCAGTCCTCGAGCGGCAGGTCCGCCAGCGGCCCCGGCGCACCGATGCCCGCATTGGCCACCATCACGTCCAGCCGGCCCCAGCGGCCCACCGCATCGGCGACCGCGGCTTCCACCTCCGCCTCGGCCGAGACGTCCAGCCGGCGCGCCACCGCCTGCGCGCGCCCGGTGGCGGGCATCGCGGCGAGCGTCTCCTCGCAGCCGGCGAGGTTCACGTCGGTCACCAGCACCCGCGCGCCCTCGGCGACGTAGCGGACCGCGATGGCACGGCCGAGGCCCGAGCCTCCGCCGGTGACCACCGCCACCTTCCCGTCCAGTCGCCCCATGCGCGGGAGGTTTCTACAAATGCGCAGAGCGCGCCATCGCCGGCGCTCCGCCCAGGGCGCGGAGCAGCGAGCCGCCCTCCCAGGTCCCCACGTGGCGCTTGCCGTTGATGAAGAGGGTCGGCGTCCCGGTCACGCCGCTCCGGAGCGCCCCGTCGACCTCGCGGGCCACGTGCGCGCGATGCGTCCGGGCCTGCAGCTCGCTGGCGAATCGCTCGAGGTCGAGCCCGAGCAGCCCGGCGATCGCTCCCGGGTCCGCCGGCGCGTCGGTCTGCAGCAGCGCCTCGTGCATCTCCCAGAAGCGCCGCTGGGCCGCCGCGGCGTGCGCTGCCTCGGCGAGGAGCGTCGCCTCGGGGTGCAGCTCCTCGCGGGGGAAGTGGCGGAAGGCGTAGCGCATCCGCCGGCCGAGCTTCCGCCGCGCCACCTCGACGAAGGCCGAGGCCCGTTGCGTGTACGGGCAGGTGTAATCGCCGTACATCACCAGGGTCAGCGGAGCCTCCGGGCTCCCGAGCACGTGATCCTCTGGGCCGATGGGAAGGGCGAGCCGGGGATGACGGGCCATGCAGACCTCCGGAACGGGTGAGCGCGGCGGGCGAGGGCGGAATCTGGGCCTGCACCCCGACACACCGTGTGACACTCAGGTGACGGGTGGATGGCGCACTGCGCCCGGCCGGTCAGCGAGGCGCCGGAGGCCCAGCAGGAGCAACGCGACTGCACCGAGGCCCGCTCCGGTCGCGCAGACGCCGGTCCACCCCGCGTGTACCCAGGCGCGGGTCCCCCCGAGAGAGCCGAGCGCACCCCCGGTGAAGTAGGTGACCATGTACACGGTGTTGATGCGGCTCCGGGCCGCGGGGTCGAGCGCGAAGATGCGTGCCTGGTTGTTGATGTGGCTCGCCTGGGTGCCGAAGTCGAGGAGCACCACCGCGAGCGCGATGAGCACCAGCGAGCTGCCGCCCACGCCGAGCAGCACGAAGCTCACGACGATGAGCGCGCACCCGACGGCGTTGATGCTCCGCCCGCCGGTCGTGTCCGCGAGGCGACCGACGAGCGGAGCGGCGACCGCTCCCACGACGCCGATCGCCCCGTAGAGCCCCGCGGCCCGAGCGCCGTAGTCACCGGGGAGCGTTGCGAGGTGCAGCACCAGCGTGACCCAGAAGGTGGAGAACGCGGCGAAGGCGAGGCCGCCGAGGGCGGCGTGCAGCCGGAGATCCGGATGGGTCCGGACGAGGGTGCCGCAGGAGCGGAGCAGCGCTCCGTACGGGACGCTCGGGCGTGGCGCCTCCGCCGGCAGGCTCGTGCGGAGCAGCAGCCACACGACGGCGTTCATCGCGGCCCCGGCCCAGAAGACCGCGCGCCAGCCGGCGGCGTCGCCGACGAAGCCGGCGAAGGTCCGGGAGAGGAGGATGCCCACCAGGAGCCCGCTCATGATGGTGCCCACCACCCGGCCGCGCGCCTCGGGCGGGGCCAGATCGGCGGCGAGCGGCACGAGCAGCTGCGGGACACAGGTGCACAGGCCGATGAGGAGGTGCAGCGCGGCGAGCACCCCGAGGGAGGGGGAGAACGGCGCCACGCAGAGGAGGGCCGTGGTCAGCGCCGTCAGCCGGAGGATGAGCGGGCGGCGGGCGAGCACGTCGCCCAGCGGGACCACCAGCCCCATCCCCAGCGCGTAGCCGACCTGCGCGAGCGTCGGCACCCATCCGGCCACTCCCGGTCCGGCGTGGAAGTCTGTCCCCAGGTCCACGAGCAGCGGCTGGGCGTAGTAGAGGTTTGCGGCCGCCGCGCCGGCGGAGATCGCGAAGACGGGGACGAGACGTCGAGGAAGTCCGGGCACGACAGGGGGCGTGAATGCCCCAGCCCCCGGTCTCCCGCCACCGAATTTCTCCGCCCCCCGCGTCACCGGAAGGTCGGCCGCAACCTCGTCCAGGGGTTCCGGGTTGGAACCGACCGAGGCCGCCGTGTCACTCCGTGCAATGCACTCGATGCAGGAACGTCATCGGTACGATGTGACGCGTGCGGGCAGCTGGCCGTTATTGCTCGGTGTCGGTCGTGGAACCGGACTTGCAATCAACGACCGACGTATCGAGGTGTCGTGATGTCGGACAATCGCCCTCCCGTGCTGGACTTCGCGCTCGTGGCGTTGCTGCTCGCGCTCGCCTTCGACGCGCTGAGCACCGCGCTCATCTGGGGCCTGGTCCAGCACCTGCCGCTCTGAGCGTCGCGGCCACCGTCTCGCCGAGCGCGCGGGCCTGCGCGCGGATCTCCGGGATGGCGGTCGACTCCCAGAGGTCTCCGCGCCGGAGTCCCCCCAGCGTCCAGAGCCTGTCCTCGAGGGGTCCCAGCACCGCGCCGCTCGCGGCGGTGGCGAACCCGAGCCCGTGGGGCCCTGGGCGGGCGAGGCCGGAGGCGAGGAGCGAACGGACCAGCGGGTCGTCGAGCGCACGCACGTCCATGACCGGGCCGGTGGTGGGGATCGCCACGTCCGCCGCGAGCTCGACGAGAGTCCGGCTGCCGCGAGGCCGGTAGCGCAGCGTCACCCGTCCGTCCTGCTCGCCGATGGAGACGACGCGCCCGGCGTGGCGCACCAGCCGCCCCTCGGCCTCGAGCGCGGCGATGCGGGCGCCGACCTCGGGCGGCAGCCGGTGGCGGATGGCGTCGAACCAGGGGCGGAGGTGGCGGAGGAAGCGCCGCTGCTCGGGCCCGGCGAGTCCCTGCCAGAGCGCGCCCAGCTCGGGACGGAGCGTGTCCAGCACTGCCCGCGCGTCGTCGCGGGCGGAGGCCTCGCGGAAGAGGCGGACGAGGCCACGCAGGCGCGCCGGGCGCTCCCCGAGCGGAACGGGTGGGAGCATCCGGGGCGGATGCGTCATGGGCAGCAGGCCGCGCCGAGAGAGGAGGTGGATGCGGCCCCGATGGCCGCGGGCGAGGAGCGAGAGCACCACGTCCACCGCGGTGAGGCCCGCGCCGAGGAGGAGCACCTCGGCGTCCGGGGCCGGCCACTCGTCGCGGGCGGCCCAGGGCGTGCGCCAGGCCAGCCGGGGAGGGAGGGCGGTCCAGCCCGCGGGGAGCTCGGGCGGGAAGTTGCCGAGGGCGAGCACGGCGACGCGGGCGCGGAGGGGCGGCTGGCCCGCGAGCTCGACGCGGAGCCCGGCTCGCTCCGGCGCGAGCGCGAGCGCGCGTCCCACCACCGTGCGCACGGCGGAGCCGGCGGCGCCGAGCAGCTCGCCGAGGTACCGGCCGTAGAGCCGGCGCTGGAGGAACGCCTCGGGGTCGACGGGCTCGCCGCGGGCCGCGAGCCAGCCGAGGAGGTGCCCCGGCTCCTCGGGGAGGGCGCTCATCCGGGCGGCGGGGACGTTGAGGAGGTGCTGCGGCTCCTCGGTGGAGTACGCCACGCCCCGGGCGAAGGCCCCGGTGGTGTCGACGAGGGTGACGGGCCCGACGTCGGCGAAGCGTGCGAGCGCGACCGCGGTGAGCGTGCCGCTCGCACCTCCACCGACGATGACCGTGCCGTCCGTCATGCGGTGGACGCCCCTGCCGCCCGGCCGCTTCCGTCCTTCGCCGGTCCACCCCAGGGTCGGGGGTCGTGATCTCGCTGCCCGCGCTGGAGAAGCTCCTCGGACTGCTGCCCCCGGCCCGGATGAGGCCGGAGGAGCTCGCCCTGTTCGCCACCGGCTGGCCTGCCGCGCTCGATGTCGAGGCGCTCGCGGCTCGTGCTCGCTTCAGCGACCAGGGCTACACCCGGATGGTCCTCCACCGCTGCGCCGGGTGGGAGGTGCTGCTCGCGGGCTGGCTTGCGCGCCAGCGCACGGCGGTGCACGGGCACGGGGAGAGCCACGGCGTCACCTGCATGCTGGAGGGGACGCTCACCGAGGTGGAGTACCGGCTGGCGCCCGGCGGACAGGTGAAAAAGAGCGAGCGGCGGACGCACGGCGTGGGCAGCGTCTTCCACGAGCAGCCGCACACCATCCACCACATCGAGCACGCCGGACGGCTCCGGTCGGTGAGCCTGCACCTCTACGCGCCTCCGCTGCAGCGGATGGAGCTCTACGACGGGTCGACCGGAACGAGCCAGCCGCGCCGGTCCGGGCGTCGGGAGCCGAAGAGCTCGGTCAACGTGACGTAGAGGCGGTCGGCCACCTCGCCCCGTCGATCGCCGAGCTTCATCACCTTGTCGCCCCACTGCATCTCGCCGATGGCGGAGATGGTGGCGGCGGTGCCCGTGCCGAAGGCCTCGGCGAGCTTTCCGCGGGCGGAGGCCTCGGCGACCTCGGAGATGGCCACCGGGCGCTCCTCCACCTTCACCTTCCACTCGCGGAGCAGGGCGAGGACCGAGTCCCGCGTGACGCCGGCGAGGAGCGAATCCTCGAGCGGCGGTGTGACCACCGTGTCGCCGATGCGGAAGAAGACGTTCATCGTCCCCGCCTCCTCGACGTTCCGGTGGTTCTGGTCGAGCCAGATGACCTGGTGGAAGCCGGCCTTCTTCGCCCGCTCGGCGGCGGCCATGCCGGCGACGTAGTTGGCTCCGGCCTTCGCGGCGCCGATGCCGCCCCGGGCCGCGCGGACGTGCTCGGTCTCGACCCACAGCCGCAGCGGAGCGGGGTTCGGACCGAAGTAGTTCCCCACCGGCGAGGTGAGGATGCAGAGGAGGTACTTCCGCGACGGACGGACGCCCAGGTAGGCCTCGGTGCCGATCATCGTCGGCCGGACGTAGAGCGCCGCACCCGGCTCGGTGGGGACCCAGCTCGCGTCCTCGCGCACGATGGCGCGGAGGGCGGTGAGGAAGTCCGCCTCGGGGACCTCGGGCATGCACAGCCGCCGGGCCGAGGCGTTGAACCGGCGCACGTGCATGTCCGGCCGGAAGAGGAGGGGGCCGCGCTCGCCGGGGACGGCCTTCATGCCCTCGAACATGGCCTGGGCGTACTGGAGGGCGCTGGCCGCGGGGTCGATGGGGAGGGGCCCGTGCGGGACGATGCGGGGGTTCTGCCAGCCGCGGCCGTCGTAATCGGCGAGGAAGAGATGGTCGCTGTAGAAGCGCCCGAAGCCGAGGTCTCCGGCGGGGGGCCGGGGCTTCGGCTCTCGGGTGCGCGTCACCTGGATGTCGAACGGCATCGGCTCTCCTCGGGGCGCCCTGGGGAACGTCTCCGGCGCGGCCCATATATCGGTGCGGCGTCACGGAGGCCACCCCGGACCCGCAACCCGGCTGGCGGCAGGCGCGGCCCAAGCTGTGGACTGGACGGGGGGGACGCGAGGTGGCCCGGCCCCGGAGTGTCGTGGGGTGTTCTCCCCGTCCGCCGCCGGGGGGCCGCGGGTGGGTCATCCCGACCGGTCGGTCAGGGCAGGGTGAGGATCTCGGCCCCGTCACGGGTGACGAGGAGGGTGTGCTCCATCTGGGCGGAGCGAAGTCCGTCGGCGGTGACGGCAGTCCAGCCGTCGTTCCAGTGCTTCACGCCCCAGCTGCCCTCGGTGAGCATGGGCTCGATGGTGAAGATCATCCCCTCCTCGAGGACGGTGGTGGCAGAGGGGTCGTCGAAGTGGGGAATCTGCAGCTCGGTGTGGAAGATCTCGCCGATGCCGTGGCCGCAGTAGTTGCGGACGACGCCGAGGCCGTTGGCGGCAGCGTGCGCGGCGATGGCCTGGCCGATGGCGCGGACCTCGCGTCCGGGCCTGACGGCCTCGATGCCCTTCATCAGGGCCTCCTCGGTGACGCGGAGGAGCTTGCGCGCGGCCTCGTCGACCTCGCCGACGGCGAAGGTGGCCGAGCAGTCGCCGTGCATGCCCTCGAGGAAGATGGTGACGTCGCAGTTGACGATGTCACCGGCCTCGAGCGGCCGGTCGTCGGGGATGCCGTGCACCACGACCTCGTTGACGCTGGTGCACATGCTCTTCTGGAAGCCGTGGTACCCGAGCGTGCTGGGGTAGCCGCCGCGGGCGAGGTACGCGGCGTGGGCGATGGCGTCGAGCGCGTCGGTGGTGACGCCGGGCGCGACTCTCCCGCCGACCTCCTGGAGCACCTGGGCGGCGGCGCGGCAGGCGCGGCGCATCCTGTCCAGCCGGGTGGTGGGATCACCACGGGTGCCGCGTCCAGGACGGCCCGAGGGGACGTAGTCGGGACGAGCGATCTCCGTGGGGACGGTCCGCATCGGTGAGATGCGGCCGGGCTTCACCCGCCTGAGCCGTGGCGCCGGGGCACCCGAGCGCGCGTCGGCCTCGCGATGGCACTTCTTGTACTTGAGGCCGCTCCTGCACCAGCAGGGGTCGTTGGGGCCGGGGCGGGCGAGGGAGAGCTGGGGGTCGTTCACGGCAGACCCCCTCCTCTAATTCGTCGGGCTCACCGCCGCCAGGGGGCCGTCCGCTGGAGGACGGGGCGCCTCGGTGCGGAGCGCGGGCGGCCGCTTGCGCTGGAAGATGCGGTCGTCCGGGCGGCCGACGAGGTAGGTGACGATGTCGCGCAGCTCGCTGTCGGTGAGGCGGTCCAGCGGGAAGGGGGGCATCTGCTTCGCGTCGTGGGGCGCGATCCACCGCACGCGGGTGACGAGGTAGTCCGGCTCGTAGAGGCCGATCTCCAGCGGCGGGCGCATGGCGCCGTCCCCGTGGCAGCGGCCGCAGAAGCGCTCGGTGAGGATGGCGCCGCGCTTGCCGTCCCCGCCGGTGGGCCGGTCGATGCCGGTCTTCCGTCCGAGGAGCATCGGCCGGTAGTCGAGCGGGGGAGACGCGTCGGGGGAGATGCGCTTCAGATAGGCGCCGAGGTCGGCGAGCTGCGTCGGGTCGCCCCCGCCGGGGCGGAGCATGAAGCGGCGGATGCACAGGTCGGTGGCGTCCTCGGGGGTGCTGGCGAAGCCGCGCCAGAACGATGCGCGGCGGGCGCTGTTCCAGAGCGTGCTGTTGGAGGAGGCGTGGCCCAGCGAGTCCAGAGTGCCGCTCCGCTCGTCACGCCAGGCGTGGCAGCTGTTGCATGCGAGGGCGTTCTGCTCTCCGCCGGCGGAGGGGTCGCGGAAGAGGCGCTCGCCGCGGCCCTCGGCCGAGGTGAGGGAGAACTCCCAGCTCGGGGCGCGGGGCTGGGCTTTCGGCTTCTCGGGGCGGCGGGCGACGTTGACCGCGAGCTCGACGCGGGGTGGGCGGCTGGTCGCGGGGGCGGCGGTCGCCGTGGCCGGCGGTGCGGCGAGGGCGGTGGGGGCAGCGGTGGAGGGCGGGTTGCCGCGGAAGGTGGCCTCGAAGCGGACGCGGGCGACGGTGCCGAGCTTGAGGAAGAGGCGCGCGGGGCGCGGGATGCCGTACTCGGTGAAGGGGACGTCGAAGCTGCCGGTCACCTGGAGGTTGCGATGGCCTGCCTCCTCGGAGAGGAGCACCCAGATCGGGATGCGGACCGGCTGCTCCTTGCCGTGCAGGGAGAAGGTGCCGACGGCGTCTGCCTGTGCCTCGCGGCCAGGGACGAGGACACCCTGGCTGGGGCGCTCGAGGCGGGTGAGGGTGAAGGTCGCCTCGGAGAAGCGATCGGTCTGGAAGAACTGATCGCGCAGATCCTCGTCGCGCAGGGTGAGGCCGGTGGTGAAGCCAGTGAGGGAGATGTGGATCTTCCCGGTGCCCTCGGCCCAGGTGGCCTCGTCGAAGCGGAGCTCGCCGCTGAGGGCGGAGCTGCTGCCCTCGATGGCGTCGAGCGGGGCCTCCACGCGGAACCGGGCGCGTCCGGTCGCCTTCTGGAGGGTCCAGGGTCTTGGCTCGGCGGCGGCCAGCCCGGGGACGACGGAGAGGAGGACGAGCGAGGTCTTCCAGGTCATCGGACGTCCACGAGGACGCGGGTTGCCGTGAGTCGATCGACGAGGGTGGGCTTGCGGAGTGCGGCGGGGAGGACGCCGAGGAGGGCGATGGTCGCCCAGGCCGCGCCGCCGACTCCGAGGGGACCGTAGGCGAGGACGGGCCCGGAGTGGCTGATGAGGGAGTAGGCGAGGGCCAGGGCGGCGGTCCATCCCCACTGGAGGAGCGCGCGCGCGCCCGCGCGGAGCGGAGGCACGTCGCCGTCGGCCTCGGTGCGCACGCGGAGGCGCATGAGCCACTGGCCGGGAGAGGCGTCGAGGAAGGCGATGCCGAGTCCGAGCCAGAGGGCGAAGCCTGCCGGGGCGGCCCACGGGGCCTTCTCGAAGAAGAGGACGAAGAGGCCGACGGCCGGGAGGACGTCGAGGAGTCCGGCGACGAGGCGGACGAGCGGAGTGGGGGCGACCTGAGGCTGCGGGGCGGCGTGGCGGACCTCGCGGGCGAGGTCCTGGTGCGACTGGAAGCGGGCCGCGGCGTCGGGGCGAAGGCAGCGGTCGACGATGGTGGCGAGGGCGCGCGGAACGTCGGGGCGGGCGCGGCGGACGGGGACGATGCCGGCCTGGATCTGCTGGAGGGCCTCGGCGGCGGTGCGGGCGCTGACCGGGGGAGAGCCGACGAGGAGGTGGAAGATGGTGGCGCCGAGCCCGTAGACGTCGGCCCGCTGATCGAGGGGCTCGCCGCGGAGCTGCTCGGGCGCCATGTAGGGGAGGGTTCCCATGACCGAGCCGGCGACGCTGAGGCCGGCGATGCTGGCCATGGGGCTGCGGACGAGGGTGTCGTGGTCCGAGGGGGCGTGGGTGGTCGTGACGAGGCCGAAGTCGGCGACGTGGGCGACGCCGTAGCGATCGAGGAGGACGTTGGCGGGCTTGAGGTCGCGGTGGACGATGCCGAGCCGGGCGGCCTCGACGAGTGCCTCGGCGATGCCGAGGAAGTGGGCGGCGACCTGGTTCCAGGGGAGAGGGCCCTGGCGGTCGACCGCGTCCTGGAGGGAGCCGCCGTCGACGAGCTGCATGGCCATGAACCAGACGCCGCGTTCCTCGCCGACGAAGTAGACCTGCACGACGTGGGGGTGGACGAGGTTGGCCTGGCTCTGGGCCTCGCGCTGGAAGCGGGCGAGGAAGGAGGAATCGCCGGCGAGCTCGGGGCGGAGGGTCTTGAGCGCGACGGGGCGGTTCAGGGAGGTGTCGAAGCCGAGGTAGACGGCGCCCATGCCGCCGGAGGCGATCTGTCGGTCGACGCGGAAGTGATGGAGGTAGGTGCCGGGCGCGAGCTCGGCGGGGACGAGGAGCTCGGTGGTGAGCGGCACGGGCGAGAGTGCCGTGGGCGGCACGGTCTCGCTCACCTCGCCTCCGGTTCGACGATGTCGGCGCGGGTGGAGGCGATGATGGCGAGGAGCTCCTGGGTCTCGCGCTCCGGGACGGCGTGGGTCTTCAGGGCGGCGACGAGGTCCTCGCCCATGGCGTCGAACTCGGCGGCGCGGACATGCATCGGGGCGTGGAGGGGCTTCATGGCGCGCCCGGCGTAGGTGCAGGGGCCTCCGGAGGCGGCGCAGATCTGATCGGTGAGGTGGGTCTGGAGGAGGTCCAGGTCGACGAACATGAAGCGTACGTTGATGCGCTTGTCGCGTCCGACGTTGCCGACGAAGGTGTGGACGACGGAGTCGATGCCGGGGCGTCGGCCGAGGCGTTCGTAGAGACTGGGACCGCCGGCGCTGGAGGACGAGGCGCCGGACGCGGAGGTGCTCCGGCTGGCCTCGGAGCCCGAGGCGCACGCGACGAGGAGGGCGAGGAGCGGCGTCCAGCGGCGCATGAGGAGAGGGAGGAAGCCTAGCACGCGGGGCTCCCCGCTCCGTACGCAGGGCGAGGGCGGCTGGATGTCGAGGTGGCCCGCCGCCCGTGTCGGACACGTCCCACCCTCCGTCCGCTCCAGCGGTCGCTCAGCTCACCCGTCGCAGCGCCGGAACGGCCCTCACCGGCCGGTGCTTCGCATCCCACTTGTCCCGGAGCGCCAGGAACGGCTCCTCGATCAGGATGAAGGTGACGGCGGCGACCAGCGCAGCGCTCAGGACCGCGACGAGGAACGCCACCGCCGCCAGCACCCAACCCGACCCGACGATCGGCACCAGCGCACGCGTCAGCCGGGGCAGCAGTCTGGGAAGCACCTCGAAGTGATTGAGGTACATCCCGTACGACAGCCTCGAGAGGATGTGAAACCCGCGCCAGGCGGTGAGCTGTCGGACCCGCGGCCCGGCCCTGAGCCCCAGCGCCACCATCCCTCCGTAGACCAGCCCGAGCCCGCTGAAGCTGAAGAGCGGAGCGTCGATCGCCCGGAGCGCGAATCCGGCGACGATGGCGACCAGGGGCCAGCGCCAGGGATGCGGGTGCTCGGGGGAGAGCGTCTCCGGGCGCCTCACCGACGCCCACGCGAGGAACAGTCCCACGAGCAGACCGTCACAATGGGTGTGAATGGGCCCGTAGATCTGCTCGAGCCCCGCCGCACCGGCGCCGTGCAGTGACACCGCCCGGACCACCGGCATCAGCGCGAGGAGCACGAGGGGAACCCACGCCTGTCCCCTGGGCCCGAAGGTCCGCTGGACGCCGAGGAGGAGCAGCGGGACGACGAGATAGAACTGCTCCTCGGTGGAGAGCGACCATCCGCCGCTCACCTGTCCCTGGACGTAGTTGGACAGGAAGGTGACGTCCGGCCAGATCCCGTGCCACTTCCCGAGGGCGAGCGCGAGGAACGCGACCCAGGCGAAGTACAGCGGCCAGATCCTCATCCCCCGTCGAAACAGGAACCGCGGCACGTTCACCGTGTCACTGCGCTGCAGCTCCCGCTGGAGCTGCCGTCCGATGAGGAAGCCGGAGAGGACGAAGAACAGATCGACGCCGGTCCAGCCGTACCGGAAGAGCGTGAACCCCCAGACCGAGGACGGGGCCAGCTCGGCGCCGCCGACCGCGAGGTGATTGCCGATCACCAGGACGATGGCGGCGGTCCGGAGCGCGTCGAGGGACGGAAAGGTGCCGGGTGGCGGGACGACGAGTGACCGGAACGCCCGCCCCGGCCACCGCTCCCCCTGCCCTCCGCTGAAGCTCTCTCCCACGCCTGCCGGCGAAGGTGGGTGGCCCGGTCCGGTCGCGCAACGCCGGGGGCCGCGATGCCGGGTCTTCGTCGGATCCCGGACGGAGCAGCCGCCCGGGATCCCGGACGACGTCAGGCGAGGTCGAAGAGCAGGACCTCGGAGGGCTCGACGCCGGTCAGGCTGACCGACTGCTCGTCGGAGAGGGCCGCGCCGTCACCCGCCGACAGGACGATGTCGCCGAGGCGGACCTGTCCGCGCGCCACCTGCACCCAGGCGTGGCGGCCGGGGGCGAGGGTGTGGGTCACCGTCTGCTCCTTGCCGAGCAGCGTGGAGTACACGCGTGCGTCCTGGTGGATGGTCACGCTGCCGTCCGCGGCGTCGGGCGAGGCGATGAGGCGGAGCTGCCCCTGCCGCTGCTCGGGCGGGAAGTGCTTCTGCTCGTAGCCGGGCGCGATGCCCCGGCGCCCGGGGAGGAGCCAGATCTGGAGGAAGTGCACCGGCTCCGTCCGGGAGGCGTTGAACTCGCTGTGCATCACGCCGGTGCCGGCGCTCATCCGCTGGACGTCGCCCGGCTTGAGGACGCCGCCGCCGCCGGTGGAGTCCTTGTGGGCGAGGCCACCCTCGAGCACGTAGGAGATGATCTCCATGTCCCGGTGGCCGTGGGTGCCGAAGCCCTGGGCGGGCTGGACGCGGTCCTCGTTGATGACCCGCAGCGCCCGGAACCCCATGGCCTCGGGGTCGTGGTAGTCGGCGAAGGAGAAGGTGTGGTGGCTGTCGAGCCAGCCGTGGTCGGCGTGGCCCCGCTCGTTGCTCTTGCGAACCTGGATCATGGCGAGAGGGACTTAACCCAGCCGTGGAAGAAGGCTCGTCGCTGGCCGGGCAACGGTCCGTCCCGCGGCGAGCAACAGGCCCTCCTTTGGTTATGGTGTCCCCCCCGTGCTCCGGACCCTCTCCGCCACCCGCTACGTGACGCCCCTCCGCGAGGGCGGCAGCCTGCCCGCGATCGTCGAGGCCGACGACGACGGGCTGTACGTGGTCAAGTTCCGGGGCGCCGGACAGGGTGCGCGGGCGCTGGTGGCGGAGGTGCTGGCGGGGGAGATCGGCCGGGCGCTGGGCTTGCCCGTGCCGGCGCTGGCCCTCGTCACTCTGGACGCTGACATCGGCCGGACCGAGCCGGACGGGGAGATCCGGGATCTCCTCAAGGCCAGCGTGGGGCTCAACCTCGGGGTGGACTATCTGCCCGGAGCGCTGGGGTACGATCCGGCCGCGTCCACCCCGCCGTCCGCGGAGCTCGCCGCGGACATCGTCTGGTTCGACGCGCTGGTGCTCAACGTGGACCGCACTCCGCGGAACCCCAACCTGCTCGAGTGGCATCGACGCCTCTACTGCATCGACCACGGGGCGAGCCTCTACGTGCACCACGACTGGGCCGGCGCGCCGGCCCGCGCGGCATCGGCGTTTCCGCAGATCCGGGACCACGTCCTGCTGCCGGTGGCGGGAGCGATCCGCGCCGCCGGAGAACGTCTCCGGCCGAAGCTCCCCGTGTCTGTGTTCCGCACGCTGGCCGACGCGCTGCCCGAGGCCTGGCTGCCGGAGGACGCGCACCTGGGGGGAGCGCGCGCCCAGCGACACGCGTACGTCGAGTGGCTGAGTCGCCGGCTGGAGAGCGCCGAGCTGTTCGAGGAGGAGGCCGACCGTGCCCGCACCCTGCGCGTTTGACTACGCCCTGGTCCGGGTGGTGCCGCGGGTGGAGCGCGGCGAGTTCCTGAACGCCGGGGTCATCGTCTGGTGCCTGGCGCAGGACTACCTCGCGGCGAGGGTGGCGCTGGACGTGAGCCGGCTACGGGCGCTCGACCCGACTGCGGACATCGAGGCGATCTCCGCGCACCTGGCGGCGGTGCCGCGGATCTGCGCCGGGGACCCGTCGGCAGGGCCGGTGGCGCAGCTGCCGCCGAAGGAGCGCTTCCACTGGCTGGTGGCGCCGCGGAGCACCGTCATCCAGACGTCGCCGGTGCACGCCGGGCGGGCGGAGCTCCCGGAGGCAGCGCTGGCGCGCCTGTTCAAGACGCTGGTGGAGTGGGGGACGTGAGGATCTTCCTGCTCTCCCCCGCGCGCTGCGACGGCGTGCGGATGATGATGCTCCGGAGGAAGGCGGCGCAGTTTGCGCTCGCGCTGCAGCTGCGCTCGGAGACCGGCGCGACGCTGGGCGACGTGTTCACCTTCACCAGCGGCCTCTACTTCCGGGGAAAGCTGACCTACGCACGGGCGTTCGGCGCGTCCTGGGTCATCACGCCCGGGGCGGGGCTGGTCGAGCCGGAGCGACGCATCCGCCCGCGGGACCTCGACGCCTGGGCCAAGGTGCGCGTCGACCTCGACGACCGCCGCTACCGCAGGCCGCTGGAGCGAGATGCACGCGCGCTGGCGGGCCGATTCCCCGACGCCGAGGTGGTACTGCTGGGGAGCATCGCGAGCGACAAGTACGTGGACCTCCTGCTCGACGTCTTCGAGCAACGGCTGCTCTTCCCGGTGGACTTCGTGGGCCGAGGGGACATGAGCCGCGGCGGCCTGCTGCTCCGCTCGGCACGGGCGGGGACGGAGCTGCGCTACGGGCTGGTGCACGGGGCCGTGCGACACGGCCCGCGACCGCCGCGACTGCCGAAGCTGCCGAGAGCGCCGGGACTCAGGGCCGGCTGAGGACTCCCCGCCAGGCGCAAGCTGGATGCCGGAGCTCTTCGTGGGGGGCGTACGAGCGGGTCCGCGCTAGACTGACGACGCCGCTCGGGAAGCGTCGGGGCGTGGGTCGGGAGGAGCAACACATGGAGCTGTCCGTCTCGCGGCGTCTCGTCGTCCTGTTCGGTCTGCTCGGAATGCTGGGGTGTGGCTCCTCGGATGGGGGCGCGCCAGGGGCGCCGTCCATCGATTCCTTCACTGCGACGCCATCGACGATCCAGGGTGGGGCGTCCAGCACGCTGGCCTGGACCGTGCGGAACGCGACCAGCATCACCCTCGACGGCACGGCCGTCACCGGGTCGTCCTCCGTGGTCAGTCCCGCCGCGACCAAGACCTATACCCTGTCCGCGAGCAACTCCGCCGGCTCCGTGACGGCGACGGCGACGGTGACGGTGACCGCGGCCTCGACCGTCCCCACCGACCCGATCGCGTTCACCCCGGACACCGTCTTCACGCTCGACAGCGGAACGACCAACTGGGTCGTGGTCCCCGGTGCCTATGACTCGAGCCACCAGACGCCGATCTCGCTCTTCGTCTGGTTACACGGCTGCGGCGGGGAGAGCAGCGGAGACATCTACAACGTGTCCCCGGGCGGAGCGGGGCAAACCTGGATCAGCCTCACCGTCGGCGGTCGAGAGGACGACTGCTGGGACCCGAACTCGGACTCGACGAAGGTCCTCGCGGCCATCGCGAATCTCAAGACGCACTTCAACATCGACCCGAAGCGGGTGGTGCTCGGAGGCTATTCCTCCGGAGGTGACCTCGGGTACCGGTTGGCCTTCTACAACGCTCTCGACTTCGCAGGGATCCTCGCCGAGAACACCTCGCCGTTCCGGGACACCGGCTCGAGCGCGGCACAGTCCATCGCCGCGGCAGGCTGGAAGTTCCACGTCGCCCACCTGGCTCACGTGGAGGATGAGACGTACGCGATCGCCGGCGTCCGGGACGAGCTGGCGCAGCTGACCGCAGCCGGGTTCCCGGTCACGAGCATCGAGCGCGAAGGGACGCACTACGACGACCCGGGCGCCGTGGTGAACGGGAATCCGGTGCCGGGGACCGTGGCCGATCTCCAGTCGCTCCTCTTGCCGTTCCTGTCGGCCGGCTGGACCGCGCCGTGAGGTGAGCGGAGCGCGCGCCACCCGACCCTCTCGCGCCGGGTCACGCGCCGGAGAGCGCACGGACGAGCCCGAGCGCGCCCCCGGCGAGCACGACATAGGCGACGTTGATGCGCCTCCCGCCGACGACCAGCACCCCGAAGGCAACCACGCCGAGCACCAGCGTGACCCAGTCGAGCCGGCCGGCGTGGAACACGGTCGCCCGGGCGAGCGCCAGCGACACCGCCGCCATCAGCGCGAGGACGCCCGCGGTCACGCCCTCGAGGAACGGCTGCACTCCCGGCCAGGCGGTGATCCGCTCGAGGTACGGTGCCCCCGTCAGCACGAGGACGAACGATGGGAGGAAGAGCCAGAATCCGGCACACAGCGCCGAGGCGAGCCCGACCCCGAGAGAGTGTCCCGCCAGGTAGCCGATGAACACGCCGATGCTGATCAGCGGGCCCGGCGTCGTCTCCCCCAGCGCGAGCGCATCGACCATCTGCGGATCGGTGATCCAGGCCGAGTGGAGGACGGCGCCCTCGCGGAGCAGCGGGAGCACCGCGTACGCGCCTCCGAACGAAACGAGGCCGACCTTGAGGAAGAACAGCGACACGTCCCGCAGCCGCTCGAGCGCCGGAGCCGCGGCCTCGGCCGGACGGGAGAGCATCACCGCGAGCAGCGCGGCGCCGCCGAGCCCGCGGACCCTCCAGCGGAGGATCGACGCCGCCCCGCAACCGAGGAGCAGTGGCACGAAGCCGACGTGGAGCAACGCCGACGCGCCGAACGCCAGCACCGCAAGCACCTTCTGGAACGTGGTCCGGAGCGCCGCCTTGCTCAGGCGCAGCATCGCCGCGGCGAGCAGGGCCAGCGCGACCGGACGGAACCCCGACAAAACACCGAGGAGCTCGGGCCGCGAGCCGTACCGGACGTAGATCGCCGCGAGCGCGGCGAGGGTGAGGATGCCGGGCGAGATGAAGAGAACCCCGGCGAGCACGCCCCCGAGCACGCCGAGCACACGCCACCCGATGAGGATCGCCATCTGCGAGGCCTCGGGGCCGGGCAGCACGTGCACGAAGTTGAGGGCGCGGACGAAGTCGCGGTCCTCCAGCCAGTGCCGCCGCTCGACGCACTCGTCGTGCATCAGTCCGAGCTGAGCGACCGGTCCCCCGAAGGCCAGCCAGCCAATCCGGAAAAACACCCGGATGAGCTCGGAGAGACTGACGCTTGGAGCAGGCATGCCGGCGGCCGGACCATCGCTCGTTTCACGGCGAGCGTGTCAATCCCTTGCGACCCCCAGTTGGCGTTCACACCCTGGGGCCTCACGGGAGGACGCATGACGTCTCGCAAACACTGGTGGCTCCTCGTCCCGCTTGCGGTCGCGATCGGCTGTGCGGGCTCTCAGCAGGAGCAAAAGGTCACGAAGGCGGGTGGCAACTCCACCCTCGTCGACGAGGGTCCTGCCTCGGCCAGCGCACAGGGCGCCGGCGCAGCAGGAGCGGCCGCCGGAGCCGCGGTTGCTGGACAGCCCGAGAATGCTCAGCTCGTCCCCTTTCAGGGCGCGAACGGCTTCACGGTGCTGATGCCACCGAATCCGGAGAAGAACGAGCGCACCCAGGACACGCCGGGTGGCCCGGTCCAGGTCCACATCGCGCAGGCCCAGGATCCCGCCGGGAAGTACATGTCCAGCCTGAGCGAGTTCCCGAAGGGCAGCCTGGACAAGGTGAAGACGAAGGACCTGCTCGACTCGCTCCAGCAGGCCACCGTCCAGTCGATGGGTGGGACCCTGGTGAACAGCCAGGACGTCCAGGCCGGTGGGCTCGCGGGCCGTGAGTTCAGCGCGACCGATCCTCAGGGTAGCGAGGTGACCGCCCGCGTCTTCGTGGGCGACTCGCGCGTCTACACCCTCGCGGGGACGTACCCCAAGGGTCAGATCCCTCCCTCGATCCAGCAATTCCTCGGCTCGTTCCAGCCGCCGGCCGGCACCGCGGTGGGTGGAAGCGGCGCGCCCGAGAGCGCGGCCCAGGCGAGCGGGGATCTGAACAACACCGGCGCCGACGCCTCCGATACCGTCAGCTCCACTTCCTCGTCCGACCCGAGCGTGACCAGCGTTCCGGCGGACTCGTCGACCAAGGCGAAGAAGAAGAAGAGCCGGCGCAGCACCACCTCCGACTCGACCGTCCAGTCGACCGACAGCGCCGCAGGCAGCCGCTAGCCGGGACGGGAGCAGCATCGACGGCCCCGCGGATCCTCCGTGGGGCCGTTCCCGTTGCGGGGTCAGGTGGGCGCGGACCACTCCCCACCGGAAGGGCGCAGGAGCAGCTCGTGCGTCCAGGCGTCTGCCCCCTGCGCGTGGAGGAACGCGCACGCCTCTGCGATCGCCTCGGGCGAGATGAGCCGCTCGGAGGCGAGACCGGCGGCACGGGTCCGCTCCGAGGCGATGGGACCGTCGACCGGAACGTACGCGACGTGGACGCCGCGGCTCCGCCACTCGCGCGCCGCGACCTGGACCAGGGCGCGCAGCGCATGCTGCGCGGCCCCGAGCGCGGCGAATCCCTCCTTCGTGCGGACCCCGGAGGAGGTACCGATCTGGAGGAAGGAGCCGCGTCCGCGGGCGAGCATCGCCGGCCCCACCGCGCGGAGCAGGTTCCACGTTCCCTGCGGATACGCGGCGAGCGACTGCGCCAGCTCGGCGGACGGAATCTCCACCAGGGGGAGCGAGCCGAAGCGGCCGCCCATCGTCTGCGCGGCGACGACCAGGTCGGGAGAATCCTCGGCGAAGCGGGTCAGCGTCTCCGGGGCCTGGAGATCGCAGACCGCCGCGACACCCTGGCCGCCCGCGGCGGTCACGTCCTGGGCGAGCGCCTCGACGTCCGCGGCGGTCCGTGACGCGCAGAGCACTCGCCAGCCCTTCCGCGCGAAATGGAGAGCGATCGTGCGTCCGAGCTTGCGGACGCCGACGATGAGCAGCGTCTCCGGCACGGGTGGCTCAGCGAAGGGAATCGCGCAGGCTCTTCAGCCGGCTCAGCGCGTCGTCCACCAGCTTCTTCGAGGACTCGGTGGCCTGCTCGGCGGCGCGCTCGACCTTGAAGAGCTCGGGCTCGAGCTTCGCCCACTGGTCCTTGGCGTCCATGCCGGCGAGGTGAAGCTTGACCTTGACCTCGTCGCGCAAGGTCCTCAACAGATCCACGCCCTTCTTCATCTCGGCCTTCAGATCGAGCTCGTTGGCCATGGCTGGAGCCTCCTCGCTTGAGTCATAACCGCCGCGGAGAGGAAGTCCATGACCTTGCAGCAACCGTCCGACGGCGTCCTTCTGGTGATCGATCCCCGTCCTCGTGATCTCGGTGGCTTCACCGTGCGCCGGCTGCTCCCGGCCGCAGGAAGCCGGATGGTCGGGCCGTTCATCTTCCTCGACCACATGGGCCCGGCGGTGATGGAGCAGGGCAAGGGCATGGACGTCCGTCCTCACCCGCACATCGCACTGGCCACGGTGACCTACCTCTTCGAGGGCGAGATCATCCACCGCGACACTCTGGGCAGCGAGCGCGCCATCCACGCGGGCGACGTGAACTGGATGCTCGCCGGACGCGGCATCGCGCACTCCGAGCGGAGCAGCACGGAGGAGCGCGCCCGGGGCGTGCGGCTGCACGGCATCCAGAGCTGGGTCGCGCTGCCCACCGCGCACGAGGAGGACGCGCCTGCCTTCGCGCACCATCCGGCGCGCACCCTGCCGAGGCTCACGCGGGACGGCGCGCAGCTCACGGTGATCGCCGGAACGGCCTACGGAGCGGAGTCGCCGGTCGGGGTGCTCTCGCCCACGCTCTACGTCGATGCGCGCCTCGCGGCGGGAGCGCGGCTGACCGTCGACGAGGGGCATGCGCAGCGGGCCGTGCACGTCGCCGAGGGCGCGGTACGGGTCGGCGAGCGGCGCATCGGCCCCGGGGTGATGGCGGTCCTGCGCCCGGGGGCGGAGGTCGCCCTCGAGGCGGAGGAGCCGGCGCGGGTGATGCTGCTCGGTGGCGCGCCGCTCGACGGCGACCGGCACATCTGGTGGAACTTCGTCTCCAGCTCGAAGGAGCGGATCGAGCGAGCCAAGGACGACTGGCGCCACGGCCGCTTCGGCAAGGTGCCGGGCGACGAGACCGAGTTCATTCCTTTGCCCGAATCCTGACGCCGGTCAGCGCGGGCGACTGAAGTCCATCACCCAGTTCGTCTCCCACCTCTCGCCGTCGAGGGAGAAGGCCTGCTCCCAGTGCGCCCGGCCGCCGTCGCGGCGCTCCCAGAGGAAACGGACCCGCACCGCCCGGCCACCCTCGACGTCCTCGCCGAAGAAGAAGCCACGATCGCCGCTGAACCCGCCGTGGACCGGCGGTCCGAGCACGGCGCGGCGCGTGTCCGTCCAGTAGATCGCCCAGCGGCGCTGCTGGACGTCGAAGAGGCGGACGGTCATCCCGCTGAACCCGCGGGTGGGGAAGTCGATCTCGTCCACGTTGACCAGCCCGCCCAGCCGGCGCTCGAGGTGGCAGTGACCCGGGAACTCCTCCCAGACGTGGTCCCCGGTGAGGCGGCTGCGGAGGTAGCGGTTGAGGACCACCCACTCCCCGTCGAGGAAGTCGAAGTCGTGCACGTCGCCGGTCGGAAGCTCCATGGCCGTCACCAGAGCGCCGAGCGCGGCGTCGCGCGGAGGACCCGCTGCTCGGGGGCGCGGGCGAGCCTTCGCCGGAGGGCCGGGACGACCTCCTCGGCCCAGGCGAGGTCCGCGGACAGCAGCGCCAGGTGCCGCCGCAGCGCCCCCTCGTCTGCAAGCGCGGAGAGGCAGACCACGACGTCGGCGTCCTCGCGGATGGGGAGGCGCGGAAAGTCGTTCACCGCGCGCTTCGTCTCGAGCCAGGTCAGCACCGGCGCCCCGGTGCCCTCCAGCGCGGGCTCCACGTGCTCGAGGCAGAAGTCGAGGAGGTCGTTCGCCCCTGGCGCCCGGTGGAAGATGCGGAGCAGGAGACGGGCCGTCTCTCGCGTGCCCGGCGAGGGCCGGGTGCGCCTCGGAAACCCGCTGCCGGGGCGAGCCGGGCGAAGCAGCAGAACGTCGTCCGAGTCGATCATCGTGGCGTTCGCGGCATCGCGGTGCGCGGCCCAGACCGGGCCGCCGTAGAAGCTCGCCAGCGCGGTGCGCCGGGCGTCCATGTCGGCGAAGCCGCGGAACCAGACGAAGTGGTCCAGGCGGTCCAGGTCCTCGAACTGGCCGAGGACCCGGATGCCGACGGCCTCCTGCGGCTCGATGAACTCCCGCTCGAAGAGGGAGACCAGCGTCTCCCGCTGACCGGGGTGAAGTGTGTACTGGCGGAGCTCGACGACGGAACAGGGCACCATCTGCAGGACCCTGCTCGCTTCCTGGTATTCTGCTCCAGGCCAGATGAGGACCGTCGGACCAGACCAGAAACGAACGCTCGCCAGCCTGCTTCTCCGGGTGGACCGGAAGACGTCCGCGCCGCTGCACGCGCAGATCGACCAGGCGCTGCGCGCACGGATCCTCGCGGGCGCCGTCCGTCCGGGGACGCGGCTGCCCTCGTCGCGGAGCCTGGCCGCGGAGCTGGGGGTGGCGCGGACCACGGTGCTCCAGGCGCTGGAGGCCCTTCAGGCAGAGGGGTACCTCGTCGCCGCGCCCCGCTCGGGCGTTCGCGTGGCGCCCGAGCTCCCCGAGGAGGGGTTCACCCCGGCACCGGTGGGGACCGGCCGGACCTCGTCCCCGCCGCGGCTGTCGATCGCCGCCCGGACGCTGGCCGCGCTCGGGACCGGCGCGCCGCGGCTCGGCTCGGCGCCCCGCCCCTTCCGCCCGGGGCTGCCGGCGCTGGACCTGTTCCCGACCGCGCTCTGGTCGCGGCTGGTGAGCAGGGCACAATCCCGGGCGAGCGCGCGGATGCTGGAGGGAGGAGATCCGGCCGGGCACGCCGGGCTGCGCCGCTCGATCGCGGATCACGTCGTGGCAGCACGCGGGGTCCGCTGCGCTCCGGAGCAGGTCTTCGTGACCGGGGGGACGCAGCAGGCGTTCGAGGAGGTGCTGCGGCTGGTGGTGGACCCGGGCGAGTCCGTCTGGCTGGAGGACCCGGGGTACCTCGGTGCGCAGCGAGCGGTGCTCGGAGCGGCGGCCCGGCCGGTGGCGGTGCCGGTGGACGACGACGGGCTGGACGTCGAGGCGGGGATCCGCCGGGCGCCCCGTGCGCGGCTGGTCATCCTCGCGCCGTCGCACCAGTACCCGCTGGGCGTGACGCTCTCGCTCGGCCGCCGGATGGCGCTGCTCCGCTGGGCCGCCTCCGCCCGGGCGATGGTGCTGGAGGACGACTACGACAGCGAGTTCCGTCACCGGGGCCGGCCGCTCACCGCGCTCCAGGGGCTCGACGAGGCGGGGCGCGTCCTCTACGTCGGGACCTTCAGCAAGACGATGTTCCCCGGCCTGCGCGTCGGGTACGTGGTGGTGCCGCCGACGATGGTGGACGTGTTCGGCGCGGCGCGGGCCTCGCTGTTCGCTCCCGCCTCGGCGCTGGAGCAGGCGGCGCTGGCCACCTTCATGGACGAGGGCCACTTCGCCCGGCACCTGCGCCGCATGCGCGGGGTGTACCGCGAGCGGGCGGAGGCGCTGCTCGAGTCCTTGCGCTCCCGGTGCGCGGGGGTGCTGGAGCCGAAGCCCTGCGACACGGGCATGCAGCTGTGCGCGATGCTTCCGCGCGGCGTCTCCGACGTGGAGGTGCGGGACCGCGCGGCCCGGGTGGGGATCGAGGTCGCGCCGCTCTCGGACTACCGGCTCGGCCGCGGGGGACGGGGCGGGCTGGTGTTCGGCTTCGGCGCCATCCGGCCAGCGGCGATCCGGGCGGGCGTCGAGAGCCTGGAGCGCGCGCTCGAGTCGGCCTGACGGGACCGGTCAGGAAGGGACGGTGGCCCGCGCCTCGTTGCAGTCCTCGCATCCCTCGGCGGCGGCGTGGAGGAAGAGGAGCGGCTCGAGGAGCAGTCGCTCCACCGCGAGCGGCACGACGTCGCGGCTGCGGAAGAGCCGGGCGTGCGCGTTCCCGACGGGCCCTTCGGCCTGGAGGCCGGCCGACCGCAACCATCCGTCCGCGAGCTCGAAGCGCCGGCAGCAGTGGTCGTTCTCTCCGTACTCCACCCGCGCAGGCACGCCGTCCCGCAGCTCGGTGAACGCGTGCGGGACCCGGTAGGGAACGTCCGCCAGCAGCTCGGCGAGGTGGAGCGTGGTGTTCGCGTCGTGGCCCACGCCGAGGAGCAGCACCCGGCCGTCGAGCGCGTGGACGCGGCCCACCGGGCTCTCCGGGGCATGCGGAGGGAGGGTCAGCGGCGCGGAGACGATGGCCTCGGCGCGAGGGCCTCGCGCGGCGAACGCGAACGCGTGCGTGCTCCGCCGGACGCCGGGCATCCGCCAGAACGTGTCGGCGAGGACGCCGAGGTCCGTGGACGCGGGCGTGCTGCGGGCGTCGAACGGCACGTCGTCCCTCCCGGTCCACGACGGCATCACCAGCGTCCCCTCCGGACCGAGGGCCTCGAGGAGCGAGTGGATGACTCCCTCCGGCCCACCCTCCACCGGGCGGAGCGCACGGAACGACGCATGGACGAGCAGCACCAGTCCCGGCGCGACGCCGAGTGTCCGCAGCTGCGCGACCGCTTTGGTCCGGAGGACGTGCATCGAGATGGCGATCCAGCAGGTGCGGAAGACGCTTGCAACTCCCGGCCTGCCTTGCGCTTTGCCGGGTGGCGTACACACTCCCGGGACATGGCACGCAGACGACTCGAGGGACTCAGGGTGGCGGTCCTGGCGGCGGACGGCTTCGAGCAGGTCGAGCTGATCCGGCCGCTGAAGCACCTCCTCCGGCAAGGCGCCGTCGTGGACATCGTCTCGCTGCACCGAGGCCGGATCCGCGGCATCAATCTCCTCGCTCCCGGCATCAAGCTCCGGGTGAACCGCACGGTCGACCAGGTCAGCGCGAGGGACTACGACGCGCTCTACATCCCTGGCGGCTTCGTCAATCCGGACTTCCTCCGCCAGAGCGCCAAGGCGAAGATGCTGGTGACGGCCTTCGACGTGGCCGGCAAGCCCATCGCCACGCTCTGCCACGGGCCATGGGTGCTGGTGTCCGCGGGCCTGGTGCGCGACCGGAAGCTCGCGGCGTGGCCGGGCATCCAGGACGACATCCGGAACGCGGGCGGCATCTGGCTCGACGAGCCGCTGGTGCGCGACGGGAACTGGGTCTCCAGCCGCTCGCCGCTCGACCTCCTCCACTTCGAGCGCGGGATGACCGAGCTGTTCGAGGAGGCGCCGCGGCGGCTCGCACGCCGTGCGCGGCCGAGGAGGTTCGCGCAGTACCGGCCGCGATCGGCGCTCGCCTTCCTGCTCGGGGTGGGGCTGGAAATCTTGCTGCGCCGTCGGCTGCTCGTCGCCTGACGTGGCCGGGCTCGGCCGCTACACTCGAAGGGCCATGCCGGAACCGACCACCCTCGACAGCACCCTGCTGGAGAAGCACCGCCCGGCGCTCACCGGGCACTGCTACCGGATGCTCGGCTCGCCCGAGGAGGCGGACGACGCGGTGCAGGAGACGCTCGTCCGGGCCTGGCGGAACCTGGATCGGTTCGAGCAGCGCTCGTCGATCAAGACCTGGCTGTACAGCATCGCGACCCGGGTGTGCCTGGACGCGCTCGCCGACCGCGCGCGCCGGGTGCGGCCGATGGAGCTCGGGCCGGTCGGGACGGTGCACGACGAGCTGTCCACCCGCCCGGCGGGGGAGTTCATCGAGCCCGTCCCCGAGTCCGAGGTGCTGCCCGACGACGCCAGCCCCGCCGAGCGGGCCATCCTCCGGCAGAGCATCAGGCTGGCGTTCATGGCGGCGCTCCAGAACTTGCCGCCGCGGCAGCGAGCGGCGCTGCTCCTGATGGAGGTGCTGGGGTGCTCCGCTGCGGAGGTCGCGGCGACGCTGGACATGTCCGTGCCGGCGGTGAACAGCGCGATCCAGCGCGCCCGGGCGACGCTCGAGATGCGGCAGCTCCAGGAGGACGCGGTCGCCGCAGCGACCGACGACCCCGAGCTGGTCCAGCACTACGTCGACGCCTTCGAGCGCTACGACATGGACGCGCTCACCCGGCTCCTCCACCAGGACGTCGTCATGTCCATGCCGCCGTACGCGTTCTGGCTGCGGGGGACCGAGGCGGTCC
>Ga0310810_10001186_pt1 | contig 26961 bp, 29 predicted proteins | sample NCmetagenome_FD_207641 | JGI IMG/M metagenome (GOLD analysis project Ga0310810, IMG submission 207641) | Soil microbial communities from experimental microcosm in Duke University, North Carolina, United States - NC | ecosystem: Engineered > Artificial ecosystem > Soil microcosm > Unclassified ...
CGCGCAGAAGAAGGGCGGCACGCTCCGTTTCGTGCCCCACGCCGACCTGAAAGTGCTGGACCCGATCTGGACGACGGCGTACATCACGCGCAATCACGGCTACATGATCTTCGACACGCTGTTCGCGCTCGACGCCAATCTGAAGCCCAAGCCGCAGATGGTGGAGAAGTGGACGCAGTCGAAGGACGCGATGAAGTGGTCGTTCACGCTCCGCGACGGGCTCAAGTTCCACGACGGTCAGCCCGTGACGGCCGAGGACTGCGTGGCGTCGATCAAGCGCTGGGGCGCGCGAGATCAGGTCGGCCGGCTGATGATCGCCGCGCTGAGCAAGATGGCGCCCGTGGACAAGAAGACGTTCACCATCGACCTGGAGACGCCGTTCGGCCTCGTCCTCGAAGCGCTCGGCAAGCCGTCGGCCAGTCCGTCCTTCATCATGCCGGCGCGATTGGCCGCCACCGATCCCAACGAACAGGTCAAGGACGTCATCGGCTCGGGCCCGTTCAAATTTGTGAAGGACGAGTGGCAGCCCGGGAACAGCGTCGTGTACGTGAAGAACGCCGAATACGTGCCGCGCAACGACAAGCCGAGCGGCGCCGCGGGCGCCAAGCGTCCGCTCGTCGACCGCGTCGAGTGGCGCTACATCCCGGATCAGGCCACGGCCGCGGCCGCACTCGAAAACGGCGAGGTCGATTACTGGGAGAACTTGCCGCTCGACTTCGCCCCGCGCCTGGAAAAGAACACGGACCTCCGCGTATTCGTCACCGACCCGCGCGGCAGCCAGGGCATCCTCCGCCCGAATCATCTGCAGCCGCCGTTCAACAACAAGACGGCCCGTCAGGCGCTGCTCTACGGTGTCGATCAGGCCAAGTACCTGCAGGCCGTCATCGGCAATTCGAAGTATTACCGGACGTGCCCGTCGGTGTACATGTGCGGCGGACTGCCGTACGAGACCGCGGTGGCGGCGCCGAAGCCCGATCTCGAGCGCGCCAAGCGCTTGCTGAAGGAGTCCGGCTACGACGGCCGGCCGCTCGTCGTCCTGGATCCCGCGGACTCGCCGTATGCGCACGGTCCGGCGCTCGTCACCGCCGAGATGCTTCGCTCACTCGGCGCGGCGGTCGATCTGCAGGCGATGGACTGGTCGACGATGGTCCAGCGGCGCGCGAAGAAGGAGCCTCCGGCGCAGGGGGGATGGAACATCTTCCACACCTGGTCGACGTCGTTCGACACGATGACGCCGGCGGTGTCATCGGTGCTCGGCGGCGGCGGCGACAAGGCGTGGTTCGGCTGGCCGACGAGCGAGACGATCGAAAAGCTGCGCACGCAGTTCACGCGCGAGCCCGACGAGCGCAAGCGCAAGGCAATCGCGGAGGAAGTGCAGAAGATCGCCTACGACGAGGTCTTGTACGTGCCGTGGGGCCAGTTCGTCGTGCCGGGCGCGTTTCGCAAGAACGTGCAAGGCGTGCTCGAGTTCGGCGCCACGCTGCTCTGGAATATTTCAGTGTGATCGTCGCGGCGGCGCAGCTCGGACCGATCGCGCGCGCGGACACGCGCGCGGATGTCGTGAAGCGCCTGCTCGCGCTGCTGCACGAGGCCAAGGCGCGGGGCGCCGAGCTTGTCGTCTTTCCCGAGCTCGCGCTCACGACGTTCTTCCCGCGCTGGTGGATGACCGATCAGGCCGAGATCGACGCGTTCTTCGAGACCGCGATGCCGGGCCCCGAGACACGACCGTTGTTCGACGAGGCACGACGGCTCGGCCTCGGCTTCTGCCTCGGCTATGCGGAGAAAACGGCGGACGGTCACCGCTATAACACGTCGATCCTCGTCGACGCCGCGGGCCGCACCGCGCTCAAATACCGCAAGATCCACCTGCCCGGCCATGGCGAGCACGAGCCGTGGCGCGCGTTCCAGCATCTGGAGAAGCGCTATTTCGAGGTGGGCGATCTCGGCTGGCCCGTGACGCGCTACCACGGCGCGGTCGTCGGCCTGTGCATCTGCAACGATCGCCGGTGGCCGGAGACGTACCGTGTCATGGGCCTGCAGGGGGTCGAGCTGATTCTGCTCGGTTACAACACGCCGATCCACAACCCGCCCGCACCGGAGCAGGACCAGCTCGCGGGCTTTCACAACCATCTGAGCATGCAAGCCGGCGCGTACCAGAACGCGACGTGGGTGGTGGGCGTCGCGAAGGCGGGTCGGGAGGAAGGCTGCGACCTGCTCGGGCAGTCGGCGATCATCGCACCGTCCGGCGAAATCGCGGCGACGGCGACGACGCTCGGCGACGAGGTCATCGTCGCGCGCTGCGATCCGGCACTCTGCCGCGGCTATCGCGAAACGATCTTCAACTTTGCGAAGCACCGCCGGCCGGAGCACTACCGCCTGATCGTCGAGCGCACCGGCGCCGTCCCGCCCGCCTGACCGCGCGCCGGAACACACTCCGCAGGAGGTGACCGTGCTGGAAGGGACAACGCGCATTCCGCCCGTCAACATCGACGCACTACCCGACGATCTGCGCGAAACGCTCGAGGAACAGCGCCGGCTCTATGGCGCGCCGCTCTATCCGTATTTGTTCTACGCGCGCAACCCCGCCTACTTCCGCGCCGCGAAGGCGATGTGGGCGACCCTCCAACAAGAAACGAAGCGCGTGCCCGTGACCCTCCGCGCGCTCCTCAACCGTCGCGTCGCCTCATGGAACGGCTGCGCGTTCTGACAGGACGTCAATGCTGCCGTGGGCCAGCAGGAATGGCGTCTCGACGGAGAAGATCGAAGCGCTGAACGACTATGCCAAGAGCTCGCTCTTCACTGACGCGGAGAAGGCGGCGCTCGAATACGCCGACGCGATCACGGACACGCGGCGCGATGTCGACGACGAGCTGTTCGCCCGCCTGCAACGGCACTACGACGACGACACCATCGCCGAGCTGACCATGATCATCGCGTGGGAGAATTCGTCGTCACGATTCAATCGCGCGTTCCGCATTCCATCGCAAGGATTCTGGACGCGATGAGCCTCACCGCACGTCGAGCGTCTCCCGCAGGCCGTCGCCGACCAGGTTGACGGCGAGCACGGTGAGCGCGAGAAACAGGCCCGGGAACAGAATGATCCAGAACGCGAGCTGCACGTACGTCTTGCCCTCGGCCATGATGTTGCCCCACGACGGAATGTGGGGCGGTGTGCCCGCGCCGAGGAACGACAGATACGCCTCGAACAGAATGGCCGACGCGCAGATGTACGTCGCCTGCACGATCAGCGGCGCGACGAGCGCCGGCAGCATGTAGCGCACCAGAATTCGCGGCGTGCGCGCCCCGAGCGCGCGCGCGCCCTCCACCATCGTGTGCTCGCGCAGCGAGAGCACGGAGGCGCGGACGAGCCGGATCACGCGCGGAATCTCGGGAATGACGAGCGCGATGATCACGTTGCGTACGCTCGCCTTCATCAGCGCCATCAGCGCCAGCGCGAGCAGGATCGCGGGAATCGCCATCAGGCCATCCATGACGCGCATCATGACCGCGTCGAGTCGGCGATAGAAGCCGATGATCAGCCCCAGCGCGGTGCCGACGGCGAGACTCGCGATGGCAACGGTGGCGCCGACCAGGAGCGAGATGCGCGTGCCATAGATCGTGCGTGTGTAGACGTCCCGCCCGAAGTTGTCCGTTCCGAACCAGTGACCGGCGGCCGGGCCCGTGAGGCGGTCGGCCGGACGCATCTCGAGCGGATCGCCCGTCCACCACACCGGCGCGAACACACCGGCGAAGAGGATGAGCGCCAGCACGGCGACGCCGAGCACGAGCATGGGCTGTCGCCGCACGAAACGCATCGCCCGCACGCCGGCGGACGGCCGCTCGGCCACGGCCTCGCGCACCCTCGTGATCGGAGGCGGTGGACCGGAGACGTCGGCGCCGAGCACATGCGTGGAGGACGACATCGGCGCCCTCAGTACCGGATCCGCGGGTCGAGGACCACGTAGAGGAGGTCGACGACCAGATTGATGAGCACGTACACGCCGGAGACGACGAGAATCACGCCCTGAATGACGGGATAGTCGCGCCGGATGATGGCGTCCACCGTGAGCCGGCCGAGACCGGGCAGCGCGAACACGCTTTCCGTCACCACGGCGCCACCGATCAGCAGCGCGAAGCCGATGCCGATGATCGTGACGATCGGCAGCGAGGCGTTCTTGAGCGCGTGGCGGACGAGAACCCACCGGGGCGCGAGCCCCTTGGCGAACGCCGTGCGGATGTAGTCCTCGTTGAGCACGCCGAGCATCGAGGCGCGCGTCATCCGGGCGATCAGCGCCATATACACGAGCGACAGCGTCACCGCCGGCAGGATCAGGTGGCGCAGGAACGGCCACGCCCCGCGCTCGAGCGGCTGAAAGCCCTGCACCGGCAGCCAGCGAAACGACACGGCGAACACGTAGACGAGCACGAAGCCGAGCCAGAAGGTCGGCATCGAGAAGCCGGACACGGCGAATACCATCACCGCGCGGTCGACGAGCGAGCCCTTCTTCCACGCCGCCAGCACGCCGAGCGGGACCGCGATGCAGACGCTGATGATCGTCGCGAACAGTGTCAGGGCGATCGTGGCCTCCGCCCGCTGGCCGATCAGCGTCGCCACCGGCAGTCCCGAATAGATCGACGTGCCGAGGTCGCCGCGGACGATGCGACCCAGCCACAGGCCGACCTGCGTGAGGAACGGCTGGTCGAGCCCGAGCTTGGCGCGGATCTTCGCGATGTCTTCGGCCGTGGCGTAGTCGCCCGCGATGATCACCGCCGGATCGCCCGGGGTGACGTGCAGCAGCGCGAAGACGGCGATGGCCACCACCCCCATGACGGGAATGGTGGCCACCAGCCGGCGAAAGATATGCGCAACCACGACGCAGCGATCAGGCGATCGACACGTTCCAGAACAGCGGGGCCGGAAACTGCAGCACGCCGCTCACCGACTTGCGATACGCGGTGGGCAGCACCCACTGCCCGAACGGCACGTACAGCACCTCCTCGTATGCGACCTTCTGGATCTCCTCCGCGAGCTGCTTCTGCCGCGCCTTGTCGGTCGCGCGCGCCCACTGCATCTTGAGCTCCTCGATGCGTCCGTTCTCGGGCCAGCCGAACCACGCGCCGTCCCCGGCGCCGGAGATGCCGGCGTGGACGGCCGGATTGATCACGTCCGACGCGATCCACCACGTGAAGAGCACATTCCAGCCCGCCGGCGGGGGATCCTTCTTCGCGCGCCGCGCGACCACCGACGACCAGTCCATCGCCTGCAGATCGACGTTGAAGCCGATCTGCGTGAGCAGCTCGCGCGTGACGAGCGCCGCCCCGTGCGTCAGCGCGATGTCCGTCGCGTCGAGCACGACGACGGGGCGGCCGTCGTAGCCCGACTCCTTCACGAGCTGCTTGGCCCGGTCGAGATCGGGCTTGCCGGGAGCGCCCGCGGCCGACTCGAACGGTCCGCCGCACGTGAAGAGCGCGGGACACGGTTTGTAGTACTTCTCCACGCCGATGGCCGCCTTGAGGTATTTCGGCTGATCGACGATGTAGAGGAGCGCCTGGCGCGCCTTCTTGTTGTTGAACGGCGGGTGTTTGTGATTCGGCCGGATCCAGCCTTGTGTGCCGCGCGGGTCGGTGACGAACGTCATGAGCGCCGGGTTCGACTCGATCTTCGGCACGAAGTCGAGCGGCGGGTTCTCCCACCAGTCGACCTCGCCGGCGTCGAGCGCGGCGTTGGCCGTCGCGTGGTCCGGGATGTAGCGCCAGACGACGCGATCGACGGTGACCACCTTGCCGCCCGTCGAGCCGCTCGGCTTCTCCTGGCGCGGCACGTAGTCGGGGTTCTTCGCGTACACGACCTGGTTCCCCGGCTGCCATTCGTCTTTCACGAATTTGAACGGCCCGGAGCCGATCGTCTCCTTGATCGGCTCGTCGGCCGACGCGGCGGCAATCCGTGCCGGCATGATGAACGGCACGTTCGAGGACGGCTTGCCGAGCGCTTCGAGCACCAGCCCGAAGGGTTGGGCCAGCTCGAGCGTAAACGTCTTCTTGTCGCTCGGCGCGAGCTTGGCCAGATGCGCGGCGAGCAGGCGACCGAGCGGATCTTTCTTCGACCATCGCTTGAGCGACTCGACAGCGTCCTCCGCGGTGACGGGCGCACCGTCGTGGAATTTCAGCCCGTCGCGCAGCGTGAACGACCACTTCATGCCCTTGTTCGTGGACGCAAACTTGTCGACCATCTGCGGCTTGATCGCCAGGTGCTCGTCCGTGCCGAACAGCGTGTCGTAGATGAAGTACGAGTGGTTGCGCGTGATGTAGGCCGTGGTCGCGATCGGATCGAGCACTTTGAGATCTGCGTGCGGGATGAATCGGATCGTTCCGCCCTTCTTCTGGGCGTGCACGAACGGCGCGCGCACCGTCGCGGCCGCCGCGACCGCGGCTGCCCCTGCGACGAATCCGCGACGGGTGAGCGCCGGCATGCCTACTTCTTCTCCTGCTGGGCCACGGCCGCTTCGGCCGCCTGAAATCCCATCTTGCTGTGGGTACCGTCGCAGAACGGCTTGCTGACCGAGCCGCCGCAGCGGCAGAGCGCGAAACGCGGTCCGCGCGCGCTCGTATCGACCTTCGCGCCGTTCACGTCGATCAGCTCGCAGTCACCTTCGACAAGGTACGGCCCATTCGGACGGATCGTGATTTTCGTCGGCATCGAGAGCGTCCTCCTCGCGTGGGATGCGGACAACGATAGCACGGGGCGCAGCGTACACTGGGTCCATGACCGGCGACGGCGACATCCTCGTGATCGCCTGCTATGAGCTCGGGCATCAGCCGCTCTCCGTCGCGTGGCCCGCGGCGTTTCTCGCACGCGCGGGGTATCGTCCGGCCGTCATGGACCTGTCTGTCGAGCCGTTCGACGCCGAGCGGGTGAAACGCGCCCGACTCGTGGCCATCGCGGTCCCGATGCACACGGCACTCCGGCTCGGCGTTGCCGCCGCCGCGCGCGTGCGCGCGCTGAACCCGACCGCGCACGTGTGTTTCTACGGCCACTATGCGGCGCTCAACGCGGACTATCTGGCCTCGCGCGGCCACGCCGACTCGGTGCTTGCCGGCGAGATGGAAGAGGCGCTCGTCGATCTCGCGCGCCGCCTCGATGATGCGCCATCCACGCCGCGCGTGACGCTGGCGCGACTCGACTTCCCGCTGCCGGCGCGCGCCGCGCTGCCGCCGCTGAAAAAGTACGCCCACCTCGACTGCGACAATACGTCGCGGCTGGTCGGCTACGTCGAGGCGAGCCGCGGCTGTAAGCACGGCTGTCGTCACTGCCCGATCCCACCGGTCTACGGCCGGCGGTTCTTCGTCGTGCCGGTCGAAACGGTGGCGGCCGATGTTCGCCAGCAGGTGGCGGCGGGCGCCGCGCACGTCACCTTCGGAGATCCGGATTTCCTGAATGGGCCGCGTCACGCGCTCGCCGTCGCGCGCGCGGTGCACGCGGAGTTCCCGGCGCTGACGTTCGACTTCACCGCGAAGATCGAGCACCTGCTGGCGCAGCGCGAGCATCTCGCCGAGCTCGTGGACCTCGGGGCGCTCTTCGTCGTGTCGGCCGCGGAATCGCTCGACGACGCCGTGCTCACGATCCTCGACAAGGGGCACACGCGCGCGCACATCGACGACGCGCTCGCGATCACGCGGGCGGCCGGGCTGTCGTTGCGGCCGACGTGGGTCGCGTTCACGCCGTGGACGACGCTCGACGGCTATCGCGCGTGGCTCGATTTTCTCGCCGAGCAGAACCTCGTCGATGCGACCGATCCCGTGCAGTACGCGCTGCGTCTCCTCGTGCCGCCGGGCTCGTGGCTCGTCGAGCACGCCGCGATGCGGCCGCACCTCGGGCGGCTGGTCGCCGAGGGCTTCCACTATGAATGGACGCACCCCGATCCGCGCATGGACGCGCTGCAGTCGGAGCTGGCGGCCGCGGTCGCGGCGGGCGCCGACCGCCGCGAGGATCCCGCGCTGACGTTCGATCATGTGCGCGCGCGCGCGGCCGCGGTCGCCGGTGTCGCGACGCCGGCGTCCGTGGGTCTCGCTCGAGAGCGGCGGCGGCCGCCCCGGCTCAGTGAGCCGTGGTTCTGCTGAGCCGAGCCGCGAGAGGGCCAGTTGGCCCTCACGGGGAACGAGGGTAAAGTACCTGTTTGAGAGGTGAAAACATGAGCGAAGCGGCGGCGCCGGACCTCAAGACGCGAGTGCAGGACCTGATCGATACGATGATCAATCCCGCCGTCGCGGGCCACGGCGGCTTCGTCGAGCTGATCGACGTGCAGGACAACCGCGTGTACCTGACGATGGGCGGCGGCTGCCAGGGTTGCGGCGCGGCAGACGTCACGCTGAAGGCAGGCATCGAGCGCCTGATCAAGGAAGAGATCCCCGAGGTTGTCGAGGTGCTCGACACGACCGATCACTCGCAGGGTACGAACCCCTACTACACCGCCGGCAAGTCGTAACCCGGCGGCCGTGAGCACCGTGGGCGGGAGCGCGCGTCTGCTGCTGCTCCTGCCCACCCGTACCTACCGCACCGAGGATTTCGTCGAGGCGGCGCGCACGCTCGGCGTCGATCTCGTGTGCGCGTCCGAGAAGCCTTCCACCATGGAGGCCCTCGCCCCCGGTAGCTTGCTCACGCTGGACTTCGCCGACCCGGACGGAGCGGCGGCGAGCGTGGCCGAATGGAGCACAGAGCGTCCCCTCGCCGCAGTCGTCGGTGTGGACGACGTGACGGCGGCGGCGGCGGCCGCGATCGCGGACCGGCTGGGTCTGCGGGCGAGCGCCCCCGCAGCGGTGGCCGCCGCTCGGGACAAGTTCCAGATGCGCCAATGCCTGGCCGCGGCGGGCGTATCCGTCCCCCGGTTCAGAAAGATTTCGCTCGCCGAGAACCCCGTCCTCGCCGCGCGCGGCGTCGAATTTCCGTGCGTGCTCAAGCCGCTGACGCTGTCGGCCAGCCGCGGCGTCATCCGCGCAAACACGACCGAGCAGTTCGTCGTCGCGTTCAAGCGCATCGCGGCTCTGCTCGCCCGCGACGACGTCACCGTCACGGGCGATGCGGCGCGCTCTCTGCTGGCGGAGGCCTACGTACCCGGGCTCGAAGTCGCGCTGGAAGGTTTGCTCATCGACGGCGGCCTGCACGTGCTCGCGCTCTTCGACAAGCCCGACCCGCTCGAGGGACCGTTCTTCGAGGAGACGATCTACGTTACGCCGTCGCGACTGCCGGAGACCGTGCAACGCGCGATCCACGACACGACGACCGCCGCCTGCACCGCCCTCGGCCTCACGCAGGGTCCGATCCACGCGGAGCTACGCGTCAACGACGACGGGCCGTGGGTGCTCGAAGTGGCGGCGCGCTCGATCGGCGGGTTGTGCTCGCGCACGCTGCGCTTCGGGACCGGCATGACGCTGGAGGAGATCATCTTGCGGCATGCGCTCGGCTGGTCCATCGCGACGCTCGAGCGCGAGCGCCCCGCCGCCGGTGTGATGATGGTCCCGATTCCGCGGGCCGGTGTGCTACGCGGCGTGCGGGGCGTCGACGAGGCAAAAGCGACGCGGCACATCGAGGACGTCGTGATCAGCGCTCATGTGGGTCAGGACGTCGTCCCGCTGCCGGACGGCTGGCAGTACCTCGGCTTCATCTTCGCGCGCGCCGACACGCCCACCGCCGTCGAGGACGCGCTGCGCATCGCCCACGCGCGCCTGCAGTTCACGATCGACTGAACGCGCGCGGGAGAGGCGGCGGCCCGCCTCTCCCGCGTCGCCGGTCACGCGTGCGAATACGCTCCGTTCATCGCCGGCGACTGCACGTTCTGCAGGCGGCGATGGACTTCGCTCAGTGGCTTCTGCAGATCGCTGAGCTGACCGAGCACGGCCGCGAACGCTTCCGCGGTGGCCGACTGCTCGTTGCGGTGATGCTGCAGCTCGGCGATCAGGCTCGCCACCTCACGACGCAGATTCTCGATCTCGTGACGCATACGATCGCAATCTGCTTCGGACGCATCCAGGCGCATCTTCAGGCGCTCGCGGTCCTCGATGTACCCCGGGATCAGACGCCCGAGCAGGTACTGACTCTCTTCGAGCCACCGGTCAACGCGCTGGCGGTCCTCCAGATCCACGTCGCTCATCCTGTCCCTCCAGTCATCGGGTCGTGAACAAATCGCGGCGGTGAGAGATCGGGGCGGCTCGCCGAGACGAACGACGGTGACGCCGTGAACCAGCACGACGGCGCGGGGAGACGGCCGCGGAGTCTTCCGACGCTCGATGCGGACGGAGGTCGCCGGGTCGCCCTTGAACCGCTGCTCGAGATACTCGAAGAGCTCGTGATCGGCGGCAGGAACGACGACGAGATAACCACCATGCATCAGCATCTCGCCCATCGGCCGCATCGGGCACGGCAAGCACTCTATCAATCTGTCGGCGGCGGTCAACGAAAAAATGCTGCCGACGGAAAAAATGCGGTGTGCCCACGCGCGATGCACGTCGACGTCGGCTATGATGCGCGCCACCGTGGATTCTCGATGGGTCGCGCTCGCCGTGATCTTCATCACGCGCACGTCAATGGGCTTGCAGTTCCAGTCGGTCGGCTCGGTCGGACCGTTGCTGGTCGGCGAGCTCGGACTGTCGTACGCGCAGCTCGGCACGCTCGTCGGACTCTATCTGCTGCCGGGCGTCGCGCTCGCGCTGCCAGGCGGACTGCTGGGTCAGCGGCTCGGCGACCGGCGTGCGCTCGTCGTGAGCCTGGTCATCATGATCGCTGGTGGCGCGCTCACCGCGGGCAGCACCAGCTTCACCGGCATTGCGACGGGACGGCTCGTCAGCGGCGGCGGTGGCGTGCTGATGAACATCGTGATCATCAAGATCACCGCGGACTGGTTCGCCGGCCGCGAGACCGCGACGGCAATGGCGGTGATGCTGACCGCGTGGCCCGCGGGCCTGGCGCTCGCCGCGGCCACGCTCGGCGGCATTGCGGCGGCGACATCGTGGCGCGTCGCGCTCGGTGTCGCCGCCGCGACGCCGGCGCTCGGCTTGCTGCTGATCGCGCTCGTGTATCGCGACGCGCCCGTGCGCGGAACACCGGGCGCGCGCTCGTCGCTCGGCGCGCGCGACGTCGGTCTCGCGGTCACGAGCGGCGTCGCATGGGGCACATTCAATGCGAGTCTCATCGCGGTGATCGCCTTCGGTCCTGCCCTGCTCGTCGCGCGTGGCGTGTCGCTCGGTCAAGCCGGCTTCGAGATCAGTCTCGCCATCTGGGTCACGATCGTGTCGGTGCCCGTGGGCGGCGTGCTGAGCGACCGCGTCGGTCGGCCGGATCTCTTCATCGTGATCGGAACCGCCGCGGCCACCGCGCTGCTCGTCGGGCTGGCGACAATCCCGGGCGCGGCAATCGGCCTGCTCGTGCTCGGTGTCGTGATCGGTGCGCCACCGGGGCCCGTGACGTCGTTGCTGCCCCGCGCGCTCAGCGCGGAGCGGCTCGCGACGGGGCTCGGGCTGTCGTACACCGTGTATTACGTCGTCATGGTGATCGCGCAACCGATTGCCGGACGGCTGCGTGACATCACCGGGGATCCCGCGACGCCGATACGGTTCGCGGCCGTCGCGATGGCGGCGACGATCTTCGGCCTCGGCGCGTTCCGCTTCGTCGAGCGATCGCGTGCGCTTCGCATGCAGCGCTGACCGACTGGCAAGCACGTCGCGCACGGGCGTCGACGGTCCGACTGTTGCTTCTCCTCGCGACTGGCAGAGCCAGCCCTCTGGCGAATCCCAAGGAGGACTCGAATGAACAAGATGCTCTCCCTCGCCTTGATCGGGATCTTGTGTCTGATGCCTGCGATCGCGGCCGCACAGAGCGGTGGTGGCGCGAGCGGTGGCAGCTCGGGCGCGGCGGGCGGCAGCACGGGCGCGACCGGCGGCAGCAGCAGCGGTGCAACCGGTGGCAGCACGGGTGCGACGGGCGGCAGCACGGGCGCAACCGGTGGCAGCACCGGCGTGACGGGCAGCGGCACCGGAAGCGGTTCCAGCTCGGGTTCGATGTCGACGCCGGGTTCCGGTCCGACCTCGTCAGGCGCGACGTCGACGTCGCCGTCCGCGAGCCCCGGCAGCGCCTCCAGCGAGATGCTGAAGAACATCCACACCCAGTCGGATTGCAAGGCCGCCGGCGGGACCTGGTACTCCTCGACGAACACCTGCGAGAAGAAGTAGCGTTCGAGCTCGCGCCGTGCGCTCCCGAGCGGGCGAGCTCCGGAGCGCACGGCGCTGAGCCGCCATCGTGCGTCGTGCGGTATCGTTGGCGCTCGAGCGACGATGCCACGCGCGACGCCCACCGACCTCACCGACCTTTGCGACGAGCTCACGCAGATCCGTGCGCTCCCCGGCGTCGACGAGCGCGCGCCGGGTGTCTTCTGGCTGCGGGGCACACCGTTCCTGCACTTCCACACACGGCGCCCGCCGCGCCGGGTCCACGCCAAGCGCGGTCGGGCGTGGGGTCCGGAAATCGTACTGCCGTTCGGCGCGAGCCGCGCCGCGCGCAGCGCGTTCATCAGGGAAATTCGGGCGCGGCACGCGGCCTGCCTGGCCGACGATACGGCGCCACGTCCGGCCCGTGGCCGAACGCCGCCTCACGCTCGCGGATCGTGACGGTACGACGGGCTACGATCGAAATCAGACGCGCGGGTCGCGGCCGTAGGTGCCGCCGCCGCGCGCACGGTCACGACGTCGCGCGCCGGGAATGACCATCCCGGCCACGACCGCCAGCACGACGATCGCACCCGCGATGAGCAGCGCGGCGTCAACGGGAAGGCCCAGGATGCGCCGGGCCGGTCGGTTGACGAGGTCGCCGGCCGCGGCCGACGGCGCGTCGCCATCGCGGTTGCCGGGTCGAACCTCAGCGGCGTTCGGTTGCGTGCCGCGCTGCACGACGCCTGAATCCTTCGGTCCGGCGGCTCCCGGCGCCTGCTGCTCGCGATTCATGCCGGCGGCGGGGCGTTCCTGCGCGACCGCGGGCATTGCCGCAGCGATCACGGCGATCAAGCCAAGGACGAGACGCAACATGGCCGATCCTCCCGCTCGTCAACGGAGCAAGCGAAGTGCCACCGGTCGACGGAGGTCATCCGGACGCTGGTATATAGTGGGCGCCCGGAGGTTCCCATGAAGCTCGAGATCGAGCGGCTCGAGAGCCTGTACACGACGATGGTGAAGATCCGGCGGTTCGACGAAAGGACCGCGGAGCTGTTCGTGCAGGGGCTCGTGAAGGGCACCGCCCATTCGTACGTCGGCGAGGAAGCGGTCGCAGCGGCGGCGTGCGCAAACCTGCGCGTCGACGACTACATCGTCGGCACCCATCGCGGCCACGGCCACTGCCTCGCCAAGGGCGCGCGCGTGGATCGCATGATGGCCGAGCTCTTCGGTCGCGTCGACGGTTACTGCCGCGGCCTGGGCGGCTCGATGCACATCGCCGCGCTCGATCTCAATATTCTCGGCTGCAATGGCATCGTCGCCGCGGGGCTCCCGATCGGCAACGGCGCCGCCCTCGCCTCGCGGCTGCGAACGACCGACCGCGTCGTCATCGCGTTTTTCGGTGACGGCGCCTCCAGCCAGGGCGTCGTGCACGAGTCGCTCAACCTGGCCTCGGTGTGGAAGCTGCCGATCGTGTTCCTCTGCGAGAACAACCAGTACGCGTTGTCGACGTCCTCGAAGCGCACGATCGCCGGCGAATCCATCGCGGCGCGCGCAGCGGGGTATGCGATTCCCGGCGTCCGCGTCGACGGCAATGACGCGCTCGCCGTGTACGAGGCGGTGAAGACGGCGGTGGCCCGGGCGCGGGCCGGCGAGGGCCCAACGCTCGTGGAGGCGCTGACGTACCGCTGGGGCGGCCACAGCATGCGGGCGAATCTGCCCGACTATCGCACCAAAGAGGAAGAGCGCGAGTGGATGCAGCGCGATCCGATCGCGCGGCTGCGCACGGAGCTCGAGCGCCGCGGCGTGGGCGTGATGCGGCTGAAGGAGCTCGAGGAGTCCGTGGAGATCGACATGGACCGCGCCGTCGCCTTCGCCACCGGGAGCGCCGAGCCGACCGTGGACGTCATGGAGTCGTCCGTGTATGCGCCGCACGCACCGGCCGTCGAGCCGGCCGATCGCAGCGGCCCCGAGCGCACGATGGCCGAGGCCATCAACGAGGCGCTCCACGCCGAGATGACGCGCGACGAGCGCGTGTTCGTGATGGGCGAGGACGTCTCGCTCATCGGCGGCATCTTCGGCGCGACGCGCGGGCTGCGCGAGAAGTTCGGCGACGATCGCGTCCGCGACACGCCGATCTCCGAGGCCGGCTTTCTCGGCGCGGGCGTCGGCGCCGCCATCGCGGGCCTGCGACCGATCGTCGAGATTCAGATCTGGGACTTCATCGCGGTGGCCATGGATCAGGTCGTGAACCAGGCGGCGAAGTTCCGCTACATGCTCGGCGGCGGCCCGACCGTGCCGCTCGTCATCCGCGGCCCGCAGGGCGGCGGCATCCGGCTGGCCGCGCAGCACTCCCAGTGTCTGGAGGCGTGGTTTGCCCACGTCCCCGGGCTCGTGGTGGTGGCGCCGTCGACGCCCTACGACGCCAAGGGGCTGCTCATCTCCGCGATCCGCGACGACAATCCGGTGATCTTTCTCGAGCACAAGGCGCTGTACGCGACGAAGGGCGCAGTGCCGGCAGAGGCATACGCGATTCCGCTCGGCCGCGCCGACGTCAAGCGCGAAGGGACCGACGTGACCGTCGTCGCGACGCAGGCGATGGTGGCGCGCGCGCTCGCGGCCGCCGCGGATCTCGAAAAGGATGGGATCAGCGTCGAAGTCATCGACCCGCGCACGCTCGTGCCGCTGGACGAGACGACGATTCTCACGTCGGTGCGCAAGACCCACCGGATCGTCATCGCGCACGAGGCCGTCAAGCGTAGCGGCTTTGGCGCCGAGCTTGCGGCCCTCGTGGCGGAGAAGGCGCTGGACGACCTCGATGCGCCGGTGGTGCGAGTCGGCGCGCGCGCGGTGCCGATGCCGTACAACGACAGCCTCGAGCGCGCGACGATCCCGACTCAGGCCGACATCGCCGAGGCGATCCGCTCCCTGCTCTGAGGCGTCGGGTGCCGCCGCGTCGCGCCCGACGGCGCGACGATGACGACCTCGACGTCCTGACCGCCGCCCAGTGTGCGCGCGGCGATCTCGACGACGGCCGCGCGCGGGTCGCGCGGGTCCATCGGCAACATCACGCGCCATCCGCGCCGCGCACGCCGCACGGTCGGCGCGACGATCGCGCCGAACTGCCGATGGACGGCATCCGTGACGTCGATCTGGCGGTTGATCACGACCTGACGACGGCGCTCTCGCGCATTGGCGAGCGTAAGGAGCGCCATCACGGCGACGACCGGCATTCCGATCACCACGAGCGCGGCCAACAGCGCCGTCATCGCGTCGCCCCCGACAGCGCGAGCACGGGCACGCGCAGACGCGCGCGCAGCCGGCCGACGATGCGCGCGAGGGCCGGCCGCCACCACGGCCGCGCGCGCTCGCTGAGAGCGACGAGATCCGCGTCGAAGGCTTCCGCCTCGCGCACGATCTCGTCGACGACATCGCCGAAGCGTACGGTGCGCTCGAGCGCGACGCCGTCCAGCAGCGGCTCGAGTTCGCGCATCTGCGCGAGCGCCTCCGACTCGATGCGCGACTCCTGGGTGTGGCCGTACGTAAACACCCGCTCGGGCACGACGACGGCGCCGCCGGTGTCGTACGCGTACAGCGGCCACTCACGCGTCGCGTCGTGGAAGCGCGTCGCCGGAACCGGCTGCACGTTGAGGAGTCGCACGGTGGCGCCACCGTCACGCGCGAGCGCGGCGACGAGCGGCACGATCGCTTCGGCGCGCTCGTTCATCTCGACGGGAACGAGGATTCGCTTCGCCATCATCCACCTCCGCCCCGTATGACCCCGGCGCGCGGTAGACGTGAAATGCGTGGGTGAGGAAATTACGCTGCGGAAAGCGGGTGGAGGTCGGGCCGACAGCTCGTGCACGGCCGAAGGCCCCGCGCTTCCGCGTCCGCGCGTGACGCGAACAGCGTGAGGAGCGCGAGGCTTCGCGTGCCGATCGAGCCGCACGTCGGCAAGCAGTACTCGGTCTCGCCCTCGCCGAGGGCGTACATCGCGTCACGCGCGATGCTGAGATCGCCACGCCCCGGGCGCAGCTTGATGCCCTCGACGCTGAGCAGCCGCTGCTTGAGGGTGAGCTTGTCGCCGGCGTACCCCGTCAGCTGTCCCGACGTGCCGATCACGCGATGGCACGGTACGACGATGGGCAGCGGATTCCAACGCAGCGCCTGCGCGACCGCGCGCACGGCGCTCGGCTTGCCGATGCGTCGCGCGACACCGGCGTACGACGCGACGGCGCCATACGGAATGGCCGCGGTCGCCTCGAGGACGGCGCGCTCGAAGTCGCTGCGTGCCAGCCGCCAGTCGAGCGCCCAGTCGAGCGCTCGCCGGCGCCCCGCGATGTAGTCGAGCAGCTCGCGCTCGAGCCGCTCGAGCTCGGGCCCGCCGGGCACCGCCTCGACGCCTTCGACGCGCGCCAGTCGTGACGCACCGAGCGTGTTGCCTCCGTGCAGATACTCGATCACGGCGATGCCGTCCTCCGAGCGCCCGATCAGGATGTGGCCGAGCGGCGACGGGAAGATGCGATACGTCACGCGGCGGTGTTTGAGATCCGCGAGCCGTGACTCGAGGCCGGCTCGCGACTGCGCCAGCGCGTCGGGCGGCGGCACGGCACGCAGCGTGCGAGTGAGCGCGTCCACGGCGCGGTAGCGGCCGAACTCCTCGCGACACTCCGCGCACCCGCCGAGGTGCTGTCGAACGCGCTCGGCGGAGCGCGCGTCGGCGTCCCCCGTCGCCGTGGCGACAAGCTCGAGTTCGATCGCGCGGCAGGACGGGTGCTTGGTCGTCATCGCACGCTCTCCATCGTCGGCAGCGGATGGCCATTGAGGCCGAGCCGAATCTTCTTGAGGGCCTGGAACACGTGGGCGCGGGCGCTCTCCGGTGAGCACGACAGGCTGCGGCCGATCGCGTCGTACTCCAGATCGTGCAGCTTGCGCAGGATGAACGCGAGCCGCTGCTTCACGGGCAAGCCGTCGACGACTCGCTCGACGAGCGCGCGCGTCTCGTGGAACCGGCGCTCTTCCTCGGGGCTGGCGGGATCGACGTCGCTGTGCGCGTCCCACGCGCCTGCGTAGGCGCGCCGCCGCCGACTCTCGGAGCGGAAGTAATTGCGCGCGAGATTCGTCGCGATCGTGAACAGCCACGCTCGGACGTTGGCGTCCTGGTCGAGGCCCTCCCACGCACGATAGGCGCGCAAGAACGTCTCCTGGCTCAGGTCGTCGGCCTCACCCGAGCGCGACGTGACGCGCATGAGATAGCGATAGATTTCGGCGTGATGCGCGGCGACCACCGCTTCGAACGGCTGGAGCCCCATACGTCTACTTAGACCCCGGACCCCCCCGCGTGTGAAACGCTCATCGCGGTTTCAGCTCGATCTGATACCCGTCCGGATCGCGCAGGTAAATGGAGGGCCCGACACCCCACGCGCCGCGCCGTGAGCGGACCTCCGCGTCGACATCCACGCCGCGTGCCCGGAGCGCCTTGGCGGCGGCTTCGAGGTCGTCGCAACGAATGGACAGGCAGACGTGGTCCATGCCGCGACCGTGCGGCGGCGGTCCCTCGGCCGGCAGCAGGTCGATCAGCGCGTCGCCGAAGCGAAGCTGAACGAGACGGATCGGCTCGTTGATGAACTCGAGCGTGCAGCCGAGCACCTCTTCATAGAACGCGCGCGAGGCCGCCTGGTCGGCCACGCGGAGCACGACATGATCGAGACCGAGCGGCGCGAACGGGCGCTCACTCACGGCGGAGCACCGGCAATGGCTTGGCGCCGAGCAGCCGCCACGTCGCGACGAATCCGACCGTGATGGCCAGCACGACGCTCGCCGCGACTCCGCCCAGCAGCGCCGCGGGCGCGAGGTGCCACGGGCTGTCGAGAACGAACCGCAGAACGATCCAGGCCAGCACGGCCGCGAGCGCGGTGCCCCCTACACCCGCCGCGGCACCGAGGCAGGCATACTCCACCGCAAACGCCCGCGCGACGGCGCCGCGGGTGGCGCCGAGCGTGCGCAGCACGACGGACTCGTAGAGGCGTTGATACCGCGTGGCCGAGAGCGCGCCGCCCATCACGACGAGCCCCGTGGCGACCGTGAACGTCGCCATGACGCGGATGGCGACGGCGATGTCGCCGAGCACCGCGCCGACGCGCTCCAGCACGTCGCGCACGGGGATCGCGGTCACGTTGGGAAACGCCGCGGCCACCGCGCTCTGCACGGCGCTCTCGTCGGCGGCGCTCGTACGCGTGGTCGCCACGAAGCTGACGGGCGCGCCGTCGAGCGCGCCGGGCGAGAAGATCACGAAGAAGTTCGTATTGAGGCTCTGCCAATCGACCTTTCGCAGGCTCGTGACTTCTGCCTCGATAGGCACGCCCTGGACGTCGAACGTCAGCCGGCCACCGACGTCGACCCCAAGCTGCTTCGCCATCGCGTCCTCCACCGAGATGCGTGCCGATCCGGGCTCCGGCCCCCACCACCGACCGCGCGTGACCACGTTGCCGGGCGGCGGAGCGTCGGACCACGTGAGCGCGTACTCGCGAGTGTAATAGAACGCGCCCTCGCGGTCCTCGCCAACGCGGCGGCGCACGAGATCGCGCGTGACGGGCGTGCCGTTCACCGCGGCGAGGCGCGCGCGCACGATCGGCGTGAGCCTCGGCGTGACGCCGCCGCCGGCCCGGGCCACCACCTGCGTGAACGCCTCGCGCTGATCCGGCTGCACGTCGATGAAAAAGAACGACGGCGCCTCGCGGCGGCGCTCGTGATCGATCTGCGCGTCGAGCGAACCCTGCATCAGCGCGACCGCGACCAGGAGCATCACTCCCGCGCCGAGGGCGACGATCACCCGCGCCGGCTGCCCGCCGGGGCGGCGGAGGCTGCCGATGCCCTGACGCCACGCCGGCCACGGCACGCGGGGAAGCCTGCGCGCGGCGCTGACGAGACCGCGCGCGACCGCCAGCAGCGTGACGACGGCGGCGACCGCAGCCCCGAGGAAGATGCCACCGAGCTTGAGCGAGCCCGCCTGCCAGAGCGACAGCGCGACGAGGCCGGCCGCAATCGGCAACGCGGCGGCCCACGGGCGCCGGCCACGCGCCGGTGCCGCGTCGACGTCGCGGCGCAAGATGAGGCTGGGTCGCACGCTTCGCACGGCGAGCAGCGGCCAGATCGCGCAGAGCAGTGTCGTGAGCACGCCCATGACGAGCCCGCGCACGAGTGTCAGCGTCTCCACGCGCGGCTCGAGCGTGAACGGCACCAGGCCGGCGACGAGCCGGATCAACAGTGGCTGCAGCGCGATGCCGACGAGGCCGCCCGCGAGGCTCGCGAGCGCGCCGACCGTGAGCGTCTGCCACAGAAACGTCGCGAGCAGCGTCCGAGAATCGGCGCCGAGCGCCTTGAGAATCGCGATCGTCGGCGCCTGTCGGCGCACGAACGTGGCGACCGATGACGCGACGCCGATGCCGCCGACGAGGAGGCTCGCGAGGCCGACGAGACCCAGGTAGCTCGCGAGCTGCGAGAAGAAACGGCGGAGCCCGGGCTGCGCCTCGTCGTACGACGCGACGCGCACGCCGGCGTCGGCGATGCGCCGCGCGACCGCCTCGCGCACCTCGCGCGCGGCGAGCGCCGCGGGCAGACGCACGAGTACGCGATAGCGCACGCGGCTGCCGACCCGCACGAGCCCCGTGCGCGCAAGCGCCTCACCGGCCACGAACACGCGCGGTCCGAGCGTGACGAGGCTCGCCGCGCGATCGGGCTCGCGGTCGACGATGCCTCTAACCGTGAAGGTCGCCGCGCCGAGCGCAATTCGGTCGCCGACGCGGACGCCGAGCCGGTCGAGTGCCTCACGCTGCAGCACGGCGCCGTCATCAGCGAGCAGCGTCGGCAGCGACGCCGCAGGCGTCGTGACAAGCGCGCCGTACAGTGGATAGCCGGCGTCGGGCGCCTTCAGCTCCACGAGCGACGCGCGTCCGTCCGCGCCGCGCGCCATCGCGACGAGCTCGCGGACAGCGACGACCGAGGCGCCGCGCGCACGCAGCTCGTCCAGCGCCGCCGTCGTCTCCGCGTCGAACGCGCGCGCGGCGCGGATTTCGAGATCACCACCGGTGAGCGTCTTGGCTTCGCGCGCGAGCGTGGCATTGAGCGTGGCGGCGAATGAGCCGACGACGACGAGCGCGGCCACGCCGAGCGCGACACACCCGCCCAGCAGTATGAAATGGCGCCACGCGCCGCGCGCCTGACGCCACGCGAGCCGACCTGCCGCGCTCACGTCGCGAGCGCCGACGCGCGCCGGCGCTCGCCCGCCACGCGGCCGTCACGCAGCGACACGACGCGATCGGCCCGCTCGGCCAGCGTGAGATCGTGCGTGACCAGCAACAGGGTCGTGCCGCGCTCTCGGTTGAGCGCGAAGAGCAGGTCGACGATGGCCGAACCCGTCGCGCTGTCGAGATTGCCTGTCGGCTCGTCCGCGAGCAGCAGCGGCGGCTCCAGCGCCAGCGCGCGCGCGAGCGCGACGCGCTGCTGCTCGCCGCCCGAGAGCTGCGCGGGATAGTGATGTCCGCGCTCCGCCAACCCGACGCCCGCCAGCAATTCCGCGGCGCGCGAGCCGGCGCGCGGCACGCCGGCGAGATCGAGCGGCACCATGACGTTTTCCGCGGCGGTGAGCGTGGGAATCAGGTGATAGGACTGGAAGACGTACCCGAGCGTCTCGCGGCGGAAGCGGGCGAGCGCGGCTTCGCCGAGACGCGTGATCTCCGTGCCGGCGACCGTGATCGTCCCAGAGGTGGGTGCATCGAGGCCGGCCACGAGGCCGAGCAGCGTCGACTTGCCGCTGCCCGACGGTCCCGCGATGGCGACGCTTTCGCCGGCGGCGACGTCGAGCGACACGTGGTCGAGCACGGTGAGCGTGCGTCCGCCACTCGGCAGACGCAGGGTGAGGTCGCGAATCGAGACGAGCATCCTCGTCATACTACACTCGGGGCGTGGGGCTGCTCCGCGCCGTTCTCGTCGTTCTTCTCGTGTTCGGCGTCCCGTGGCCCGCGCGCGCCACCGACCGCGTCGTCGTCGCGCTCGGCGACAGCCTCACCGCGGGCCTCGGCGTCAGCGCGGAGGAGACGTACCCCGCGCTGCTCGACGCGCGACTGCATCGCGAGGGCTTCGCGTACCGCGTCGTCAACGCGGGCGTGAGTGGCGACACGAGTGCCGGCGGGCTGCGGCGGCTGGATTGGGTGCTGCGGCTGCATCCCGAGATCGTGATCGTCGCGCTCGGTGCCAACGACGGATTACGCGGACAGCCGCCCGCCGCGCTGCGCGACAACCTCATGCACATCGTCGAGCGCGCGCGCGCGGCCGGCGCGCGGGTGCTGCTGGCCGGCATGCGGATGCCGCCGAACTACGGCGACGAGTACGCGCGCGAGTTCGCGGCGGTCTACCCCGCGGTGGCACGCGCGACCGGCGTGCCGCTCGCGCCGTTTCTGCTCGAAGGCGTTGCCGGCAACCCGCGTCTCAACCAGCCCGATGGCATCCACCCGACGGCGGAGGGGCAGCGCGTCATCGCCGAGCGGCTCTGGCCACATTTGAGGCCGCTGCTCAGCAAGTAGCCCGGCTCACGGCGGTTATTTTCGGCTGGTTTCCGCGGGGGTGCGCCTAGCATGGATAGCGTGCGACGCGTGCTGTGCTCCGCGGTGCTGATCCTCGCCACGACGGGATGCACGAACATTCCGGAGCGTGCCTACTATCCGCATCCCGCCGATCCCGAAACCCGCGTCCTGGCCAGGGCGCTCTGGAACGCGGCGAAGGCGGCGAGTGACGACCCGGGCGAGTATTCGTTCGCCATGATCCGCAGCAATCATGTCGGCGCCTTCACCGTCGAGGACGCGACGTTCTACTTCACGCAAGGGCTCGCGCATCAGCCAGCGCCGGTCATCGACGCGCTCGTCGCGCACGAGGTTGCCCACGAGCTGCTCGGGCACGTCGGTCAGCGCCGCGCCGTCTCGCTCTCGCTCGGCGCCGGCTTCACCGTGCTCGGCGTCGTCATTCCCGGCGCCAGCCTCATCGACCTCGTGGCCAATCCGCTGGTCGTCCGCGCGTTCACGCGCGACCAGGAGATCGCCGCCGACCTGAAGGCCGTCGAGATCTTGCGCGACATGGGGTACGGGATGCCGCGCCGTGCGATGGCGGACGCGCTTCGCGCGGCGGCAAAGGTCAACGGCGCGCCGCGCGGCGGATGGCTGGCGACGGAGCCGTCGCTCGACGATCGCCTCAGCCGCCTCGAGCCCCTCGAGGGCGACGCCAGCCAAGCCGCCAAGTAGCCGTACCGTCTAAAACCCCGGCGTAAAGAAGACCACCACCAAGGGCAGGAGTCTCGCCCCCACCATGGTCGACAAGAACTTGAGCCACGACCATCGTCTGAACAACGGGAACGATGTATCGAATCTCGAAACAACGAAGAGCGATAGGAGCACGAGCCACAGCGCACCACTCGGATACAGTCCGAGCATCCACGTCAGCATGAACGACGCGAAAACGAGCGTGAGGGACTTCGAAAGGACGGACACCTACTGTGGGTGTACTTGAGGAGCCAGCCCCCCTCAAGTCACGCGATCGACATGATCGGGGCAGCGTGCGTTTGGTGAGCGGGGCTTCCGCCGGCCGTAGCGTGCGGTTGAAATATCCGACGATCTCCCGGTTCATCACTTGGTGGAGCGCGCCGCGATCGACGCCATCCGCGTCTCGCGCGGCCTCGCCGGCAACGATCTTCAGCGCCGTCGGAAAGCTGGCGACAAAGGAGAAGTGTCCGGCACCTTTGACCACGACGCAGTCCGTCTGCGGCAAGGCTCTCGCCAGGCGTTCGGCGTGATATCGCACGCGCGTCAGGTCATCGTTCTCCGCGGCATAGACGAGCACGGGAACGGTTACCTTCGCCAGCGCATCATCGGTGAACGGCGCCGCGTTCGGCGCCATGAGCACAATGGACCGTACCCGCCGATCGCCGAGATCGGGGAGGTCGCCGACCTCGCGCGTCGCCCGGCGAGTGGCAGCGCCACCGAGGGCACAGAACTTAGCGTCGTCGGGATGGTTGCGGCAGTGCGCGGCGGCTGCGCTGGGACTGGGTGTGGCACCGGCGACGGCCAGAGCGGTGTAGCCGCCATTCGAATGCCCGACGACCCCGATGCGCTCGCGCTCGATGTGCGGCCCGAGCGCTCCGTCTTGCAGGACGGTATCGATGACGCGGGACACCTGTTTCGGGCGACCGACCCACACGTCGACACCGGATATGTCGTTGCCCTTCCCTCGTGGGTGCGTGGGTGCCGCGACGACGTAGCCTTGCGCGGCGAGCGCCATCGCGAGATCTCGGTGGTTCAAGGCCAGACCGCCGGCCCCATGCGAGACGACGATCATCCCGAAGGCCCCTGCCGCCAATGGCGCCTCCTGAGTGACCGACATCTCGAACGCTATCCATCGACAGAGGATCGCAGGCAACCGACACGGTGAGAGTGAGCCGGTGATGAAGAGAGCAGCGGGCACCGCGGGGGTCGGATACCACAGAGCGACTGGGAATGAGTCGTCACTCAGCGGGTCTTGCACATCGATCTTGCGATAGCCGACATCCCAAGACGACGCGGCTTGCACCGTCGGAGCGATGCAGAGAAGCAGGATCAACGGCATGAAACCCGCGGAAGCTCTCATCTCCGTCGCGTCGCGGGTCAGCGGCGGCGCGCAGCGCCGTCGGCTGCGGCCGGTTGTTCGGCGGCCAGCGCTGCGCACGCCGCGCCGTAGCCGGCAGCGAGGTCCGCCTCGGCCGTCACGCGCATGCCGAGATCTTGCAGCAGGCCGTCCTGGACGTCGTAGATCCAGCCATGAATGGTCAACGCCTGACCCCGAATCCAGGCATCGCGCACAACAGTCGTCCGGCTGACATTCGCCGCCTGTTCGATGACGTTGAGCGCGCAGAGGCGGTCATGCTGCTGGCCGTCACTGGCCAAGCGGTCGAGCTGGGCCGTGTGCCTGTTCCGAACGTCTTGAATGTGGCGGAGCCAGTTGTCGATCAGCCCCAGCTTATCGTCGCGCAGGGCGGCCAACACGCCGCCGCAGCCGTAATGCCCGCAAACGATGATGTGCTCCACGTGGAGCACATCCACCGCAAACTGGATTGCGGAGAGACAGTTCAAATCGGTGTGAACGACGACGTTGGCGACGTTACGATGAACGAACATCTCTCCGGGCGGCAAGTCGACAATCTGGGTCGCCGGCACACGGCTATCCGAGCATCCGATCCAAAGGTAGCGCGGTGCTTGCTGACGCGATAGACGCGCGAAGAACTCGGGGTCGCGCGCGGCCATTTCCGTGGCCCACGCCCGGTTCTGCGCGAACAGGTGGTCGAGGACACTCATGTTCACCCTGCAGGTGAGCCATCGTTGAAGTGAGCTCTGTGCCTCGCCAGATGGGCGGCCGGCGAGGAGACCAGCGACACTGATGTCCTCATCGAGATCAGGCCGCGCATGCCTTCGCTACCTCATCAGGCCCCATCGTGCGGTACAGCCCCGTTTCTTCACATGAACCACGCTTTCCGCCGGAAAGACTTCGCCCCGGCTACCAGCCACGCTCGGAATGAAGATAACCCACTCCTCGCCCGAGTCCTGAGCATGCGCTCTGGCTGTGACGTGTGTGCTTGAGGCGCGTTGCCGCGTCATGAACTCTCGTGCTGCGCCAACGGCGCGCGCCTCCGTCGAACACGGCTCTTGCAGCTGCGCACTCTCTTGTCCCTGGCACGCCGCAATCACAACTGACATGCAAATCGGGATGAGGTGCGGTGTTCTCACGCTGTCTGCCTAACGCACGGGCGGCGGTGGCACGCCGTCCGCTCCATTCGTTGGTTAGCAGGCATCGGATTCAACTCGCGGGCTGGCGCCGGGCCACGAGGATCAGCTCGCCTGGATACTGCGATCCGTACGGTGAGCGATCGAAGTCGGCGTAGACATGATCCAGCACGAAGCCGGCGCGCGCCAACAGGTGCTCGGCCTCGAATCGGAAAATGCACCGCATCTGAAGGCGGTGGACAAGGCGCTCTCGGCGGCCGTCGCGATGCGTCACGTGATAGACAAGCTCACTGGTGTTGATCTGCTTGATCAGGTCGCGCTCGAGGAACCGGTGCCGCCGGATGACCACGCGCCCGTCCGGCAACGTGAACGGCGGCTCCTCGTCAGTCTCGGCGTCGTCGGCCGGCTTGGCGAGTCGATGAATTGACGGGTTGAAGACGTCGAAGACGAGCCGTCCATCAGGTTCGAGATGGCGTCGGACGGCGGCGAGGCAGGCGAATTGTTCCTGCACTGTCACGAGATGCTGGAACGGCCTGAACGGGATGGTCACGAGACCGAACGTGCGGCCGAGTTCGAAATCGCGCATGTCTCCGCGCTGGAGACTGACCCGTCGCTGCACACCCGGCGGCTCGCCTCGCAGGCGACGGCGGCAGGCGTCAAGCATCCCTTCGGACGCGTCGAGCCCCATGATCTCGATGCCGGCACGCGCGGTTGGGATGAGGACGCGACCCGTCCCACAACCGAGCTCGAGGACAGGTCCCCGTGACTCACGCGCCGCGTCCACGTAGAACGCCACATCGTGGCGGGATGCATAGGGGCCAACGTGATCGTAGAACTCCGGAATAAACGGACCCCCGTCGTAGCCGCTGGCGTCCATCTGCGGCGGTTCCCCAGATGAGCGTTCCAACTGGGCCTCTGCCTGCTAACGTTCGCGTTCAGCGGCGCGCCGCTGGCGGCGCGGGATCTTGCCTCGATTTTGTCGACACACGATTCGGTTATCTCGCCCGCGCCTCATATTCGACCGGTGAACAGTAACCGATTCCGGAGTGCAGCCGCACGCCGTTGTAGTACGGGATGTAGCTCCGGAGCAAATGCTCGAGCTGGGTCTCGTCAGTAAAGGCGACCCCGTGCACCGTGTCGCTCTTCAGCGAATGGAAGAACGACTCCATGTACGCGTTGTCCGTGATCTCGCGCGGTCGGTTCATGCTCTGCACGAAGCCCAGCGCGCCGAGCCGATTGCGAAAGGGATAGGCCGCGTACTCGACCCCGCGATCGCTGTGGAAGATGACGCCCGGGTGCGGGCGCCGATTGCGCACGGCGCGGTTGAAGGCCGCGAGCGTGAGCCGCGCATCTTTCGATGCCCCGAGACTCCAGCCGATGATTCGCCGGGAGTAGCGATCCATCACGACGGCGAGATAGCGCCAGGCGCCGGCGATCTTCACGTAGGTGATATCACCGACCCAGACCTGGTCCGGCGCCGTAGCCAAGCGATCGAGTTGACGGTTGGGGATGCTCGTGAAGAAGGCGTGGAGGCCAGGGATGCGCCGATAGAGCCTCACCGCGCGAGCCCGCAGACCCGTCTCGCGCATGAGCCGGGCGACCCGCCGGCGGCTGACCCGCACCCCGGAAGTCGCGAGGACGTAGTGCACGCGGGGACTGCCGTACGTACCGCGACTGCGGTCGAAGATCGCTTGGATTTTCTGGCGCAGGACGCGGTCCTGCTGGCGGCGGGCACTCTCGCCGCGGCTGCGCCACGCGTAGTAGCCCGAGCGTCGAACACCGTACAGCATGCACATGCGTCTCAGATCGAAGCCCGCCCGCTGGCCATCGATGAACTCGAAGATCTCCGTCTTCGTTCGGAAGAGAAGCGGATGGCTTTTTTTAAAAGCCCGTGCTCTTCCTTGAGGAGCGCGTGTTCGCGTTTGAGCGCCTGCAGCTGCTTGAGCTCGCGTGCGGGCCGAGACGGCAG
>Ga0310810_10001187_pt1 | contig 26959 bp, 23 predicted proteins | sample NCmetagenome_FD_207641 | JGI IMG/M metagenome (GOLD analysis project Ga0310810, IMG submission 207641) | Soil microbial communities from experimental microcosm in Duke University, North Carolina, United States - NC | ecosystem: Engineered > Artificial ecosystem > Soil microcosm > Unclassified ...
AGAATTTCGAGCTCCTCCAGGCCAACGTCGCCGCCAACGGCTTCGGGGACGTCGAGCTGTTGAACGTGGCCCTCTCCTCCGAGCGCGGCACCGCCCGCTTCTACGGCCAGTTCAAGGCCGACGAACCGATGTCGTCGTCCCACTCGCTCAAGGAGGACTGGGGCACCCAGCGGACGAAGTCCTGGATCGTGGTGCAGACGGTCCCGCTGGCCGACTACATCACCGGCCCGGTGGACTACCTCAAGCTGGATATCGAGGGGATGGAGATGGAGGTGCTGCGGTCGATCGCGCTCCGGCTGCACCTGGTCCGGGCGCTGGGACTCGAGTTCCACGGGACCGGAAGCACGGCCGAGAGCGACGAGGAGGAGATCCTGCGGCTGCTGCGGGAGAGCGGCTTCGAGGTGACGATCTCCCGGAAGGGGCGCGAGATCTTTCCCTCCGAGATCGACGGCTGGGTGACCCGGGTCCAGCCCTACATGTCGGTGATCAAGGCGACTCGCTCGGCCCGGCCCGCCGCATCAGGAGAAGGGACGCCCCGAAGCTGAGCCCGAGGTGACGAACCAGGGGTGCCCGTGAGCCTGGCGGACTCACATCCCGAAGACTAGCCCGGCCTGGATCAGCGTCCCCTCCGTGGAGGTGGTGATCCCGAGCGACGCGGTGTTCCGCCGGTCCAGGAACCCGAGCCAGAGCCCCCCGCCCCCGCCCGTATGCCACCCGCCCGGCGAGTCGCCGTCCACGTACACCCGCCCCAGGTCGACGTTCCCGAAGACGCCCCAGATGGCGGGCAGCGCCAGGGGCGCGGCGCCGGCCGTGAGGCGGGCAAGCGCGCCACCGTAGAGGCTGGCGTCGCCGGCGAAGCGGTTGTGGTGGTACCCCGCCACCGTGCGGGAGCCGCCGACGAAGGCCGACTCGAAGAACGGAAAGGCGCCCCACACCTTCCGGGCGCCGACGCGGAGCGCGAGCGTCGGCGCGGCCGGCGTTGCCGCCGACGCGAGGGCCTGCGCCTCCGCCTGGACGGATCCGAATGTGCTCTGCACGTCCCACACCGCCGGGTTGACCTCGCCGATGGCGGTGACCCGGAGGCCGCGACGCGGGAGGGTGTCCCGGTCCCGGGCGTCGAGGTCGAGCACGAGTCGGCCCCCGGCCTGCCCGAAGTCCTCGCCGCCGGTGACGGTGTCCTTCAGCGTCGCGATGAACCGGCCGGTGTTGTCGCCGGTGCTGGTAAAGCGCGCGAGCGGCCCGATGCTCACCTGGAGCTTGCCCACCGGGACCACCAGCGCCGGCAGCAGCTCGTAGACCTGCTGGTCCACCCGGAAGAAGTCGCTCGGTCCCTCGTTGGGCGTGTCGTTCCCCGGACCGTAGAACCGGAGCGTCTCGAGCCCCGAGCCCTTCGCGTGGACGCGCCAGAAATGGTTGGCGTTCTCGGGATGCACGTCGGCATCGAATTCGAGCCGGCCGGCCTCGGCGCCGGTGGCCCACCCGCCCCGGAGGCGGATCTCCGACGCGTACGGCTCCTTGCGAAACCCGTACGTGGTCCGGAGCACCCCGGCCCCGATGAAAAGGCCAAGGTCGCTGCTGATCTCGAGCCACGGCGTGGGACGCGTCCAGCTCCCCCATTCCCGCGGGGGGTAGCGGTTGGTGTCGCTGCCGACCCACTCGTCGTAGCGCTTGGTGTTGAGGCTGATCGGCCGGCTGCCCTCGGTGACGTTGTCGCCCCGGTCGTCATAGAACCGGGTGCCGCCGGACGCGGTCGAGTCCACCAGCACATCGTCCCCTGTCCCGCCCATCACGCGGAGGCGGATCGCCGATGACTCGGTGCCGCGGACGACCACCCGGTCGTCGCCGCCCCACATCTTGAGGCGGATTTCGCGGGTCTCGCTGTCGGCGAACACGCGATGCAGGTACGGCTGCTGGTCGTCCCGCGCCCGGAGCGAGACGTCGACATGGTGCGGATCCACCACCGTCACTTCGGCGACTTCGGCCGCGTCGGTAGCCCGGACCTCGACTTCCCGGGAGAGAAAGTCGTAGTAGCTCAACGCCTCGCGCACGAGCCCGTCCCGCCGGGCCCGCAGCACGGAATCGAGTCGTGGACCGCCGACGGCGTACATCTCCGCGGGCATCCGGCGCACCGCCGAGTCGATGACGGCGTCGGTCAACGTGTGCTGCAGCGCCGTCGCGACCGAGTCCCAGGTCGCGCGGTCCAGGCCTACTAGGAATCGGCGGTCGATCTCGCGCGAGTGCCAGTTGAGCCGGACGTGGCTCGGGTACTCGGGGCGGAAGGTGATGAGCGGCGGGAAGTAGAATCGCGCGAGATCGAGCGAGAGCCCGTCGAGCTGGACGAACGCCTCGTCGTGATCGCGCGAGATCGGCTGCCAGAACGTGGGATGCTGCTTCTCGCCGAACGTCGCCCAGCGGAACTGGTCCCGGTGGCGGTCGCGGTCGCCCAGGAACATGTCCATGAGCCGGGCGCGGAGAAACGCCAGCGCGTCTACCCGATGATCCGGGCTCTTGTCGATCCGGCGAAACAGCCCCGTGGGTGAAATGACCCGGCGCGGCCCCGTGGTTTCAGTGGCCTCGGACGTCGAGGGTGGCCGCTCCTCCACCAGGCCCAGCTCGCCTTTGAACCGCTCCCGGAACTCGCCGAGCGCCGGGTCGTCCGGCATCAGCGCGAGCGTCTGGTTGTCCACCAGCACGCCGGCGGAGACGAGCAGCGGGTTGGCCACCAGCGGCGCGCCCGGAAACGACGCGCTCACGCCGTCCTGCAGCGCCTTGGCGTAGGCGCTCCCCTGCAGCTCGGGCGCGAGGAGCGCCGTGGGATCCTTGTTGATGGTGCGGAACTGGTACTGCTTGCCGTCCACCCCGGACAGGCGGAGGGACGTGGTCTGATGCCCCGCGTGCGCGGTGAGCGGGGTGAGCCCGCCGGCGAAGCGCTGCAGGTTGAGCACCGGCACTCGGATGGGGACGGTCCACAAGTCCCGGTAGTGCCGCCCGGCGAACACCGTCCAGATACCGCTCTTGGCGTAGTCGGCGCCCGGTGTCACCACCGCGAAGCTGTCGGCCCAGCGCGGCAGCTCTTCCGAGGATTGCCCTTCGGCGACCCCGGCGCCCAGCACGAGCCCCAGCAGTCCCGCCGCGATCGCGAGGGGGCGAAGGGCGCCGCCATGCCGGCACAAGCTCATCGAACCGCCCCCCGGACGATGTGGCCGCAGGCCAACAGGAAGGTCACGAACTCAAAAGCGCAGGGTCGCCCCAAAGGTAGGACCGCTGAGCCGGACGTCATAGAGGAGGTTGTCCCGGTCGTAATCGAGATCGAGCAGGCGCCAGGCGCCGACCAGCGCGCAACAGCGTCCAAGATCGTACCCGCCGCCGCCGTACAGCTGCCAGACGAAATCGGAGCCGCCCGCACCAAGATCCGCCTTGACCACCAGACGCCACCGCGATCCGGGCTGGTAGCGGACATTGGCGCCCAGCGTGCCGTCGACCCAGCCGCGGTCGACCGACGTCTCCGCGCTTGGCCCGCTGAGGTCCACGCCCGTATTCAGGTACCGCGCCCCGACCAGCCCGTCCACGCCACCCCAGGCGCGGGCGAGCAGCGTATACCCGACTTCGGGGTGGAGCATGAGGTCGTCCTGCCCCACCGTGACCGGGCTGCCCGCGGCGGTCCCTTGCTCGTCCGAGAAGGAGACGTAGAAGAAATCGGTTCGGGCAACCCAGCGACGGCGCCGGGCTTCCAGCAGGCCGGCGAAGCCGAATTCGAAGTCTTCGCCACCCTCGTTGAAGGCGACGTCCACCTCGCCGGTGCTGGAGCCCACTCCGATGGTGCCCCGGATGCCCGAGATCCAGGCATACGGGGTGAACGCGAACCACCACGACTCCGCGCCCTCGGCGGACTGGGCGGCGACCTCCGGCGAGATCGAGGCGAGCAGGCCCGCGACCAGAGCGAGGTGGGGCGCGCGATTCATCGGCGCTCGATCAGCGCTGCCTCGCTCCGGTCCCCGCCGCGGCGAGCTGCTCCACGAACGCCTTCGCCGCCGGCTCCGAGGACGCCGGGTTCTGCCCGGTCACCAGGTTGCCGTCGGCGACGGCGTACGGCTGCCAATCGCCGGCCTTGGAGAACTGCCCGCCGTTCTCCTTCAGCATGTCTTCCACCAGGAACGGCACCACGTCGGTGAGCTTGACCGCCGCCTCTTCGCTGTTGCTGAAGCCGGTGACGGATTTGCCTCGAACCAGGGGAGTGCCGTCAGGCGCCTTCGCGCCGCGAAACGCCGCGGGACCGTGGCAGACCGCCGCCACCGGCTTGCCCGCGGCATACAACGCCTCGATCAGCGCGATCGAATGCGGGTCCTTCGAGAGGTCCCACAGCGGGCCGTGCCCGCCGGGGTAGAACACCCCGTCGTAGTCGCCCGGCGAGACCGCCGACAGCTTCACCGTCCGGGCCAGCGTCGCCTGCGCCTGCGGGTCGGCCTTGAACCGCCGCATGCTCTCGGTCTGTGAAGCCGGATCGTCGCTCTTGGGATCGAGCGGGGGCTGTCCTCCTTTGGGCGACGCCAGCGTCACCTCGAGCCCGGCGTCCTTGAGGATGTAGTAGGGTGCGGCGAACTCCTCCAGCCAGAAACCCGTCTTGTGGCCCGTATCGCCGAGCCGATCGTGCGAGGTGAGAACCATCAGAACCTTGCTCATGTCGAGCCTCCTTGCTGCGCGTGTGCCGAACCACGGACAGGCCGCCGCATGCCGGCGCACCCGCCCAGAGCGGCAACCTAGGGGGCGGTGCACGAAGGGGACAAGGCCGGGGCGGCCCGGACCCTCGACGAAATCGCCGCCGGACCCCTATAGTGTGCTGAACACCAACCCGGCCGGAGGACGCGATGAGCAAGAAGATTCTGATGCTGGTAGGCGACTTCGTGGAGGACTACGAGGTCATGGTTCCCTTCCAGGCTCTCCAGATGGTGGGACATACCGTGCATGCCGTCTGCCCCGGCAAGCGGCAGGGGCAGTCGGTCCGCACCGCGGTCCACGACTTCGAAGGCGACCAGACCTACACCGAGAAGCGCGGGCACAACTTCAGCCTGAACGCCACGTTCGACGAGATTCGCGAGGCGGATTACGACGCGCTGGTCATCCCCGGCGGCCGCGCCCCCGAGTACCTCCGGCTGGACCAGCGGGTGCTGGAGATCGTTCGTCACTTCCATGGGGCGGGAAAGCCGGTTGCCGCCGTCTGCCACGGCGTCCAGATCCTGACCGCGGCCGGCGTGGTGCGCGGCAAGCGAGTGACCGGCTACCCGGCCTGCGGCCCCGAGGTCAAGCAGGCCGGCGGGAGCTGGACCGAGATCGCGATCGACCAGGCGCTCGCCGACGGCAGCCTGGTGACGGCGCCGGCGTGGCCGGCCCACCCGGCCTGGCTGAGCATGTTCCTCGAGGTGCTCGGCACCCGGGTGGAGCACGGGGTGGCCGCGACGGTGTAGACGCCGCCGGGCCTACGCGGGGAAGGCGCTCTTCAGAATGTTGGCCACGTCCGGCCCGGCCACCTTCCCTGCGTACTCGGTCACGACCGGAACGAACTGGCTCGGAGCGCCCCCTCGAGCTTGCTGTAGTCGCCGGGCGAGAGCTTGCCCTTCGCTTCCCCGAGCATGGCGCCCAGGGCCGCGCTGGCCTGGGCCTCGCTGATCCCGAGCTTGCTGGTCAGCATGTTGGTCAGACCGGCGGGACTCGCCAGGTCCGAGGCGGCGCCCCCCTCCTGGGTGGCCGTGCTGCAGGCGACCAGGTTCAGGCCGACCGCCACCATGAGCCTGCCGGCTGTCCGTGTCCTCGGAAGCCTCCTGCTCTGAAGTGGTTATCGGTTGGGCAGGGACCGATACCACCCGTCGCCCAGACCGGCGAAATTAGACCTTGGTGCAACGGCGGTCGGCCGGCTGGCTCTGGCCGGTTGACCCCCGGCCGGGTAACCTTGAGATCATTCAGTCCGGAACGCCTCCCCCACCGCGGACCTGTCGCCTCCGGGGCCGCAGATCCATCCCCTTCTCATGAGGGATGCCATGATGGACAGTGCCTCCTGTCCCACCCATCGTCGGATCCCACGGCTCGCGGTCATTGCCCCTCTGATCGGCCTGGTGGGGCTGGCCGCGGCGCCGGCGCTGCAGGCCCAGTCGAGCGTCGGCAACCTGTACGACAAGTGGCAGGTCGAGCTGTCCGGGGCCATGGTCATCATGGGCTCCACCATTCGGGTGGACGGCGCGAACGGCGAGGGCACCGACGTCGATTCGGACGTGCTGGGCCTGTCCAAAGAGCGGGTCCAGCCTCGCTTCTCCCTGCGTTGGCGCCCTGGACACAAGCACGAGCTCGAGCTCGGCTACCAGTTCGCGCGGCGCGATGCCGAGAAGACGCTCGACCGCGAGGTCGTCTTCAACGATTCCATCTATGACGTCGGCGCGAATATCAAGACCAAATTCCGCACCGACCAGGCCTTCCTCACCTACCGCTACGCCCTCAAGGCCGCGGAGCGCAGTCAGCTGGGTCTGGGCGTCGGGATCGGGCTGCTGCCGTTCAAGTTCGAGATCGATGCCCTCGCCAGCGTCAACAGCAACGAGGTGACCTCGTCCGGCGAGAAGACATTCGTCGGCCCGACCGCCTCGATCGGCGCCTACGGGCGGTGGCTCCTGGGCGAGCGGTGGTACGTCGAAAGCGACCTCCGCGGCATCAAGATCAAGATCGACCGGCTCCATGCCAGCGTCGTCGAGGCCAACCTGGGCGGGCGCTACTTCCTGTCCCCGAGGTTCGCCGGCGACCTGGGCTACGGCATCAGCTCGATCCGGCTCAGCGTGGACCCGAGGGAGAACGGGAAGGGCTTCACCGGGAAGATCAAGTATCCGCTGCAGCACATCCGCCTGGGACTGGTGATTACGCTGTAAGAGGCACTCTACCCCACGGAGGCAGCATGCTCCGTTCCTTCTATATGCTTGCCGGGCTGACCCTTTTCGCCGGCCCCGCGGCCGCCCTTCCGGCCCATCCTCCCCTCCACAAGGTCGCCTCGCTCAAGATCACGGTTCTCTCCACGATGCTGGCCGACCGCGGCATGGGCGAGTGGGGATTCTCCGTGCTGGTGGAGGCCGACGGGCAGCGGATCCTCTTCGACACCGGGATGCACCCCGAGACGGTGCCCGATAACGCCCGCGACCTGGGCATCGATCTCTCCAACGTCACCGACGTGGTGCTGAGCCACCACCACGGCGACCATACCGGCGGCCTGGTCGAGCTCCGGCAGGAGCTGTCGAAGAAGTCCCCCTCGGCGATGTCCCGCATTCACGTGGCGCCGGGCATCTTCCTGAGCCGCCGGCAACCGGGCCGCGACGACGAGGCCAACCCCACCATCGCGGTCAAGTCCGCAATGGAGGCGGCCGGCGCCGTCTTCGTGGTGCACGGGAAGCCCGAGGAGATCTTCCCCGGCGTCTGGCTCACCGGTCCGGTCCCCCGGCCCAATCCGGAGCGCTACTACGGAGCGCCGGAGAGCATCGTGACGGACGGCGGCCTCGTCACCGATTCGATTCCCGAGGACATGGCGCTCCTGATCAACACCGACAAGGGCTTCGTGATCGTGGCGGGCTGCGGTCACGCGGGGACGATCAACACGGTGGAGTACGCCCGGCGGATCCTCGGGGCCGAGCCGGCGTACGCGATCGTGGGCGGGCTGCACCTGTTCGCCGCTCCCGATTCAGCGCTGGCGTGGACGGCGACCCGGCTCCGCGCGGCCCACCTCGGCTACCTGCTCGGCGCCCATTGCACCGGGATCGAGGCGGTGTTCCGGATCCGGGAGCTGGCCGACCTGGATCGGAAGCGGGCGGTGGTGGCGGCTATCGGCTCCTCGTTCGACGCGAGCAAGGGAATCGATCCGCTCGCGCTGGCGCAGTAAACCCGCTCCTCACCTCAGGGTGTACAGGTAGGCCGCGATGCTCCTGGCCTGACCCTCCGACACGCCCAGGTTCGGCATGACGGTGCCCGGCTCGATGGCCTGGGGCACCTCGATCCAGCGGATCAGGAACTGCGGGTCGTTGGGAACCTGTCCCGCGATGTAGGCGCGCTTCGAGAAGTGCTCGAGCGGGGGGCCCACCATTCCGTTCGCGCCCGTGACGCCGGGCACGACGTGACACGACCCGCAGCCGTATCCCTTGATCAAGTGCTCGCCTTCTGCTGGGTCGCCTCCGGCTACCACGCGTATCGGTTCCTCGTGCCGGCAGGCGCCCACCATGAGGCCCCCGGCGAGAACGAGCCACATCCCGTGTCGCATCCGTCCTCCGATCAGATCGTTCAGCCGGCGGCCCGTCACCGCGCCGGAGTTGCCGCGGCGGTCCCCACCGTCGAGCCCGGCGGCACCATGGACGCGTGCGTGATGTGGCCACCCGGCCACGGCTCGCCGCGGGTCTGACTGATCGCCCAGACGTAGGCGGCGATGGCCCGGGTCTCTGCCGGGCTCAGGTCGGATTTGCCGCCCTTCGGCGGCATCCGGATGGCCGAGCGGGTGATCGCGTCGGGAATCCCGCCGGCGATCAATGCGTCGATCGGCCCCCACTCGAGCGGCACGAAGTTCAGACCCATCGTGAGCGCCGAGCCCGCGTCCGGCAGCCCTTCGGCATCCGCGCCGTGGCAGGCGAAGCAGTGACCCTTGGTGTGGAACAGACTGTCCCCCGCGACGATCAGGCCGCGGGTCATGCCGCGAGGCAGCGGCGGCAGCCGGGGCGGCTGACCCTCCTCGTTGCTTGGGAGGCCTCGCGTGGCGGTGTCTGCGGGGGAGAGAGCGGGGGCGCTGACACGATGGGAGGCGACGCGGCTCGCGACCTGGGCCGCCGCACTCACCGGCACCCCGACCAGGATGGCGATCGCCGCCACCGAAGCCGCGGCGCTCACGGCCCGCCCTCGGCGTCGAGCGCGAAGGCCAGCACCTCGTCGCCGCGCGGCGCGTTGATCTGGAAGCTGCCGCCCGCCGCGACCGCGACGTACTGGCGGCCCTGGACGGCATAGCTCACCGGCGGAGCGTTGACGCCCGCACCGGCATCGTAGCGCCAGAGCTGCCTGCCCGACCTTGCGTCGAAGGCGAGGAACTGCTTGTCCTTGGTGCCGGTGAAGACCAGGCCGCCGGCCGTCGTGAGCGCCCCGCCGATCATCGGATCCGCCACCTTGTCCTGCCAGGCGATGCGGCCGGTGGCCAGGTCCACCGCGCTGAACAGCCCGTACTGCGGCTCACCGTTGCCGTAGAAGGCGCCGCCGAGCCAGAAGGCCGGCGGCAGCAGCGGCTCGGGCTTCACCTTGTAGAGCATGGGCTGGTGCAGGCCGAGCACGTACAGGTACCCGGTCTCCGGGCTGTACGCCGGCGCCGACCACTCGGAGCCGCCGTTCGCCCCGGGCAGCATGCGAACTCCCGTCGGAGTCGGGCGGGCGAACAGGTTGGCCTGCGGGACGAACGGATCGGACCGGCGGATCGGCCGGCCGGTCGCGCGGTCGAGGACGTAGACCCATCCGGTCTTGCCGGCCTGAGCCACCGCGTGCACCGGCGCTGCCCCGTTGGCCGACGGAAGATCGAAGAGGACGGCCGGACTCACCGCGTCCAGGTCCCAGGTGTCGTGCGGCAGCTCCTGGAAGTACCACTTGAGCTTGCCGGTGCCGAGATCGATCGCCACCACGGACGCGGTGTACAGGTTGTCGCCGGGGCGCACCGAGCCGTCGAGGTCGGGCGAGGCATTGCCGACGCCGAAGATCACCAGACCCAGCTCGCGGTCCACCGCCGGCGCCTGCCATACCGAGCCTCCGCCGGTCCGCCAGGTATCCGCGTACACGGCGCTGTCGGCGTGCTCGCGCGCGAGGTCGCGGTTGAGTGGCGTGCCGAAGGGGTCGGTCGGGGCCCACTTGCCCCACCAGCCACCCTCCTGGGGACTCGGGATGGTATAGAACCGCCAGACGAGCGCGCCGGTCACGGCGTCGTACGCCGTCACGAAGCCGCGGATGCCGTACTCCGCGCCGCTGATGCCGACGATGATCTTGCCGTCGGCGGCGACCGGCGCGCCGTCCACCGCGTATCCCCGCTCGTTGTCCGCCACGCGCACCACCCAGATGCGGCGGCCGGTCCGGGCGTCGAGCGCCACCAGCCGGCCGTCGAGGGTGCCCTCGTACACCCGGCCGCCGTAGACCGCGACGCCACGGTTGACCGGGCCGCAGCAGTGGACCGTGGTCGAAAGGCTTTCCGCGTGCTCCCACAGCTTGCGGCCCGTGGCGGCATCCAGCGCGACGACGTGATTCAGCGGGGTCGACACGAACATGGTGCCGTCCACCACCACCGGGCTGGCCTCGAACGCCTGCGGGATGCCGGTGTGATACTTCCAGGCGAGATGCAGCCGGCCGATGTTGCCGGTGCCGATCTGGCGCAGGGGAGAAAATCGCTGGTTGCTCTGGTCTCGACCGTACGACGGCCAGCTTGCGCTGTCGGCCATCGCCTGCCGGAGCGCGCGCTCGGCGCGGCCGGAGGAGGAGTCTGCGAGCCTATGCCGGGCGGGGCTTTCGCCGGCGCCGGCCGCGCAGGCGAAGAGCGCGGGGAGGAGAGCGAGGAGTGGAACCGCGGGCCCGAGGCGCATTTCCTTCTAGAATGTCCCGCCCGTGTGGCGCTGCCGTGATGCGCCTCACAGGGTGTCGCTAACCAGCCTTCGCCCCGGCCCGCGCGAGCTCGAGCTCCCGTCGGTCGCCGTCCGCCCGCCGCATGAGCCGCAGGTAGTCCTGGTAGCCCTTGGCCGCGGCCGCCTTGTCCCCCGCCAGCTCCGCCGCGCGGGCGGCGCCGAACACCGACCGCGCCCGACCCGGCTCCCGCTTCAGCGTCGCCAGGTAGGCTGTCCTGGCTTCCTTATATCGGCCCACCTGGAGGTTCATGTCGCCCTCCAGCTCACGGGCGGGGATCAGCTCCCCCGGCGTGATCGGGTGCTTCTCGGTGACGTCCTCCGAGTCCGCGGCCGCCTTCGCCGACGAAAGCGCCCGGCTGGTGTCGCCCGACGCGAGCAGCACCCAGGCGCTCAGCGCCTGCCGCTTGATCCCGGCGACCCGGCTCCAGTAGGCGTCAGCCGGAGCGGCCATGAGCTGCTCCGTCTTTCCCAGCGCCGTCACCTCGTCCTTCAGCCGGTCCGGATCCGAGGCGCGCGCCGCGCCGATGCCCCTGGCGTAGTGGACCAGCATCTGGACCACCGGAATCTCGGGCATGCGTATCGGCAACTCCTCGGCGGCGCGCCAGTCGCCCCGCTCGAGCGGCACCCGCGCCTCCATCGCCGTCCGGTTGTACCCCCGCACCAGCGGTGACGGCCCCCGCACCTCGCTCACCGCGAGGCCCTGCGCCACCACCGCCCGCGCCGCCGAATCTCGGCCCTCCTGCAGGTAGCCGTAGACCATGTAGTCCATGGCGTGGTAGTTCTCGTACATGGCGCCTTGGAGTCCCTTGGCCTTGGCGAATCGGGCGCCGGCCTCGTACGAGCGCCGGTTGGATTCGACGGTCTCGTCCCAGAGGCCCAGGCGCACGAAGATGTGGGACGGCATGTGCTGCGCGTGGGGCGCGTCAGGCGCGATGGCGGCGTAGCGCCGCGCCGCGGTCAGGCCCAGCGGCGCCAGCGCGGGCGAGTCGTCGGCGTGAATGATGTAGTGGGCCAGCCCCGGGTGATCGGGGTAGCGGGCGAAGAGCGGGTCGAGGATCGCCGCGGCCTGCTTCTGCTTCGCGTAGGTGGTGTCGGTCTTCGGCGCCGTCGCGATGAGGGACAGCGCGTAGTAGAGCGCGACCTCGGGCTCCCGGGGCTCGTCGCGATAGAGCCGGGCCAGCGTATCGGAATACGCTTGCAGGCGCACTGGCGCCGGCACCGTCTCGTAGTCACGGTAGAGCGCGGCCGCCGCCGCGATGAACCCCCGCTCCCGCGCCGTCGGCGCCCCCAGCGCGACCGCCCGGGCGGCCTCCTCCGCGCCGGTCCGGAGCAGGTCGCTGGCGGGACCGCCGGCGAAGGGATTGCCCCACGCGTTGAGCGCCAGGCCCCAGTGGGCCATCGCACAGGCGGAATCGGCCTCGAGCACCGCGCCGAAGGCGTGCGGCCCCTCCTCCCACCAGAAGGAGTGCAGCGCCGCCATCGCCCGCTCGAAGCGGTGCTGGGCCTCCGGTGCGCAGGAAACCGGGAAGACCACCCGGCCCAGGCGCTCGCCGTGGGTGTGGGCATGCTCTTGAGCGGCAAGGGAGCTCGCCGAGCCTCCCAGAATCAGCACGAGCCCCAGCAAGGCACGCGCATGCATCGGGCCTCCGTCGTGGTGGACTGTATCGGGAAAGCTACTGTCGCGGTACCAGGGCCGGCCACCTGAGCCGACCGTGAAGCCGCTGCGAACGCGGCTTCACGCCCCGGCGAGAAGCCGGTGGCGGCGCTTCGCGTCCACCTCGAGCCGGCCGCACATGATCTCGCAGATCCGGAAGACGTCCTCGTCCGCCACGCGATACCAGGCATAGAGCCCGTCCTTGCGGCGGGCGACGAACCCGGCGGCCAGCAGGAGCCGCAGGTGTTTGGAGACGTTCGCCTGGCCGAACCCGGTCGCCTCGACCAGCTCGGTGACCGTGAGCTCGCCGCCGCGCAGCTCGTTGAGGATCCGGAGGCGTGCGGGCTCGGCCAGCGCGCGCAGCCGCTCGGCCACGAGCGCGAGCATTGCCGGCGTGAGAGACTTGCGGACCATGTGGACCCTCGCAAGAAAGATAGTTGACTGGAGCGTTATATGAGTATATAGTTGTATAGTGCTGGATGCAAGATCGGACGCCGTACATGAAGAAAGCGTCATCGTCCTTTCACGCTGATTTGGTCGCTCCGGGAGAAGCTTGGCGCATGAGACCTGAGGTCGTTCGTCCGATCGCCCTCGCCCTGATCGCCATCCTGGCACCGGCCGTCGCCCCCGCCGCCCAGGAGCCGCTCCGGCTCTCCCTGGTGGAGGCGCTGGCCCAGGCCGCCGCCGCCGGCCCGCAGGCCGTGGGCGCCCGCTGGGAGCGCGCGGCGCGCGAAGCCGACGCCCTGGGGGGCGCGGCGGCCTTCCTCCCGCAGATCAACGTCGAGCTCGGCGGGCTGCGCACCGACGACCCGGTCGCCGTGTTCGGGACCAAGCTCCGGCAGGGCCAGTTCAGCCAGGCCGACTTCGCCATCGACGCGCTCAACTTCCCCGCCCCCGTCACCGACGTAAGCACCGTGCTCTCGGTGGAGCAGCCCCTCTTCCAGCCGATGGCGCTCTCCGGCCGGCGTGCCGCCCGGGCCGGCGCCGAGGCCTCTCGCCTGGCCGAGGAGCGGACCGGCCAGGCGGTGGCTTTCGATGTGATCCGCGGCTACTTCGGCGCCCGGCTCGCCGCAGACCGGGTCGGCGTCCTGGAGGAATCGCTCGCCGCGGCCCGGGAAACGCTCGCCCAGGTGGAGAAGCTGCATCGCGAGGGCGTGGTGACGGTGGTGGACGAGCAGCTGGCCAGGAGCCGGGTGAGCGAGCTCGAGGCCGCGCTGGCGACGGCGGGCGCCTCCCGCACGGCGTCCGCCGATCTCCTCCTGGCGCTCCTCGGGCGCGAGCCCGGCTTGGCGGTGGAGCTGACCGATTCGCTCGCGCTGGTCGAGCCGGTGGCGCCGGACAGCCTGGAGCGGGCCGACCTGCGAGCCCTGCGGGCCGGGCTCAGCGCCCGGGACGCGGAGGTGGGGCGCGCCCGCAGCCAGTGGCTCCCCTCGCTCGGGGCCTTCGGGAATCTCCGCTGGCATGACGACAACTTCGGCGTGGCGAGCGGTCCCGAGCACTGGACGGCGGGTCTCGTGGTCCGCTGGTCGCCGTTCCGGGGCCTCAGCGATGTGGGCCTGCTGCGCCGGGCCGAGGCCGATCGCGAAGCGGCGCGCGCCGAGCTGCAGGCGGCGGAGCGGCGGGCCCGCGCCGAGGTGCGCGCCGCCGAGGCCGAGCGCAATGCCGCGCGGGCCGGCTTCGCCGCGGCGGAGGCCGCGCTGGCCCAGGCCGGCCAGGCGTCCCGCGCCGCCGGCGTGCGCTACGCCGCGGGCGCGGCCCTCATCACCGAATGGCTTGCCGTTCGCGCCGCCGAGTCGTCGCAGCGGCTGGCGCGCTTGCAGGCACTGTACCAGGCCAGGATCGCCGATGCGGCATTGGTCCTGGCGCTCGGAGGGACGCCCCAATGAGCCCGCGCCCCGCTGCTCTCCTCGCACTCCTCGCGCTGGGATGCGGTTCGGCCACTCCCGAGGAGCGGCCACCTCGGATCGGCGCCGTCGAGGACGTCCCGGCGATCCGTGTCTCGCCCACCGAAGCGGCCGGCCACTACCGCGCGGCCGGCACGGTGCAAGCCGCTCGTCGGGCGGAGGTCGCGACCCGCCTCATGGGCCGGGTCGAATCGGTCCGGGTGCGGGCCGGCGACCGCGTCCGTCCAGGCCAGCTCCTGCTCACGGTCGAGCGGGCGTCGCTGACCGCGGCCCGCCAGCAGGCATCGGCCGGGCGCGATCAGGCTGCGGCCACCCTGCGGCGCACCGAGCGCCTCTATGCCGACAGCGCGGCGCCGCTGGTCCAGCTCGAGGCAGCGCGGACGGCCCACGCTCAGGCGGAGGCGCAGGTCCGCGCGGTCCAGGCGGACCTCGCCTACGCCGAGGTGCGGGCGCCATTCGCCGGTGTCGTCGCGGCGCGCGCGGTCGATCCGGGTGATCAGGCTGCGCCCGGGCAACCGCTGCTCGTGATCGAGGATCGTACGGCGCGGGAGATCGTGGTGGCCGTGCCCACCGAGGTGGGCGAGCGGCTCCAGGCCGGCCAGACCGCGGCGGTCGAGATCGGCGCGGTCGGGCGGCGGGTCGCTGCTCGGATCGAGGCGGTGGTCCCCGGCGCCGATCCAGGGAGCCCGACCGTGGAGGTGCGGCTCAGCGGGCCGGCCGACCTCCCACCCGGTGTGGCGGCAGTGGCGGAGCTGCCCGCGGGAGGCCGCAGCACGCTGCAGGTGCCGGCCTCCGCCCTCATGCGGCGGGGCCAGCTCGAGGGGGTATACCTCTTCGCATCCGACTCCACGCTGCGGCTCCGGTGGGTCCGCACCGGGCGCGAGCGCGACTCGACCGTCGAAGTGCTGAGCGGTCTCCTGGCGGGCGATATCGTGGCGCTCGACGCGTCTCGGGCACGCGACGGCGTGCGGGCCCGGCCCCAGCTGCCGGCCGGAGGTGAGTGATGGCGCTCGGCTTCTCGGGCCGCGTCGCCCGCGCCTTTCTCGACAGCCGCCTCACTCCGCTGCTGATCGTCGCCTCGATCGTGGTCGGAGCGGGGGCCGTCGTCACCACGCCGCGGGAGGAGGAGCCCCAGATCAGCGTGCCGATGGTGGACGTGTTCAGCTCGCTGCCGGGTGCGACCCCGGATGAAGTGGACCGCCGCGTCACCGAGCCGCTCGAGCGCAGGCTGTGGGAGATTCCCGGTGTCGAGCACCTCTACAGCATGTCCGGCCCCTCCGGGGCCATGACGACCGTGCGTTTCCGCGTGGGCGACGACCCCCAGACCAGCGTGGTCAAGGTGTTCGCCAAGCTCTCGGGTACCCAGGCGCTGGTGAAGCTCCACACCATCGACGAGGTGCCCATCCTGGCGCTCACGTTCTGGGGCGGCGGCTACGACGAGTACCTGCTTCATCAGATCGCCGGCGAGCTGCGGGGTGAGCTGCAGCGGATCCCCGACGTGGCCCAGATCGACCTGATCGGCGGGGCGCCCCGAACGGTAGAGGTGATCCCCGACCCGGCCCGGCTGGCCGCGCAGGGGCTGTCGGCCTCCCAGCTCCTCCAGGCGCTCGAGGCGGCCAATGCGGTGCTGCCCGCCGGTGCGGTGCTCGACGGCAACCGGCACGTCGAGCTTCGGGCCGGCCGCTTTCTTCAGCGGCGCGACGACGTGGAGCAGGTGCTCGTGGCGGTGTCGAACGGCCGCGGCATTCGCCTGGGCGATGTCGCCGAGGTGCGCGACGGGCCGGGCGAGCCCACCTGGTACGTCTCCCATCTGTCGCGCGAGTCGGAGGGCTCACAGGCGGCCGTCACGCTCGCGATCGCCAAGCGGCCGGGCGTCAACGCCGCGGCGCTCGCGGACCGGGTGCTCGAAAAGGTCGAGCACCTGCGGGGGCACCTGGTGCCCCGCGATCTCCGTCTGACCGTCACCCGCAACTACGGGGAGACGGCGAACGAGAAGGCGGCGGAGCTGCTGAGCCACATCCTCATCGCCACCGTCGGCGTCGCCCTGCTCGTCTGGTTCGCGCTCGGCTGGCGCGAGGCGCTGGTGGTGCTGATCGCCGTCCCGGTGACGCTGGCCCTCACCCTGCTCGTCTACCGCCTGCTGGGGTACACCCTCAACCGGATCACCCTGTTCGCGCTGGTCTTCGCGATCGGCATCCTGGTGGACGACGCCATCGTCGTCGTGGAGAACATCGCCCGCCATCTCGGCTTCCGGCGGGGCACGCCCGCCGAGGCGGCGGTGGAAGGGGTGGATGAGGTCGGCAATCCGACCATCCTCGCCACCTTCGCCGTCATCGCCGCCATTCTGCCGATGGCCTTCGTGAGCGGGCTCATGGGCCCGTACATGCGCCCGATCCCGGTGGGCGCCTCGATGGCGATGCTCTTCTCGCTCGGGGTGGCGTTCATCGTCACGCCGTATGTGGCCCTGCGGCTGGTGCGGGAGCATCACCCGGCGGAGGGCCCCGGCCGCCGCTCGCGGGTGAGCGAGGCATACGCGCGGGGGCTGCGCCGCCTGCTCGCCCGGCGCGGCGAGCGGCTGCTGTTCTACGGCGCGGTCGTCACGGTGCTGCTGCTCTCGGTCGGCCTGGTGCTGGTGCGCGCGGTGACGGTCAAGATGCTCCCCTTCGACAACAAGAGTGAATTCCAGGTGATCCTGGACTTCCCCGCGGGCACCACGCTCGAGACCTCGGCGCGTGGGGCGCAGGAGATCGCCGAGCGGCTGCTGACGGACGCCGACGTCCGCGACGCCCAGGTGTACGCCGGTGTCGCCGCGCCGTTCAACTTCAACGGCCTGGTGCGGCACTACTTCCTCCGCCAGGGTCCCGCGGTGGCCGACGTTCAGGTGAATCTGCGCTCGCGCGATGAGCGCAAGGCGCAGAGCCACGAGGTGGCGGTGCGGCTGCGGCCCCTGGTGGACGAGGTGGCCCGCCGGTACGGTGCGAGCGCCAAGGTGGCCGAGATCCCGCCCGGGCCGCCGGTGCTCGCGACCCTCACCGCCGAGGTGTACGGGCCGACGGCGGAGGCGCGCCGCGCCGCGGCGACGGCGGTGCGAGGCGTGTTCGACTCGGTGCCCGGAGTGGTGGACGTGGACTGGTCGCTTCGGGCCGAACACCCCGAGCTGCGCCTCTCGGCGGTTCCCGACGCGGCCGCCCTTGCGGGACTGACGCCGGCGGAGATGGCGCGGGCCATGACCGCGGTCGGAGGGGTACCGGCGGGCACCTTGCACGATCCCCGCGCCGCCGACCCGGTGGACATCGTGGTGCGCTACGCCGCGGCCGACCGGGCCGGCAGCGAGGCGGTGCGCAACCTGCGCCTCCCGACCCGGGCCGGCACGCTCGTCCCGGCCACGTCCGTGGCGCTCCTGGAGGAACAGGCCGCGCCGCAGCCGGTCTATCGAAAAGATCTCAAACCCGTGGTCTACGTCACGGGTGACGTGGCCCGGGAGCTCGAGTCGCCCGCGTACGCCATGCTGGCGATGGAAGACCGGCTGGCCGCCGCGGGGATCCCCACCACCTGGGCGGGCCCCGCGGAGCTCACCGAGCAGGTGAGCCTCAACTGGGACGGCGAGTGGCGAATCACCTACGAGGTCTTCCGCGATCTCGGCATCGCATTCGCGGCGGTGCTGGTGCTGATCTACCTGCTGGTGGTCGCCTGGTTCCAGTCCTACCTGACCCCGCTGGTCATCATGGCGCCGATCCCGCTCACCCTCGCCGGGATCCTTCCGGCGCACTGGCTGAGCGGCGCCTTCTTCACGGCCACCTCGATGATCGGGATGATCGCGCTCGCCGGCATCATCGTCCGCAATTCGATCCTGCTGGTGGACTTCATCGAGCTGGCCCGCGCGCGCGGCACGGCCGTGTCGGAGGCGGTCGTCGAGGCCGGCCTGGTCCGGGCCCGGCCCATCCTGCTCACCGCGGCGGCGGTGGTGGTGGGCGGAGTGGTGATGGTGGGCGATCCGATCTTCCAGGGCCTCGGGATCGCCATGATCTCGGGCGCCCTGGTCGCCACCCTGTTGACTCTGGTCGTCATTCCCCTGCTCTACGCCGATCTGGTGGGCGGATCCCGCCCAACCGGCGGCGCCACGTTATGAGGAGGACGTATGCCGATGCACTACGCCATTCGCCTGGTCGCGGGCGTGTTCGTGCTGGTGTCCCTCGCGCTGGGATACTGGGTAAACCCGCTCTGGTTCCTGTTCACCGCCTTCGTGGGGGTGAACCTGGTCCAATCGGCCTTCACGCGCTGGTGCCTGATGGAGGCGATTCTGACGCGGCTCGGGCTGGTCCGGCCTGAGGCCGAGCCGACGCAGCGCCCCCGCGCGGCCTGAGCGGGGCTTCGCCTGAGGCGACCGCGCGTACCGTGCGCGGTCGGGGGCACGAGACGAGGAAGGAAGATGCCAATGAACACCAGCACCACGATGCTCCTGTGCCTGGCGTTGCTCCCGTGGTCCGCGGGATGCGGCGGGGGCGGCGACCGGGCGCGGGACACGGCCCGAGCGGGCCCGGATACCGTCGCCACGAGGCAGCAGGCACCGATCGATTCGGAGGCCGTCGCTTTCATCCCGAGGATGTGGATGCACCTGGACTCGATGTCGCGGTGGACGCCGGCGCAGATGCGGCGGATGATGCCCGGCCATCAGCAGATGGCGCGGCGGATGATGCAGATGGTGGGGCCGTCAGACACCATGGGGCCGGGCAGGATGCGCGGCGGCATGGGCATGGGCCGGGGCGCGCCGTGGAGAGCCCTGCGCGACTCGATCGAGAGCGACCTGTCCACGATGCCGGGCCTTTCGGAAAAAGAGCTGGCCGGCCGTCGGCAGGCGCACATCGACCGCATGCGCCGGATGATGGTCCTCGGCATGGGGATGATGTCCGGGGGCGGGTGGGCCTCCGTGCCCGGCGCGTGCCCGACGCTGGACTCGGCGGGCCGGATGTCGGCAGAGCAGCGGCAGCGCATGTGGGCAATGCACGCGCGCATGGCGACGCAGATGATGGACGCGATGATGGCCAACATGCGCGGCCACGGCGCCGGGCCGAGCCGGGAATGGACGGCGCTCCGCGATTCGGTGCAGCGGGACATGGCCGAGCTCCCGAACCTCCAGGGCGACAGCCTGCGATCCCGGATGCGGGCGCACGCCGAGCGCATGCAGCGGCTCATAGGGATGCAGCGGCAAGCCATGGGTATGGGCATGGGCATGGGCATGGGCATGCAGATGGCGCCCATGGGAAGGGGCTGCCGGACGTAACGGCTGGGAGCGGGGCCTGCGGCTCCGCCGACGAGGATCCCGGCTGGCGGACCCTCGGCGGGTCATTAACGTTTAGAGCGTCCCTAACGGCCCGGCTGCTGACTGAAGCCCGTTCTGCTGACCGTCGATGATGACCGCGAGGTCCTGAAGGCGATCGAGCGCGATCTCCGGCACCATTTCCGCTCGGACTACAAGATCGTCAAGGCGTCCTCCGGCGCCGAGGCCCTCGCGGCACTCCAACAGCTCCTCCAGCGCGGCAGCCAGGTGGCGCTCTTTCTGGTGGACGAGCGCATGCCGGGGATGAGCGGCACCCAATTCCTGCTCGAGGCGATCAAGCTCTACCCCGAGGCCCGGCGGGTACTGCTCACCGCCTACGCCGACACCGACACGGCGATCACCGCGATCAACCAGGTCGGCCTCGACCACTACCTCCTCAAGCCCTGGGAGCCCCCCACCGTCAAGCTCTACCCGGTGCTGGAGGACCTGCTCTCGGAATGGTATGCCAAGGCCCGGCCGGCCTTCGACGGGATCCGGGTGGCGGGAACGGCGCTCTCCCCCGCGAGCTTCGCGGTCAAGGAGTTCCTCGCCTCCAACCAGGTGCCCTACCAGTGGCTCGACCCGGACGAGGACGCCACGGTGCGCGAGATGCTCTGCGCGTTGGACGGAGGGGGGACGCGCCTCCCGGTGGTTTTCCTCCCCGACGGGACCACGCTGGTCCAGCCCGCCATCCGCGACCTGGCCGAGCGGATCGGCCTGCAGACCCGGGCGCAGAAACCGTTCTACGACCTGATCGTGGTCGGCGGCGGGCCGGCGGGGCTCGCCGGCGCGGTGTACGGCGCGTCGGAGGGGCTGCGGACCCTCCTGGTCGAGGGTCACGCTCCGGGCGGTCAGGCCGGGACCAGCTCCAGAATCGAGAACTACCTCGGCTTTCCGAACGGGCTCTCCGGCGCCGACCTCGCGCGCCGCGCGGCTGACCAGGCGAGGAAGTTCGGCGCCGAGATCATCCACACCCAGGAGGTCGTCGAGATCCGCCGCGAGGACCCCTACCGCAAGGTGATCCTGGCCGACGGAACGGAGCTGAGCGGGTACGCCGTCCTGATCACGCCCGGGATGGAAGTGCGCCGGCTGCAGGCCGAGGGGATCGAGCCGCTGCTGGGCGCGGGGGTGTACTACGGCTCGTCGCTCACCGAGGCCGCATTGTACCGCGGCCGGGACGTGATCGTGGTCGGCGGCGCCAACTCGTGCGGCCAGGGGGCGCTGTTCTTCTCCCGGCAAGCCCGCAAGGTCACCGTCCTGGTCCGCGGGCCCGACCTGACCGCCGCCATGTCGAGCTACCTGGTGCAGCGCATCCGGGAGACGCCCAACATCGAGGTGCTGGTGCACACGAGCGTGGTCTCGGCCCGAGGGGACGGGAGGCTCGAGAGCGTCGTGGTGACCCACAGTGTGAGCGGCGAGCGGCGGGAGCTGCCCGCGGCCGCCATGTTCATCTTCATCGGGACCGCCCCGCGGACGGCGTTCTGCGGCGACCTGGTGCAGCGCGACGCCCATGGCTTCGTGCTGACCGGCCGCGACCTCATGACCGACGGCCAACGCCCCGCCGGCTGGACCGCCCAGCGCGACCCCTACCTGTTCGAGACCAACGTGCCGGGCATCTTCTGCGCCGGCGATGCCCGCCACGGCTCCGGCAAGCGGGTCGCCGCCGCCGTGGGCGAGGGGTCGGCGACGGTGAGCATGGTCCACCAGTATCTCCAGACGGTATGAGCCTATGACCGATCCGGGATCCGGCGGCGATCTCATCGCCCGTCTCGCGGCGCACAAGGCGATCGGGAACGCGCCCCGCGCGGAGCTGGATTGGCTGGTTGCGCACGGCACGCTCGAGCGCTACCAGGAAAACGACATGATCGCGCGCAAGGGCCAGCCGGTCGAGGCGATGTACATCATCCTCTCGGGCCACGCGGCGCACATGCTGGATCAGGCCGGCGCCTGGCGCAAAGCCGTCGACTGGTACGCCGGGGACGCGACCGGCATGCTCCCCTACTCCCGGATGGCCACCGCGCCGGGGAACTCGGTGATCCTGGAGCCGACCGAGATCTTCCGGGTCCCCCGCGAGCACCTTGCCGCGCTGCCGATCAACTGTCCCACCGTGACGGCGTCGCTGGTGCACGTGATGGTGGACCGCGCCAAGGCCTTCAAGGCGAGCGACTTTCAGGTGGAGAAGATGGCCTCGCTCGGCAAGCTGGCGGCCGGCCTGGCCCACGAGCTGAACAACCCGGCCTCGGCGGCCGCCCGGAGCGCCAGGCTCCTCGCCGACGCGCTGGCAGAGTCCGAGGAGGCGTCCCGCGAGCTGGGCGCGGCGGATCTCGACGACCGGGCGCTCATGGCGGTCGAGCGGGTGCGCTTCGTCTGCAGCAACGGCCCGACCACCGGGGTGTTCTCGCCGTTGGAGCGATCCGACCGGGAGGAGGCGCTCACCGGCTGGCTGCTGGACCACGGGCTGGACGACGCGCTCGCCGGGCCGCTGGGCGAGACCAACGTGACCCTGGCACTGCTCGACGAGCTGGCCACGGCGGCCGACGGCGACCGGCTCCGCGTCGGCCTCCGCTGGGTGGCCTCCGGGTGCATGGTGCGGGCGCTGACGCAGGACGTCGAGCGGGCGGCCTCCCGGGTGCACGAGCTGGTGAGCGCGGTGAAGGGCTTTACCTACATGGATCACGCGCCGTCGGCCGAGCCGGTGGATGTCGCGAAAGGCATCACCGACACCCTCGCGGTGATGGGCGCGAAGGCGCGGGAGAAGTCGGCGGCGCTGGCGCTCGACGTGCCGGCCGGCCTTCCCCAGGCGTGCGGCTTCGGCGGCGAGCTCAACCAGGTCTGGGCCAACCTGATCGACAACGCGCTCGACGCGGTGGGCCAGAACGGGCGGGTCGTGGTGTCGGCGCGGGCCGAGGGGAAGCGGGTGGTGGTGCGGGTGACGGACAACGGGCCGGGGATCCCCGACGACGTGAAAAGCCGGATCTTCGACCCCTTCTTCACCACCAAGGGGGTGGGCAAGGGCACCGGCCTCGGCCTCGACATCGTCCGGCGGCTGGTGGACCGGAACGAGGGGAGGATCGAGGTGGAATCGGAGCCGGGGCGGACGGAGTTTCGGGTGTCGTTACCGATGGTGGGGTGAGGGGGCGCAGGGGCAGCCGCTCCCTCGCTTCGCCCGGCGACAATCTCAGCGGGACCGGGGACAGGAGGGTATCTTAAGAGGGTAGTCGACGTGCCTCCGCTGCCTGCCACTCCCGGGCGTCTCCGGGTCCAAGGTCCATTAAATGAATGCCGTTCCGCCACACGGTAAAGCCGTGCGGCATATCATCGTGGCCGATGAAGACCCGGTCGTGGTCGCCTTTATCATTCAGTTGTTGCGCCAAGATGGCCACGCGGTATTTCACGCCTATGATGCACTGTCTGCAACACAGCTTGCCTCGGCGCTGCATGACCTCTGCGACCTCCTCATTAGCAACACGAGAGTGGGGGGAGCCGATGGCGTCGAGCTGATCCGGCAGCTCCGAGGGAAGGTGCCCAAACTGCCTATCCTCTACCTGGCCAACATCGGGCGTTCGACACCGGAAATGGAAGCGAGGCTGCCGCCCGGCATTCCGATCCTGCGGGAACCCTTTACCGCCGAGCAATTGAGGGCCGCCGTCGCGCCGCTGCTGAACGGAGGACGTCCTACCCCCTAGCCCCCTTCCGCCTTTCCGCCCCGGCGCTATCATCTTCCCTGTACCCATCCTACAACCCGCGGTCGATCTCCCCGCACCCCCCGGGGCGGAGCGCGCGTGATCATCTCGGTCAAGAACCACTCCCGCATTCCCGACGGAGAGGTCCTGGCGGCCATCCGTGCGGTCAACCGCCAGATCGCCGAGGACTTCGCGCCCTACTGGGCGCTCGGCGCGGTGCTCCGGCTGACCGACCCCAAGGCCAAGCCCCTCCAGGCCGACGCCATCATCCGGATCTATCCCCACGGGCACGATTACCACTGGACCCCCTCCGGCCTGCCGGAAGGGCATGTCTTCACCAACCTGAGCGACCTGGCCCGGGAGACCGTCCCCTGGCTCACCTGGACCACCTCGCTCTCCCACGAGGCGCTCGAGCTGATCGCCGACCCGCAGCTCAACACCCTGGTGCAGGGACCGCACCCTGCCCGCCCCCGCCACCTGGTCTTCCACTACCGCGAGGTGTGCGACCCGGTCCAGAGCGAGACCTACCAGATCGACGGCGTCACCGTCTCCAACTTTGTCCTCCCCCACTACTTCAACGGCGTGGGCGAGACCGCCGGCCGGAACGATTTCCTCGGCACCGGGTTGAAGGCCTTCCGCTGGAACGAGAACGGGATCATCGGCTTCTGGGATCCGGCCAAGGGCCCCAAGGGCAAGTACGTCACCTGGCCCGACTACGACCGCAACCACCTCGTCGCCCGCCACTACCGCCTGCGCGGGCCGACCGCCCGACTCTATCGCTACTCCCATCCGAGTGCCGGACGAGCTCACCGGTAAGCTCGGCGCCGCCCTCGAGGGCCGGTACCGGGTCGAGCGCGAGCTCGGCCGCGGCGGCATGGCGACCGTCTTCCTCGCGCGCGACCTGCGGCACGACCGCGACGTGGCGATCAAGGTGCTGCTGCCCCACGTGGCCGCCGCGCTCTCGGCCGACCGGTTCCTCCAGGAGATCCAGATCGCGGCCCAGCTCCAGCATCCGCTGATCCTGCCGCTCTTCGACTCCGGAAAGGCCGACGATCTCTACTACTACGTCATGCCCCGCATCGTGGGCGAGTCGCTGCGCCAGCGCCTCATGCGGGAGAAGCGGCTCCCGCTGGAGGAGGCGGTGCGGCTCGGCAAGGAGATCGCCGAAGCGATGCAGTACGCCCACGGCCAGGGTGTCGTCCACCGCGACATCAAGCCCGAGAACATCATGCTCACCGGCGGGCATCCGCTGGTGGCCGACTTCGGCATCGCCCGGGCGCTGACCGTCACCGACGAGGCGCGGCTCACTTCGACCGGCATGCGCTTCGGGACGCCGCTCTACATGAGCCCGGAGCAGGCGCTGGGCGATCCCGGCCTCGACGCCCGGAGCGACATCTACTCGCTCGGCTGCGTGGTCTACGAGATGATCGCCGGCACCACGCCGTACACCGGGGCCAATCTCCATGCCATCCTGTCCGGCCACGTCCACGGCACCCCGCCTTCGCTCTCCACCCAGCGGCTCGGCGTGCCGGCACCGGTCCAGGCCGCGGTGGAGACCGCGCTGGCCCGCGACCCCGCCGACCGGTTCCAGAGCGCCGCCGAGTTCGGCCGGGCGTTGAGCGACCCGTCCTGGAGCGGACGGCGGCGCCGCGGCTGGCGCGTGCAATGGCCGACCGTCGGTCCCGCCACCCTCGTCCGCGTGGGGATCGGAGCCGGGATCGTGGCCGCGGCCGCGGCCGGCGCGTGGGCGTTGCGCACCAAAGTGGAGGCGCCCCCGGCGCTCGACCCCAACCTCGTCGCCGTCGCGCCCTTCGACGCGCTGGGCCCCGGCCTCACCCTCTGGCGCGAGGGGCTGATGGACATGCTCTCGCGCAACCTGAACGGGGCGGGTCCGCTTCGGGTGGTGTCTCCGACGGTCGTCGCCCGGAGCTGGTCCGGCCGGGCCGACGTCGCCTCCGCGCGGCAGATGGGACGGACCAACGGCGCCGGCCTCGGCGTCGTCGGCTCGATCGTGTCGGCCGGCGCGGACTCGGTCCGCCTCGCGGTCACGGTGGTGGACGTCGCCGCCGCGGAGCCGGTGGGCGACGTGGAGTACGCCGGCCCGGCGTCCCGGATGGACGTGGCGGTGGACTCCCTGACCCTCGGGCTTCTCGCGGCGCTCGGGCGCAGCCGCCCGATCGGCGCGGTGCACCTCGGCACCGCGGGATCGAAGTCGCTCCCGGCCCTCAAGGCCTACCTCCAGGGCGAGCAGTACTTCCGCCGGGCCGACTGGGATGCGGCGCAGCGCGACTTCGAGCGCGCGGCGAGCCTCGATCCGGGATTCGCCCTCGCCTTCTATCGCATCTTCGAGACCCGGTTCTACAAGGGGACCGGCATCGACTCGCTGATGTGGTCCTACGCGCTCCGGGCCGGCCAGCTCAACCACGGCCTGGCGCCGCGGGAGAGCCTGATGATCGCCGCCGACTCCGTGCTCGCCACGGTGACGGACGCGCCGCCGCTCGACCCCGACGTGGCACGCCGCCGGCAGCGGGTCTTCGACATGCTCGAGCTGGCCAACCGCCGCTTTCCCGACGACGCCGAGATCTGGTATCAGCTTGGACGGGCGCGGAACCGTATCGGCTACCTCGCCGGGGTGCAGCAGGAGCAGGCGCTGCAGGCGCTCGACCGGGCCATTGCGATCGACTCGAGCTTCGCGCCGGCCTACGTGGAGGCGTTCTCTTTCTCCACCATCGCCCGCGGGGTGGATGCGACCAGGCGCTACCTCCAGGGCTACCTCGGCCTCGCGCCCAAGGGCGCGCTGGCGGATGTCGCCCGGCTCGCGCTGGACCTGATGGATCCGGCCCGCGCCCGCTCGCCCGAAGTCGCCGCGGCGCTCGACACCGCCTCCGCCCGGATGCTCTACCACACCATGAGCGTCTTCGAGTACGCGGACGACTCCACCGAGACCTACATCCGGCTCGGGCGGCACCTGGTCGAGCGGGGCCACGATCCGAGCCTGGCCGCCGACACGGCGCTTCCCCGCCGTGCCCTCGGCTTCGGGCTCGCCTTCCGGGGACACATGACCGAGGCGCTGCGGGTGCTGGGCACCGACCGGCTGTACCTGGTCGGACAGATCGCGGCACTCGGGGCCATGCCGGCGGACAGCGCGAGGGCGGTGTTCGACCCGCTGCTGCGGAGCGAGTCCGCGCCTCCGGCGGGCCTGATATTCGGGCTCCCCTGGTGGGCCAGGGTGAAGAACCTGGCCGCTCTCGATCGGGCGCTCGCCCGGGGCGAGCGGCAGAGGACACGCGGCCCCATCGCGGCGTACCTCGTGGCCGCAGCGGGCGCCTGGCGCACGCTCGCGGCCGGCGACAGCGCCGCCGCGCTCACCGCGTTCATGGCGCTCCCGGAGCTGCCCAACTTCGAGGGGATCGGCGATTGGGAGCGCTACATCGTGATCCGGCTGCTGAACGACCGCGGCCGGTTCCAGGAGGCGCTCGGCCGGCTCGACCGCGAGATCCCGAGCACCGCGTTTCCCTGGGATGTGGTGCTGCTGCAGGAGCGGGCGAGGGCCTACGAGGGGCTCGGCCGCGGGCGAGAGGCGGCCCGGAGTTACGGCCGCGTCGCCGATCTCTGGGCCCGGGGCGACCCGGCGCTGCAGCCGACGGTCGCTGCCGCCCGCGCTGCTGCGCAGCGGCTGGGGCGGGGGCGCTAGGGCGCAGGGGCGCAGGGGCGCAGGGGCGCAGGGGGCGCAGGAGGCGCAACGCTGT
>Ga0310810_10001188_pt1 | contig 26957 bp, 18 predicted proteins | sample NCmetagenome_FD_207641 | JGI IMG/M metagenome (GOLD analysis project Ga0310810, IMG submission 207641) | Soil microbial communities from experimental microcosm in Duke University, North Carolina, United States - NC | ecosystem: Engineered > Artificial ecosystem > Soil microcosm > Unclassified ...
CTCACGCGTCTGGCGCTCGCCCGCGCGCCCGGGTGGCGGGGCGCGCGCGACTCCGGTGAGCACCGGATTCACGACCTCGAGGTGGCTCGGGTTCGGCACGAGCTGCACGCCAACCGTTCGACCATCCGCGAGCCGACGCTCCGTCCGGGCGCCGAGGTGATACTTCACGTCGCCGGTCTCGCTTTCGGCGGACGCGGCCGCGTGCTTGCCGTCGAACTCGCCGAAGATCGTCGCGTACGGCTTGCCGAGGATGTGCGTGAGCACGTTGATGCGTCCGCGGTGCGCCATGCCGATGACGACTTCGCGCGCGCCGGCGTGAGCCGACTCCTCGATGAGCGAGTCCAGCATCGGAACGAGCGCGTCGGTTCCCTCGATGGAGAACCGCTTCATGTTCACCCACGCGCGGCCGATGAAGCGCTCGAGGCCGTCCACAGCGCTCAGGCGATCGAGGACCGCACGCTTTTCTTCCGGCGTTAGGTATCGCGAGAGCTTCTCGTGCTCGATGGTCTCGCGGAACCACTCGCGCTCCGTCTCCTCGCCGAGGTGCGCGAACTCGAATCCCATCGTCGACGAGTACAGGTCACGGAGCCGCGCAGCCACATCGGTCCCCGTCCCGTAGTCGAAGCCGAGCGCGAGCGCCGGCACCAACTGCAAGTCGGCTTCGGTGATGCCGTGGAACTCCGGCGTCAGCTCAGCGGCGCCGGGCGGCGCCGATCCGAGTGGATCGAGTTGGACGGCGAGATGACCGTACTGGCGGATCGCGTCGACGAGCGCAGCCGCGCCGGCGACTTTCCGCAAATACACGGGGTCCGCAGCGACCGTGGTGGACGTCGAGCTCGATCCAGCCAGCTGCTCCGCGAAGCGGAAGTATTGGCGCCACGACTCGTCGACGGACGCCGGATCTCGACGGTACGCCTCATAGACCTGGGCGATGTACCCGTCGTTGAACACGCTCGTAATGGGGGCGGTGGACATGGAAATAAATCTAACTTCCGACGGCCGGTTGTCATTCCGAGCCGTGGGTGCCCGCCGCGGGAGGCGGGGGCCCGCCTGCGGGCAGATGAGGAATGACTAGACGAGCGTGCTGTACCTGGCTGGGATGCTGAGGCTGAACGTGCTGCCCTCACCGGGCGTCGATGTCACGTCGATGCGGCCACCGAGCAATCGCGCGAGGCAACTGGAGTTGTAGAGTCCGAGACCGCTGCCGCCATGTCTGCGCGTCAGGCCAGCGTCCAGCTGCGTGAACGGCTGAAAGAGCCGGGGGCGATCGACCTCGTCGACGCCGATGCCCGTATCACTCACGTCGATCCGCACCTCGCCGTTGTGACGGGCGACATCCACAGCCACTCGACCCCTGTCGGTAAACTTGACGGCGTTGCCCATCAGGTTCAGCAGGATCTGCCTGACCTTTTCGCCATCGGTATAGAGCCACATGGCGTGTTCGGGCAACGTCACCACGAGAGGCAGATCCTTCTGTCGTGCGAGCGGCTCGATGACACTCGTCACGGACTCCAGGATTTCCGCGAGCGAGACATCCGATGCGTGTACCGTCTCCCGCCCCGCCTCGAGCGCCGAGAACGTCAAGAGCTCGTCGACCATCACCGCGAGTTGATGTGTCACGGACCGCATGCGATCCACCATGTCCAGCTGGTGCGCGCTGAGCGGACCGAGGATCTCGTCCGCGAGCAGCTCGCCGTAGCCAGTGAGCGCGGTGAGCGGCGTGCGCAGCTCGTGCGAGATCGTGGCGAGGAACGCTCCCTTCGCGTGCGTAGCGGCCTGCGCCTCCTCGAGCAGTCGAGCCTTCACGAGCACGACTGCCGCGTGATCGGCGATCGTCCGCAGTCGCTGTCGATCCCGCTGCGAGAAGACGCCAGTCGGATCGGTGTGCCACGCGCACAACACGCCCACAGGCTGGTCCGCGGCGATCAGCGGTGCCACCGCCACTTCTCCGAGGCTCGCATCCGGAGCGAACAGCGGCCATGCCAGCGAAGGATCGTCGTGTTCGACGATCAGGCTCCGACTGCGCAGGGCATTTCCGGCGAGTGAGTCGGAGACCGCGAACCTGGATCCCGCCTGTGGCGAGTCACCACCTGACGCAGCAACGACGATACCCTCCGATCCCGCCAACTGCGCGACCGCTGCGCCGTCCGCGCCACTGATCTCTCGCGCCGCGTCGCAGAGAATCCTGAGCAGCGTTTCGGAATCGGAGCCGGCGGCCATGCGACGCGCGATCTCGCGCAGTGGCTCGCTCTCTTCGGCTGACGAGTCGCGCGCCTGATGCGCCGTCTCACGCATCTCGAACACGAGCCAGCCAGCGCGCGTGCGAGCGACGCGGATCTCATGCACCGCGTCGGCGCGTCCACCGGGGAGTGCGGCGTGGTACACGCGAGGCATCCCGTCGTGCACCGTGGCCGTGATGGCCTCGTGTCCGCGGCCATCGTGCAGCGCCGGAAAAGAGATCCAGAAATCGGAGCCGACGGGTCGCGACTCGGTGGCGAGGGCGTCCGCCGCGGCATCGTTCACCGCGGAGATGGTGCCGTCAGGGAGGACACAAACGATCCCGGTGCGAAGCGCGCCGAGCACATCGAGTCCGGTAGCGGAAAGCAGCGCGTCCGACTGCGCCGGGCGATCGGTTCCCTTCGTTTTCACGTCAGGCGTATTCAAAGCTCGCCGTTCCTGCTCCATCGCTGCCATCGCGCCGAGAAGTGAGGCCCGCGCCGCGCGCGTTCACGACCGTGCGAAAACGCGGGCGAATGATAACGCGTCGCGATTCGCGCGCAACCGTCGTACACCAAAGTGTGATACGTGGCTGCAGTCGTCAGGCGGACGGGGCGGACGTTTTGTGCGCGCGCTCGAATGATGACTGCAACGAATACCCCGCACTCGGGCGAACGGCATGCAGCAGTCGCCGCGCGTCGTCGTCGGTGAGCGCAGGAAGATAGAAGAATCCCGCAATGTTGTTGATGTCGAGCAGGTGCATTTCGTCGGAGCGACGCGTGAGGCTCACGGCGATGACCGGTACACGCGACAGGAAGGGATCGCGCTCCCACGGTTCGAGTGGGACGGTGGCCAGCAGATCGTATTCGCAGAACACGATGTCGGGCTGCTGCTCACGCGCCGCACCCACCGCATCCGCTACGCCGACGACACAGATCGCGTCGACTCCAAGCTTGCTGAAGAACTGTCCAAAGTGCTCGCTCAAGTAGCGATGTCGACCGACACACAAAGCCTTCAATGCGCTCACTCTCTGAACACGGGTGACAGTCGCCTTCGTCCGCCAGCGCGGGTCGAACGATTCGTCGAGTGGTACCGTCCCACAATGCGATAAGTTCAGTCGGAACAGGGCGAGCAGCCCCGACTGTTCATGCGCATCGTGTCTCTGTCGAATGTTGTGCGACGCGGCAACGACGGACAAGGAGCGACAGACAAAAGCCACCATCGCTGAGTCGTCAGCCGGCTTCACCCCGCTCCACTCACTCGTCCATTCCGATTCGCTCGGGCAGCGTGAGACGGAAGGTGCTCCCCTTTCCACGCTCCGAGGCGACGCGCAGCTCACCGCCGAGCAGCGTCGCGAGCCGCTTCGAGATCGGCAAGCCCAGTCCAGTGCCGCCTAACTGCTGCGAGTTCGACAGCTGGACGAACTCATCGAAGATGCGTGGCAGGTCGTCGGGATCGATGCCTTCGCCCTGATCCGTCACCGCGACTTCTATACTATCGGGCGCGGTGAGCGCGAGCTCGACCAGAATGGGCTTGCCGCGGCCGAACTTGATGGCGTTGGAGAGCAGGTTCAGCAGGATCTGTCGGACGCGACGAGGGTCGCTGATGATGGCCTTCGGTGCGCCGTCCACCCGAAGCTCGAGACGGGTCTCGTGCTCGTCCGCGAGTGGCCGCACGGTGACGAACAGATCCTCGATGAGGCCCGGGAACGGCACCGGCTGCAACGTCAGCTCGATCTTTCCCGCCTCGATCTTCGACAGGTCGAGGACGTCATTCACCAGCTCGAGCAGGTGGTTTGCGGCCTTGTGCGTTCGCTGCAGGCCGTGCGTCTGCTTCTCGTTCAGCGGGCCGTAAATGTGATCGAGCAGGAGCGTGTTGTACCCGATGATGGCGTTGATCGGCGTGCGCAGCTCATGGCTCATGGACGCGTAGAACCGGTTGCGCGCGGTCATGGCCCGCTCGAGATCCTGCTGGCGGTCCTGCAGCTCCTCGTTCAGCTGCTGGAGCTCGGCCGCGTTCTGCGCGATCGAGATCGCCTGCGTCCGCAAAGCCTCGTCGGCGCGAACGCGGTCGGTGACATCGCGCGCGATGATGGCGAAGCTTCGATCTCCGCCCACATCGAGGCACGACACCGACACCTCGAGTGGGAACCCTTCACCGCCGGCACGCCGCCCCTGCAGCGAAAGCAGTTGCGGCCTCCCCGCATCGCCGGCCGGCGGAGCCGTGATCGTCGTTAGGGCGCTGTCGAGGGCCGGATCGGGGATCAGCTCATCGACGCAATGTCCGGTAACCTCGGGCGCGGCGCGGCGAAACATTCGCTCCGCTGCGCTATTGAACATCATGATGCAGCGGTCCGCATCGAGCACCACGATGGCATCCATTGCGGTGCTCACGATCTGGGCGGTACGCGCCTCCTGCGCGAGTAGCCGCGCCCGGTGTTCCAGCTCGACCTCACGAATGGCGGCCTCGCGCAGCAACCGTTCCTGTCGCTTGAGCTGGCGCTGCTTGCGATAGAGGTCGACGAAGACGGCGACCTTCGACCGCAGCACGTCGGGCTGGAACGGCTTGGACATGTAGTCCACCGCGCCCACCGAATAGCCGCGGAAGACGTACGCCTCGTCCTTGCTGATCGCGGTGAGGAAGATGATCGGAATCGTCCGGGTACGCTCGCGCGCCTTGACCATCTCGGCGGTCTCGAACCCGTTCAGCCCCGGCATCTGGACGTCGAGCAGGATGACCGCGAACTCCTCGGTGAGGAGGGACTTGAGTGCCTCGTCGCCTGAATGCGCACGAACGAGACGCTCCCCGAGTGGCTCGAGGATGGCTTCGAGCGCAAGGAGGTTTTCGGCTCGGTCATCGACGAGCAGAATGTTGACCTGTTCATCGCTGGCCTCACGGGCGGCCTTCGGGCTCACCTCGATCGCGGTCGTCATGTGAGCCGCGCCTGAAGCCAGTGGGCAGCGGGGGGACGGCGCGGCGCGATGGTGACGAGGTGACTCGCAATGGTCTGGAGCGGCAGCACGCGCGCGCGCGGGACCATCCGCAACGCGGCCCGCGGCATCATCGGGCCTTCAGCCGTTTCCGGATCCTGGACGATCGTGTAGCCGCCGCGGTCTCCGATCCGCTTGAGGCCTAACGCGCCATCCTCGTTCGCACCCGTGAGCACGATGCCGATGGCCCCGCGACCGTACTCGTCGGCGACGGAGCCGAACGTCACATCGATCGATGGCCGACTGTAGCGCACTGGCGCGTCCGTGTTGAGTGAGAAGAACCCGCGCTCGACCAGCAGGTGATAGTTCGACGGAGCGACATACACGTGCCCCGCGGCGATGGGCCGCTTGTCGTCCACCTCCACCACAGGCAACCCGGTGCGACCCTGGAGCAGCTCTGCCAGAAATCCCGCGGTGTCGGGACTGCGGTGCTGAACGACCACGAGCGGCAGGGCGAACGTCGCCGGCAAGCCCGAGATGACAACGGACAGCGCGCTCAGGCCGCCCCACGACGTTCCGATCACGATGATCTCGTACACGACTACCGAACCTTGCGGTAAATGCGGTCGGCACCCGACAGCTCTTCGTACGACGCCTCGTAGTCCGACAGTCTCAACGTCTCCTTCGAACCGAGGCAGAGAATGCCCAGATGCACGAGCGACTCGTAGAAGAGTCCGTGCACGCGCATCTGCAAGGTCCGGTCGAAGTAGATGAGCACGTTGCGACAGAGGATGACGTTGAACTCGGCGAACGAGCGATCGGTGACGAGGTTGTGTTGCGAGAACACGACGTTCCGCTGCAGCGCCGGGGAGAAGAGCGCACCATCGTACTTCGCCACGTAATACTCCGAGAACGAGCGCGTGCCGCCCGCCCGGATGTAGTTCTCGGTGTACTCCTGCATCCGGTCCAGCGGAAAAATTCCGGCGCGCGCCCGATGCACCACTACTTCATTGATGTCGGTGGCGTAGATACGCGCCCGGTCGTACAGCCCCTCCTCCTCGAGAAGAATGGCCATGGAATAGACCTCTTCTCCCGTCGAGCACCCCGCATGCCAGATCCGGAAGAAGGGATAGGTCCTCAGCAGCGGTACGACCTTCTCACGGAATGCCAGGTAGAACGACGGATCCCGGAACATCGCCGTGACGTTGATGGAGAGATCCAGGAGGAGCTGCTCCATCATTCCCGGATCGTGGAGCACGCGCTCCTGCAAGGCCGTGACGGTCTTGAGCCCCTCGGCCTCGATACGTCGCCACAGGCGCCGCCGGATGGACGCATACGCATACGATCGAAAGTCGAAGCCGTAGTGCCGGAACACGGCCTCGAGCAGCAGCTCGATCTCGAGACGCTCGAGCTGCGGGTCGTACGCCAGCGGAGCGGACGAGTCGGGCCCGGACTGCCTGCCGGACACGGCAGCACGCAACCGGTCCTCGCGACGGCGACCATGCTCCACGAGGTCAGCCGCCGGATTCACGTCCGGGCCGCGTTGCTCGATGCTCACGGTGTCACCACGTCAGGGCTCACCGGTACAGCCACACGCGCATGAGCGACAGCAGCTGTTCCGTGTCGACTGGCTTCGTGATGTAATCGGATGCACCTGCCGCGATGCACTTCTCGCGATCGCCCTTCATGGCCTTCGCGGTGAGCGCAATGATCGGCAACGTGCGGAACCGCGGATTCTGCCGGATGGCTCGTGTGGTCTCGTAGCCATCCATCTCCGGCATCATCACGTCCATCAGCACGAGGTCCACATCCTGTCCGTTCTCCAGCGTGGCGAGCGCGTCGCGACCATTCTCCGAGAACGCGACGTTCATGCCGTGCGATTCGAGCACGCTGGTGAGCGAGAAGATGTTTCGCACATCGTCGTCGACGATGAGAACGCGCTTACCGGCGAACACGGCGTCGGTGTTGTGAAGCTGTTCCAGCATGCGACGCTTGTTCTCGGGCAGCTTCGCCTCGACCCGGTGCAGGAAGAGCGCGGTCTCATCGAGCAGCCGCTCCGGCGACTTCACATCCTTGACGATGATCGTCTCGGCGTACTTGCGAAGGCGCGTTTCCTCGGGCAGTGACAGATCGCGCCCGGTGTAGATGATGATGGGCACCTCGCGGATGTTCTGGCGCTGATCGCTCTTCACGCGCTCGAGCAGATCGAAGCCATTCATGCCGCCGCCCAGCCCAAGGTCGAGCACCATGCAATCGAAGTGGCCGCGGTGCAGTTCCTCGAGCGCTTCCTCGCCGGATCTCACGGTCACGATCTCGATGTCGTCGTCGTCGCCGCCGATGAGCTCGACCATGCTGCGCTGCTGGCTCTCGTCGTCCTCGACGATCATCAGTCGTTTGACACGATTGTCGATGAACGACCGGATGTGGCCGAACGCCTCGTCGAGGCTGGCCTTCTCCACCGGCTTCTCGAGGTACGCGATCGCGCCGGCCATGAGCCCCTGCTGACGCCGGTCCACGCCGCTGATGATGTGAACCGGAATGTGGCGCGTATCGGGGTTGTGCTTGAGATGGTCGAGCACCTGCCAGCCATCGATGCCCGGCATGTCGATGTCGAGCGTGATCGCATCGGGCTTGTACTCGTGCGCGAGCGTGATGCCCGTTTCACCATCGAGCGCGATGAGCCCGAGGAATCCCTTCTCGCGCGCCATCTCGAGGAGGACGCGGGCGAAGTTGAGATCGTTCTCGACGATCAGGACCACGCGGTCGCCGGGTTCGATGGCGTTCCGGTCGTCTGGTGGGGATTGGGGACTGGGCCGTGGGGACTGAGAGCCCGGAACGGACTGGGAACTGCCTGGCTCGGCCCCATCGCTCCAGCTCTCATCGGTCTGCGGTGGCGCGTCGGTCTGCTCCTCTTCCGGCTCAGCGATGGCGGGGCCGCTCGTCGGCGACGCCTGGTTCGTGCTGCTACCGTTAGGCAGCGGTGCCGCCTCATTGCGCGAGTCGCGGCGCGGCGAGGGTACGGACCGCCTCGGCGCCGGCCGCGGCACCCTGCGCGGCCCCAGAGGCCCGAGCGCACGATCCCCAGCCGCCGTCATTTCGCCGACTCCCGGGCCGGCGTCGCCGGCGTACTTGTCGGGCAGGAACAGCGTGAACGTGCTGCCGACGTCGGGCGTGCTCTCGACCCGAATCTCGCCGCCTAACAACCGCGCGATCTCGCGACTGATCGACAGTCCGAGCCCCGTGCCGCCGTACTTGCGGCTCGTCGTGCCGTCCGCCTGCTGGAACGCCTCGAAGATCAGGCGCTGCTTGTCCTTCTGAATCCCGATGCCGGTATCGGTGACCGCGAACGCGATGACCGCATTCGCCGAATCCAGCGTGGAATTGGCGAACCGCCTGCCCTTTTCCGCCGCACGGATCGTCAGCGTTACGCTGCCCTGCTGCGTGAACTTGAACGCGTTGGACAGGAGATTCTTGAGCACCTGATTCAGTCGCTGCCCATCCGTGACGATGCGCGCCGGCGCTCCCGGCTGTACCTCCACCGCAAACCCGAGCTGCTTCTGATCCGCCAGCGGGCGGAAGCTGCGATCGACGAGATCGCGCACCTCCGTCACCGCGATCTCCGTCGGGTTCACGTCCATCTTGCCCGCCTCGACCTTCGTCAGATCGAGGACGTCGTTGATCAGGTTCAGAAGGTCGGTCCCCGAGCTGAGAATCGTGTTCGCGTACTCGGTCTGCTTCGGCGTGAGGTTGCCGTCCTTGTTCTCCGACATGAGCCGGGCGAGGATGAGCACCGAGTTGAGCGGCGTGCGAAGCTCGTGCGACATGTTCGCGAGGAACTCGCTCTTGTAGCGCGACGAGAGGGCGAGCTGCTCCGCCTTCTCCTCCAGCGCGATGCGCGCGGACTCGACCTCCGAGTTCTTCTGCTCGACCTTCTTGTTCTGCTCCGCGAGCAGGCTCGCCTTCTCCTCGAGCTCCTCGTTGACCTGTTGCAGTTCCTCCTGCTGATCCTTGAGCATCTCCTCGGACTGCTTGAGCGTGCGCGCCTGTTGCTCGAGCTCGGAGTTCGAGTGGCGAAGCTCATCCTGCTGCCGCTTGAGCTCCTCCGACTGACTCTGGAGCTCCTGCGTGAGCTTCTGCGACTGCTGCAGCAGCTCCTCGGTGCGCATGTTCGCGGCGATCATGTTGAGCACGACACCGATCGACTCCTGCAGCTGATCGAGGAATGTCTGGTGGATCTGGCTGAATGGCAGGAAGCTCGCGAGCTCCACCACCGCCTTCACCTCACCCTCGAACAGGATCGGCAGCACGATGATGTTCTTCGGCGGTGCTTCACCGAGTCCGGACGAGATCTGGATGTAGTCAGGCGGAACGTTCGACAGCAGAATCGGCTTCTTCTCCAGCGCCGCCTGGCCGACGAGACCTTCGCCCATATGCCAGACATTGTTGAGGTGCTTCCTCTCCTTGTACGCGTAGCTCGCGATGAGACGCAGCGCGCTGCCCGAGCCGTTCTCCTGCTGCATGATGAAGAATGCGCCCTGACGCGCCTGCACGAGCGGCGTCAGCTCGCTCATGATGAGGCGGGCCACCGTATCGAGATCCTTCTGGCCCTGCATCATCCGCGAGAACTTCGCGAGGTTCGTCTTCAACCAGTCCTGCTCGGCGTTCGCCTCAGTCGTTTGCTTGAGGTTCCCGATCATCTGGTTGATGTTGTTCTTGAGCTCATTGAGCTCGCCCTGCGCCTGCACGGTGATCTGGCGGCTCAGGTCTCCTCGCGTCACCGCCGTCGCGACGTCCGCGATCGAGCGCACCTGCACCGTCAGGTTGTTCGCGAGCAGGTTCACGGAATCGGTGAGGTCCTTCCACGTACCGGCCACACCCGGAACCTCGGCCTGTCCACCGAGCTTGCCTTCGGTGCCGACCTCCTTCGCCACGCGCGTCACTTCATCGGCGAACGCGTTGAGCTGGTCCACCATCGTGTTGACGGTGTTCTTGAGCTCGAGGATCTCGCCGCGTGCGTCGACCGTGATCTTGCGTGACAGATCTCCTTTCGCCGTGGCCGTGGTGACATCGGCGATGTTGCGCACCTGATTCGTCAGGTTGCTCGCCATGCCGTTCACGTTGTCGGTGAGATCGCGCCACACGCCGCCGGCGCCCGGCACCTTCGCCTGCCCACCGAGCTTACCTTCCGTTCCCACTTCGCGCGCCACGCGAGTGACCTCGCCCGCGAACGCGTTGAGCTGATCCACCATCGTGTTGACGGTGTTCTTGAGCTCGAGGATCTCGCCGCGCGCGTCGACCGTGATCTTGAGAGAGAGATCGCCTTTGGCGACCGCGGTGGTGACGTCGGCGATGTTGCGCACCTGGTTCGTCAGGTTGCTCGCCATCGCGTTCACGTTCTCGGTGAGATCCTTCCATGTGCCGCCCACGCCCGGGACGAGCGCCTGCCCACCGAGCCGGCCTTCGCTTCCGACCTCGCGCGCCACGCGGGTGACTTCATCCGCGAACACGCGGAGACGATCGACCATCCCGTTGATCGTGTCCTTGAGCTCCGAGAGCTCGCCGCGCACATCGACCGTGATCTTCTGCGAGAGGTCACCCCGCGCGACGGCGGTGGTCACCTGCGCGATGTTGCGCACCTGCGTCGTCAGATTGCCGGCGAGGACGTTCACGTTGTCCGTGAGATCCTTCCAGGTGCCCGCGACGCCAGGCACGTTCGCCTGACCACCCAGCCGCCCTTCGGAGCCGACTTCCTTCGCGACACGCGTTACTTCGGAGGCGAAACCCGAGAGCTGATCGACCATCGTATTGATGGTGTCTTTCAGCGCGAGCACCTCGCCCTTCACATCGACCGTGATCTTCTTCGACAGGTCGCCTTTCGCGACCGCCGTCGTGACGTCGGCGATGTTGCGGACCTGCGTCGTCAGGCTCGACGCCATGAAGTTCACGTTGTCGGTCAGGTCCTTCCACGTGCCCGCGACGCCCGGCACTTGTGCCTGTCCACCCAGGCGCCCTTCTGCACCGACTTCGCGCGCGACGCGCGTGACTTCGCCCGCGAAGATCGAGAGCGAGTCCACCATCTTGTTGATGACGTCCTTGATCTGCAGGATCTCGCCCTGCGCCTCGACCGTGATCTTTCTCGTCAGGTCGCCACTCGCGATCGCCGTCGCCACTCCGGACACGTCACGCAACTGTACCGTGAGGTTGCCGGCCATGCCGTTCACGGAGTCGGTCAGGTCCTTCCAGGTTCCAGCAACTCCTGGCACATCTGCCTGACCGCCGAGCTGTCCCTTCGTTCCCACCTCGCGGGCGACGCGTGTGACTTCCGACGCGAACCCATTCAGCTGATCCACCATCGTGTTGACGGTGTTCTTGAGCTCGAGCAGCTCGCCTCGTACGTCGACCGTGATCTTGCGCGAGAGGTCGCCCTTCGCGACCGCGGTGGTGACGTCGGCGATGTTCCGAACCTGGTTCGTCAGGTTCGACGCCATGTAGTTCACGTTGTCCGTGAGATCCTTCCACGCGCCCGCCACGCCAGGGACGTGTGCCTGTCCGCCGAGCTTTCCATCAGTGCCGACCTCGCGCGCGACGCGAGTGACCTCCGACGCGAATCCGTTCAGCTGATCGACCATTGTGTTCACGGTCGTGCCGATGCGCAGGAATTCGCCCTGCACGGATTTCCCCTCGATCTCGAGCACCATCTTCTGCGAGAGATCGCCGGCCGCGACGGCCTTGATCACGCGCGCGACTTCGATGGTCGGGGCGACGAGATCGGTGACGAGCGCGTTGAGCGCGCCCGCACTATCGGCCCACCCGCCAGTCATCCCCTCGAGCGATACGCGGGCGGTCATGTCGCCCTGCCGCCCGACGATGTCGCTGATGCGCTCCAGCTCCCGCGTCATCCGCTCGTTGCGGCTCGCCACGTCGTTGAACGCGTGGGCGATGTCCGACATGAGCGGATGCGTCGACTGCGCGAGACGGACGCCGAAGTCGCCGTCGCGCAGATCGCGGAGCCCCGCGAGCAGGTCTCGCAGATCCGCCGGCGTGATCTTGTCCTCGACCGATCGGGCTGAGCCACGGTCCGCCACGGGTGCGACGGCGGTCTGGGTCGCGGCTCTGGCCGAGCCGTTGTTCGATTTCCGGCGCGAGCGCCGTTTGTTGGTTCCGCTCACGGGCGCGACTGCATCGCCCTCGGGGAATCGATCGTCGACTTGGCTTTCGCGGTCGCCGTCCACAGGGGGCTCCGTCTCATTCGGATGGGGGTTCGGGCGAAGGGATGTGTTGTCCGTTCGCCCAGGATTTCCCCTACCCCTTCAAGATGGATACCGTCGAGGTAGTGCCCGTTTGCGCGGGGTAACTCAGAGGATCGAGACCGGATCGCCGACGGTCACGATGCCTTCGGTCCGGACGCGGGCGTAGAGTCGGGCTTCGCCGGGGTGGGTTCGGGGCGAAACCCGGCTCGACCGGCCCCACTTGAAGGAGGGGCGGATGTTCCGGCAGGGGACGGCGAAAGCGGTGAGCTCGACCTCGATCGGGCCGATGGCCACTGCGGCGCCAGGGACGAGTAACTGCCAATCCAACCCGGCAATGGTCACGTTCTCGCCAATCGACCCCGCAAAAATCGGATGACCTTCCTGCCGAAGCTGATCGATGAGGTCTGCCGAATACAGACACAGCGCCCGATCCGGTCCACCGTGGTGTTTGAGGTTACGCTGACGGTCGCCATCCATCCCGGTCACCGTCACGCGGACCCGATCCACCGCGAGCTTCGGAACTCCACCGTCCGACCGGTTGAGCGACGCCACCACACCAGTCCGACTACCTGTCACCCGTCCTCCGCCTCGCAGGCCGCTTCCTGCCGCGAGGCGCCCGACCCAGCGAGGGTGGGCGGCCTTCGCCGGATGCCTCGCCTCCCATGACCCGAACCCGGATCCCGCCGTTCAACGTGCGGAGGACTGGCCGCAGTCCGACGCCCAGTTGGCGCTCGAGCCCGACATCTGCCGTGACCAACGCCAGATACCACCCGGGATACGTCGACCGGACGACCTTCCCCAGCTGCGCATAGAGGTTTCGCAGTGGGTCGCGCTCACCGACCCGCACGCCGTACGGCGGATTCGAAATGATCCACCCACGATCTGCAGGCGCCTCCGCCGCGGAGATCGACCGAACGACGAACTCGATATCCGCGTCCACACCGGCACGAGCCGCATTCGCGCGCGCGGCTTCGATGGCGCCTTCGTCCCTGTCCGAGCCCTGAATCACAACGGGCGACTTCGGCAACGCCGCCGATTCCGCTTCAGCCCGGACTTCTCGCCACACCTTTGCATCGAAGTCCGGCCAGCGCTCGAATGCAAAGCTCCGATGAAGCCCCGGAGCCATCCGGCGTGCAATCAGCGCCCCTTCTATAGGTATGGTTCCCGAACCGCACATCGGATCGACCAGCGCCGACTGCCCACGCCATCCGGTCGCGAGAATCGTCGCGGCCGCGAGCGTCTCGCGCATGGGCGCTTTGCCGATCGCCTGTCGATAGCCCCGTCGGTGAAGCAGCGCGCCCGAGCTATCGACACTGATCGTGCACCGGTCATGAAACAGGCGGACGACCACGAGCTGGGCCTGCACGTCGCCATCGTCATCGCCGGCGTCTTCGACAATGCGGGTGCCACGCACTCGCGCCATGATCGCCGCGGCCACGCGCTCTGCCACCGCGTCCGAGTGGTACAGCCTCGACTTCTTGCACGTCACCCGCAGGGCGACGCCGGCATTGGGCGACAGGAATGCGTCCCATGGCACCTTCGCCGCTCGGCGCTCCAGGTCGTAGAAGGCGGTGGCGCCGAACTCGCTCGCCCGCACGATCACTCGACTGACCGTACGGAGCTGAAGATTCGCCATGTAGAGCGCTCGACGTGACGCGCTGAACGTCACACCACCTTCGACTGCCTGGGCATCGGCTGCGCCGAGTGCCTGAAGCTCGGCCGTGGCCAGCGGCTCGAGGCCGGGAGCGGTGATGGCGAATGCGTCGTGGGACTGGAGCGTGGTCATGACTGGAATCTACTGGCCGCGATCAGAATTCCGGCCGTGTCACTTCCAGCGTAGCTCCCATTCGCAGAACGCGTCTCCCTCCAGCACACAGCGAACGTGGCGGGTGGACGGCTCGGCGCCGCCCGCGAGCGTGATGGCACACCGCAGACCGCCCGTCTGCCGCCGGCAGAAGACCGACGTTCCCGCGTCGAATCCAACGAGGCGTAACACGGCATGGCCCGGCTCCTCGAAGACGACGGTCATGTCGCCGGGGTGGTAGTAGAGCTGAAAGAGCGACACGCTCTGCGTCAGGAACTCGGCGGGCGAGCGCTTGAGCAGGATGCCGCGATACAGCTGCATGCCTAACGACTCGATGGAGAACGCGCCGCCGCGCTCGGCCCAGGTCGGATCGGCACCGAGGGCGTCGTCGGCCGCGGACCAGAGCGACTGCAGCACGCTGTACGGCAGCTCCCCGGTCGGTTCGACGCGCGCGATCGCGTCGCGCGTCTCGGGCGACAGGTCCGCGAGCACACGGTCCACGAGCCCCGACCCGCCTTCAGCCGCGAGGAAGTCCAGCGTCGTTCGTATGGTCGTGCCTTTTGCAAACATCGGCAGGGTTCCGCGATACTCGATCGAACGACCGATCCGCAATCTAGCGCCAGTGTCGGTCGGCTCGATGACGGACACCTCTCACCGTGCCTTGAGCGCCGCGCGATCCGCCTTTCCCGATCCAAGGCGAGGTAGCTCGTCGACCACCACGACCGACTTCGGCACCTTGTAGCTCGCGAGACGCCGCCGCACGTCAGCAATGATCTGTTCGGCCGTGACCGGCGCTTCGGATCGGCAGACGACGAACGCGCGACCGACCTCGCCCCACTTCTCGTCAGGCACGCCGACGACGACTGCTTCGCCGACACCGGGGCACTCGGAGAGCGCGGCCTCCACTTCGCCGGGGAATACGTTCTCGCCGCCGGAGATGTACATGTCCTTCTTGCGGCCGCAGATGCGGTATGCGCCGTCGGCATCGCGGATCGCGAGGTCACCGGTGTGAAGCCACCCGTCGCTGTCGACGGCCTCCGCGGTGCGAACGGGATCGTTGAAATATCCCCCGAACATCTGCGGGCCGCGGAGCAGGAGCTCGCCAGGTTCGCCCACTCCCGATTCCCCCTGCTCGATCCCCGACGAGAGCCTCATCTCCAGAAACGGACTTGGCCATCCCACAGCACCCGGCCGGCGCAGTGCCTCATCGTCCGTGATCGCGAAGCAGTTCGGACCGCACTCCGTGAGCCCGTAGCCCTGTCGAAACCGGATGCCCGCCTCGCGGACGCGATTGCCTAACGCTTCCGGACACGGCGCGCCGCCCGAGATGAGAAAGCGCAACGACGGCATCTCGCGGCCCCAGGAGGCACTCTGCGTCATCATCACGATCTGCGTGGGCACGCCGAACGCAACCGTCACACGTTCCTCGGCGATGGCATCGAGAAACGCTGTCGCGTCGAACTGATCGAACAGCACGACCGTGCCGCCGCGATGCCAGAGCGGCGTGGAGAACACGTGCCATCCGCCCGTATGGAACAACGGGTTCGCCACCACGGCGACGTCATTCGACCCAATCTGCCACCCGACCGTGGTCGCGACGGCGTTGTAGTAGATCTGACGGTGGGGCAGTATCGCGCCCTTGGGCTTTCCCGTGCTCCCTGATGTGTACAGCAGCATCGCTGGCGCGTCTGCCTCCGCGTCGACACGGGCGACACCGCCGTACGTGTCCGTTGCGGCCAGCAACGATGCCGCTTCACGATCGAGCTCCAGCCAGCGAGCCGAAACCTCGGACGCAGCAACCGCGGCTTCCCCGAGCGACCGGAATCGGTCCTCGCCAACGATCATCACGGGCGCGGCATCGCCGATCACACGGGCGAGCTCCGCCACCGAGAGACGCCAGTTGAGCGGCACGAGTACCGCGCCCACACGCATCGCCCCGAAGAACAGCGCGATCGCCTCCACGCGGTTGCCCGTGAGCGTGGCGATGCGATCACCGCGCTTCACGCCGAGGGACGCCAGCGCGCGCACCCACCGCTCGGCGCCCGAGTTCAGGTCTGCATACGTATGCCTTCCCCCACGCGTCCGGTCCACGATCGCCACGCGCGCTGGCGCCAGACGTGCCCACCAGGCGATGAGATCTGACGTCGATGGGAACACCGGCAACTGCCTCACGGCCGGCCGGCGTTAGGCGCGGGAGCGGCTGACATCCGGTGCGCCAGCAGGAAGCGAAACATCTCGGCCGTCGCGTCCGGACCACGGTCATCGGTGAACGTGCCGAGCTTCGATCCCCCCGACCACGCGTGGCCGAGGCCGGCGACGGTGAGCATCTCGACCTCACACTCGCCGGTCGCGGTACCGTAGCATTCCGTCACGACATCGAGCCCACCCGCCTGCGTCTCGGCGCGCCGAGTCGGTGTAGCCGGTGATGAGACCGTCTCGGGCGTGGCGCGCCGGGCGAACCCATTCATCGTCAGCCAGAGATCACGGGTGTGAAGCGCGTTGATCGGCTTGACGACCGGGTCGGCTGCACCCTGCACGATGATCGCGGGAATCGGCCGCGCACGTGCGCCCATCGCTTCGTACGCCGCTCGCGCCAGCCGCGGTGTGTCAGGCGCGCCCGTCGTCATCGCGCTCACGCCTTCCATCACGTTCGCCGCCGCGCGGTACGGAATGCCGGAGTGCAGCGCGACGGCCGCGTAGACATCCGGATACGCCACCACGACGAGCGCCGCCATCGCCGCGCCGGCAGAGATGCCACCGAGATAAACCCGCTGCGAGTCGACAGACCACTCGCGCATCACCTGACGAGTCATCCCGGCAATGAGCGCAGGCTCCAGCATTTCTTCACGTTCGCCGACGCCGGCTGTTCGGGCAGAAGCACGAGAACGGACCGCCGATCGGCGTGCTCGGTAGCGCGAGTGCCGCGCGCGAGATCGTCAGGGTCCTGCGTGCACCCGTGCAGCATGACGACGAGCGGATGGCGCGTCGCGGCGTCGTAACCGCTCGGTACCCAGAGTCGCCAGCGGCGCGTTCCGGCGTCGGAGGTGAACGCGCCGTCGACGAAGCGTCCGGGAGTCATGGACCGTTCTGCCGCGGTGGGAGCAGCGTCGCTCCCACCGTTAGGCATGGTCATCGTGCTCGCGGCACAAATGGCCGCGACCATCCATTGATGAATACCACGAATCACCGGTTGTACCGAATGCCCAGGAACAGCATCGGGCCGACCGCCGGCATGTTGATCATCTCGATGTGCTCGCGGTTGAATCCGCACCCACGCTCTTCGCTCGCGAGCACGCTGTTCGGTTGCGACGGCGTCGGCGGCGTCACCGCCGGCGTGGACCAGCGCGGATTCTCGCCCGTGCACGAGAAGAGATTCGCGACGCTGAGGCTCAGGAGCGAGTTCTCCATCTTCGGCACCTTGACCGTGACGTTCGCGTCCACCGAGCCGAACGTGGGAATGACGCCGGTGTTGGTGCCGGATCGGAAGTAGTACTGATTGACGTTGCGGAACGTGAGACCGGCCGTGACCGGGCCGAGATCGCGCGCCGTCGCGCCTAACGTCCACTTCGTGGTCGGTGCGTTGAGCGACGTTGCCTCCGGGCTGCCACCAGGCGGAATCGTCAGATCGTCGATCTTGATGGTCGAGAGCGTGGACCGCGCCTCGAGATGCTTCGTGAGCACCGCCGTGAGCCCCGCGTCGACGCCCGAGACTTTCGCGTCGCCGAGGTTGTAGTAGGTGAGCACGATCGGCGTGATCGGTGTCGGCGCCTGATTCACGATCCGGCCCTGCGAGTTCACCGGAATGCTGTTCCCCGGATTCTCGATTGCCGACGATCGTGAGCGGGCTCATGAAGTTCTGATAGTCCGAACGGAAGTATGTCCCGTCCAGATACAGACGGTCGGCGAGAATCCCCTTGTAGCCGAATTCCCACGTCTTGTTCGTCTCGGGACGCATCGCCTGATATGTCGCCAATACCGTTCCGGCAGCGTTGGTCGTCTGGAAGCCACCCGTGTTCCCGTAGATCGAGATGATCGACGTCCAGTCAGGGATGAAGAAGTTCGTCTGCAGAATGGTCGGCGACTTGAACGCGCGGTTGAACGTGACGCGGAACGCCTGATTGGGCGTTGGCTTCACGACGACGCCGGCCTTCGGGCTCCACTGCTTGTCGTAGTTCTCGGGATCGTCGAGCCGACCGGCGAGCACCACATCGAGCCATCGCGCGACCGGTGTGGTCGTCTGCGCATAGATGCCCGTCTGCGAGTTGCTGACGTCTTCGTTCGTGATGCGATCCCACAGCCACTGCCGATCGCTGCTCACGACATCGTTCCGATACTGGGCGCCGAACACCACCGTGGTGTTCAACAGCGGCGACACCGTGTAGTTGCCCTGCGCTTCCGCCGCGTACATCCGCCCGTCACTCGGCCAGTCACTGAGCTTGCGGAGCGAGTCGGCGCTCAGCGTAGCGTTCGCCGGCGTAAGCTGCGCGCCCGCGTACCGATTGAGCGCGAACGACGTGCCACTCTGGGACTGCGCGCGGTACGCGTTGAAGTACCAGTGCGGGGTTGAATATTTCCCCTGGAAAACGTTGTAGTCCCAGTTGCGCAGCTGGTTGCGGCCGACGTTCGTCTGACCGACGCCGTCGGTCTGGCTCATGCCGCCCGACAACTCGAGTCGCTGGTCGCCGCGGTAGTAGACGAGCGCGCCGGTGCCGCGAATGACGCCGGTGTTCCAGTTGATGGGATCCTTGAGCGCCGACTCCTTCACGACGTTCGCCGGGGGCGTCGTCGTGAACGTGTCGAGCACGATCGTCCCGGCCGCGTTGTAGTACAGGTAGTTCTCGAAGTCCTTGGCCTCCTGGTATTCACCGGCGACCTTGAAGCCGAAGTTGCCGAAGACGTTCGCATAACGCGCCTGGACGTCGCGGTAGTTCCGGTTGCCGCCAGTGAGCTCGATCGTGGCGCCCTTGAATGCGCGCGGATCCTTCGTCGTCAACGCGAGTACGCCGTTCGACGCATCGGGACCGTAGAGTGCCGAACCCGGACCGACGAGCACTTCGATACTCGCGAGGTCGACCTTCGGCGTCACCGTGAGGGTCCCGACCGGGAGTCCGTTCTCTGGAAGCACCGAGATGCGACCGTCCTCGGTCATCAACATGCGGTTGTTGAATGACGAGTTGAACCCTCGCGCGTTGATGGCGATCGTCGTCATGCCGACCTGGATGAAGTCGATGCCTTTCACTTCCTTCAGCACACCGGCGAAGTTGTTGCCGACCGCGTTGTCGATCACCTCCGTCCCGATGCTCGTGATCGTCGCTGGTGCATCGGTGACCTTCTCCGCGCGCCGCGATGCGGAGACGACGACGCCGGCGAGCGAGAGCGGCGCCCGCGCCAGCGTCACATCGAGCCGCGTGTCCTCACCGGATCGCACAGCGACGCCGTTGACCGTCCGCATCTGCTGACCGATGCGCTGCACGCGCACGTCGTACGTGCCTGCCTCGAGCCCGCTGATCGCGAAGCGTCCGTTCGCATCGGTGGTCGTGCTCATCCGCGTGCCGACGACCCCGATCTGCGCTCCGAGGAGCGGCGCCTTCGCCGAGTCGGTGACCGTCCCGCTGATGCGTCCCGCCTGTGCAACGAGGGCGGCCGGTACGAGCGCACCAAGCAGCGCGCCTCGCACACTCCGCCATCCAGCAGTGATACAACGTGAAATGACCATGTTCTCCCCCCTGTCCCGTTAGGCCCGAATCCCCAGTCCCCTATTCCCGACTCTCGACCTTCACCACCGCTTCCCCATCGACTACCACCTCTCCGTTCTGATTTCGACACGATGTCGCGAGCCGGACGCGACGCTTCGCGGTCAGGACCTCGAGCACTTCCACGCGCGCCGTCACGGTGTCGCCAATGCGCACCGGCTTCGTGAAGCGCAGCGTCTGGCTCAGGTAGATCGACCCCGACCCAGGGAGTCGCATGCCAAGCACGGCCGAGATGAAGCCGGCGCTCAGCATGCCGTGCGCGACGCGTTCGCCGAACACCGACTTCTTCGCGGCCTCGGCATCGATGTGCACCGCGTTGAAGTCGCCCGTGACGCCGGCGAACAGCGCGATGTCGGACTCCGTCACGGTCTTCGCCAACTCGGCCACGTCGCCGACATGAATCTCCTCGATGCGCATCAGACCTCCATCACGAGTCGGATGTCGGCGTCGATCGCCGCACCTTCGCTCGCACGCGTGAGATATGAGACGACGAGGAACACGAGCACGGACGCGACGAGCGACAATCCCGAGACCGTCACACCCGCGGGAAACGCGTAGACCTTGAAATACGCGAGCGTTTCGAACACGAGCGTCACGACGATGCCCGTCGCGATCGATGCGACTGCGCCAGCGCGCGTCGCGCCTTGCCAGTTGAGGCCGATCGCCAACGCTGGAACGAGCGTCGACGCGAACAGTCCCCAACCGAAGATCCCGAGGAACGCGACCAGCGAACCCGACGCCTGCGCGACGAGTGACGCGATCACGGAGATGACGACGGTGGAGATGCGCCCCCATCTGAGCTCGTTCCCCACACGCCGGCCGAACGCCACCGGCAGGTCGTGCGTCAGGGCGGCCGCACCGATGCTCATGAACGAGTTCACGGTGCTCATGATCGCCGCCGCGACACCAGAAAACACGAGCGCGGCCAGGAGCAGTGGCGTGAATCGCAGCAGGAACGTCGGCGTCGCATCATCGGGTCGACCTAACGCCGGCATCGCTCCGGTCACGACGAGCGACTTCACCGCCAGCCCGACGCCAACGTACAGCAACAGCGTCACGAACAGCGCGACCGTCATGATGAGGGGATACCACTTCAGCCGCCGCGGATCGCGCAGCATGTAGAACTTGTGCACGACGTGCGGCTGGCCTAACGACCCGAGCCCGAACACGAAGAAGAACGACAGTGCCGCCAGCGGCGTCAGCTTTCCCCACGGGCCGAGGAACCCAGGATCGGCGCCGAGAATCGTGCGGGAGATGCCGGACAGGCCGCTTCCGGCCTCGAGCACGTACACGAACACGAGCACGGACGCGAGCGCCATGAGGCTGCCCTGGAACACGTCGGTGTAGACCCCGGCGAGAATACCGCCAGACACCGAGTATGCGAGGGTGATCAGCGTCCCGATCCATATGCCCCACGCGAGACCGACGCCGAAGATGGCGTCGATCACGAGTCCGAGCGCGAGCACGTTCGTCGCCATGTAGCCGACGACGGCGATCAGGATCGCGACGGCCGCGAGCCCCTGGGCCAGCCGCGAGCGGTACCGTGCGCCGATCGCGTCAGGCACGGTGATCATGTCCCGCACCTCGGCCAGCAAGCGCATGCGCTTCGCGAGCACCCACGCGCCCATCGCGTTCGTGAGCGAGACCGGAAGAATGATGAACACCGCCCCAATGCCCACCGTGTACACGAGTCCGGGACCGCCGATGAACGCGAATCCCGAGAGCGTGGCCGCCATGGATGCAATGGCAAGCGCCCACAGCCCGATGCCCTGGCCGGCAACGAAGAAGTCGCTCGCGGTACGAGTTCGCCGTGTCGCCCACGCCCCAATCGCCGCGACGACGGCGAAATACGCGACCGCCACGCCGACGATGATCGGCTGCGCGAGCGGCGGCAGTGCCGTCGACTGTATCACGCTGCCATCCGCTCGCGCCTGGCGGCGCGTACACGCTCGAGATCCGCTTCGCTCAGCGTGAGGGAGTCGAACGTGACCGCGTAGGCGATCGGCAACACGAACAACGGCAGCACGCCAACCCCGTAGAGCACGACCGCCGCGCGAGCCGGCAATCCGAACCAGAGCGGCGAGCTCGCCGTTTCAGCTGGCATGATGAGCACTGCGCCGAAACCGATCAGCAGCACGAGGAACATCGCTGCAAAGGGCACCGTGAGCCGACCGATGCTTGCCCCGGCTCTACTCGCGCCTAACACCATCGTCGCGAGCATCACCGTCGACGTTCCGATCATCAGCGCCCACGGCGCCCAGACCGGCACCACTGCGGCGACGAGCGCGCCCACATAGGCCGCCGCGATCAGCAGCGTGGAGACAAGCAGTGCAACCAGCGCGAGCGGTCGCGTCATGAGGTTACCGGTAGAGGGGCTCGAGCCGGTCACGGTATCGTTCCGTGACCACGGCGCGACGGATCTTCATCGTTGGCGTCAGCTCATCCGCCTCGACCGACAACTCGCGATCGAGCAGAACGAACCGCTTGATGCGCTCCGGTCCCGAGAGCGCGGAGTTCACGCGGTCCACTGCCTGCTGCACGCGCGTGACGACGTCCGGGTGTTCGAGCAGATCGTCGTACGCGAGATGCAACCCCTGCTCGCGCTGCCATGCCTCGAGCACCGGCCGCCTCGGCACGAGCAGCGCCGAGACGAAGCGCTCGCCCTCGCCGTAGAGCATCGCGTGGCCGATCCACGGGTCCTCGATGAGACGAGACTCGATCGGGAGCGGCGCGATCTTCTTGCCGCTCGACAGGGCGATGAGCTCCTTCTTGCGCCCCGTCAGGCGGAGGCGGCCGGACTGTGTGAGCTCACCGAGGTCGCCGGTACGAAGCCACTCTCCGTCCGCGGTGAACGCAGCCGCGGAATCGGCCGGCTTTTCGTGGTACCCTGCGAACGTGAGAGCGCCTCGCCTGAGCAGCACTTCGCCGTCGGCGTCGATGCGGATCTCTGTGCCCGGCATAGGCGGGCCGACGGTCTCGGTGTCGTAGCAGTCCGGTCGGTGGAACGCGACACACAGATGCTCCGTCTGTCCGTAGGCTCCCAGCACCGGAAAGCCTAACGCGTCCAGGTAGTCGGCGACTTCCCTGGGCAGCGTCGCACCACCTGACGTCGCGAGCCGGACTCGCGTTCCGAGCAGACTCGCGATGACGGCCGCACATGGGGCACTGGCGCGGCGCCAGTCGCTCTCGAGCTCAGCCGGAACCGCGTGCCCAACGCGACGCAGCGCGAACCGCTGGCGTCCGAGTGTCAGGGCCTGCTGCCAGTCGCGGCGGGACGCGTCGTCGAGCGTTCCCTCGTGGACCACGAGCGCCTCGAAGATCTTCTCGAAGAACCGCGGCAGCCCGCCGAACAGCGTCGGCTCGAACGCGCGCGCGGCATCCCACAGACGAGCATGGTCGACGACGTGCCCCGTCCGCATGCCGCACAGAATGCGCGTGTACAGCCCGAAGACGCGCTCGCCGGCGTGGCAGTACGGGAGGAAGGACAGCGCGCTATCATCCGCGGTGAGGCCTAACGTGTCGCGGACAGATGCCGCCGACGCGGACAGGTAGCGATGCGGGATGCGTGCGCCCTTGGGCTCCCCGGTGGATCCCGACGTGTAGATGAGCAGCGCAATGTCGTCCGGCGTGGCTTCGCGCCAGCGTGCATCGATCTCCGCCGCGAACTCGGCCGAGGCCAACGCGTGGGCGCCGCGCGCGAGGTAATCGCTCCACGCGACCACCATCCCGTTCGACTCCCCCGGCTCGGCGGTGATGATCCGTCGGAGCGCTGGTAAGTCGTGCGCGACAGAGAGAACCTTCTCCAGCTGTGCTGCGGTGTCGACAACGATGGCGACGGCACCGCAATCCGCGAGCAACTCCCGAATCTGTGTCGGCGCGCTCGTTGGGTAGACGCCAGCGCTGACAGCGCCGGCCATCAGTATCCCGATATCCGCTATCGGCCACAGAACCCGGTTGCCGGCAAGGACAGCGATGCGGTCACCGCGCTGAACGCCGTCGGTAACGAGTGCTGCCGCGCACGCGCGTGAAGCCCCGCGCCACTGTGCCCAGGTAAGTGACAGGTCCGCCGATGCGCCGCCCGCTACCAACTCCTGCAGCGCGACGCTCCCTGGCGTCTCGCTGGCACGCGCGAGAAATGTCGCGAGCATCGTGTCGTGCGCCGTCACCGTCACTGACGCCCGGCCTCGCTCCGCCACTCCACCGCCACACAGCCCATCGCGAGACCGGCGCCAGAGCCGGTGAACATCACGAGATCGCCGTCACGAAGCCGACCTGACCGTACCGCATCATCGAGCGCCATCGGGAGACACGCGGCGCCGGTGTACCCCCACTTCCCCATGACCGTGTGGGCGCGCGACATCGGGACGTCGAGCGTCTGCATGACCAGGCGAATCGTGGAAAGGTTCACCTGCGTCCATAACCACAGCCTAACGTCCTCGACATCACGGCCGATCCGTGAGAGCACGGACCGCGCAATGCGAGGCCAGCCTTCCTCGTTCACTTCCTTTGGATACTTCTCGACGAAGCGCAGATGGTTGCGATAGCCATCGCGCAGGACCGCCTCCGTGATGGGCTCCGCCGTTCCGCCGGCAAAGACGCCCATGCCGCACGCCAGCCGACCATCGGCAAACAACTCGGACGCGAGGACGCCCGGCGTGTGTCGTCGCTCGATCACGGTCGCACCCGCACCATCGGCGAAGATCGTCGCTGTCTTCTTGTCGCCGTAGTCGAGGTACTTGGACATGGCGTATGCGCCGACCACGAGCACCCGGTCATAGCGATCGTCGGCGCGGATGTACTTGGACGCGATGTCGAGCGCCGTGACGTAGCCGGCACAGCCCGCGTTCACATCGAACGTCCCCGCTCGCGTGGTGCCGAGTCTGCCGTGGACGACTGATGACGTCGCTGGCGAGATGAATTCCGGCGTGTCGGTGGTGACGATGAGGAGATCGATCTCGTTAGGCTCCAGTCCGGCATCGTCCAGCGCGCGCCGAGCCGCATGTTCAGCGAGGTCGGCGGTCGATTCATCCTCAGCGCAGACGTGGCGCTCGTGGATGCCGAGCGTTTCGGACACGAACGGCTCGATGGCAACTCCGAGCCGCGCGGCGAGATCTGCATTCGTGAGCACACGCTCGGGGACGTACGATCCCGTCCCGGTGATCACCGCATGGCGGCCGCGATCCGTCGCGGTGCTCGACGCGGTCACCGGGCCCCCTGTCCAGATGCTGACGCGCCGTTGGTGGCGGCGGGGGCCGCCGTCGATCCACGCGCGACGAGACGGACCGGAAGCGGACGGGTATGCTGGGACGGCGGAGTCGGGTCGCCGGCAAGCGCGCGGACCAGCAGTCGCGCTGCACGCGCGCCGAGCTCGCGCGCCGGCACCGCGATCGTCGTGAGCTCTGGCGTCACGAGCTGCGCGAATTCGATGTCGTCGCAGCCGACGATAGACATATCGCGCGGAATCGAGACACCGGCCTGAGCGCACGCCTTATAGGCGCCGAGGGCGAGCAGGTCGTTCGCGCAGAAGACCGCGGTTGGCGGAGTCCGCTGTGCGAGGAGCGCACGCATCGCGGCGCGACCGCCGGCGACGGTCGCCGGAGCACGCTGGTACAGGTCGGCATCGACCGTAACACCAGCGGCCCGGAGCGCGCGGGTGAACCCGCGCTCGCGCATCCGGAACGTGTGCACGTCGGCGGAGGGACCGATGAACGCCACCCGACGATGCCCAAGCGCCACCAGATGCTCGGCCGCCATCCGGCCGGCACCTTCGGCATCGCTGGCGACCCCGGGCCATCGCTCCGAAGGCTGGTCGATGAGGACGACGTTGATGCCGTCCAGCAGCTCTTCGGGAATGGACGACGCGCCGGCTGCGTCAAGGATGACGCCGTCCACCTGGCGAGCACGAAGCGCGTCGAGGTGCTGGTCGATGCCGGTGGTGCTCTGTTCGCAGAGCAGAACGGCATAGCCCTCCTCGACCGCGACGCGTTGGGCGCCGCTCACGACGTGAGCGAAGAACTGGTTGGACAGGTCGGGGACGACGAGCCCGATGGCGTACGAGCGGCGGCGGACGAGACTACGGGCGACGACGTTCGGTCGGTAGCCAAGCTCCTCGGCTGCGCGAATGACGCGCTCGCGCGTCTCGGGCGCGACGCGAGCTGTCGGGTTGCGCGAGAGGACAAGCGAGACGGTGGGCTGGGAAACCCCGGCCCTGGCCGCGACATCGTGTGTCGTTACTCGCCGCTGAGCGGCTGAGGTTCGTTTCGCCACGCTGCTAATACGTATTGGCACCCAGCCGTTGTCAAGCCTCTCGTGATGCGGACCACTGCTGTCCGGTCCTGGACCCATTCGACGCGTTTGCCAGCAGCCGGAACGTCGGCCGTTCATCACCGCTGCTGTCCGGTTGGTCCGAGCGGCTCCGTTCCTCATTTGAAGAGAACGCCTCTGCCCGAGTTCGCTGATTTCCGATCACCTGAAAGTGAATGGACCGAGGTGATAGCGATCAGCGTCGCGCACGCGCAGCCGAACGTTCGAGCGAAAGCATTTACTGAACGCGAGTTACACAACCCGCTTGGCCAGGAAGACGACGTTGATTCTCGAGTGATTGGCGTTCGTATTCTTCCCTTCGTCAAACGGCGCGAACGAGCCGGCAGAAAACAAAAATCGCCGCGCGCACCGATCGAATCGACCTAACGCCGCCCCACCAGGCGGACTGAACCGAGAATCCGACCATGGCACCGCACGTCTACCTCGATGCGCTGAACAACGCGCTGAATGCTGAGCTGCTTCAGTGGGGTGGTTCCGAGTCGACCGGCGGCGTCCGCCGCCGCGGACGCACGCTCGCCGCGCTCCTGTTCGGCGCGAGCACCGTGGTCGGCGTTGGAGCGACCGAAGAGTTCCCCGCTGTCGTTCCACCCTCGACCCCGACGACGCGCGAAGCCGTCGGCTCCGCACCCATCGTCCCGGCGCACTTTCGCCCAGCGCCTGATCGCTCGCAGGCCGTCAG
>Ga0310810_10001189_pt1 | contig 26955 bp, 30 predicted proteins | sample NCmetagenome_FD_207641 | JGI IMG/M metagenome (GOLD analysis project Ga0310810, IMG submission 207641) | Soil microbial communities from experimental microcosm in Duke University, North Carolina, United States - NC | ecosystem: Engineered > Artificial ecosystem > Soil microcosm > Unclassified ...
CCAGATCACCGTCAGCAGCGCCAGGGAAACACCGGCGGACATCAAGGCCAGGGCCAGGTAGCCTACCAAGGCTGTGCCCACGAACCAGATGAGATCGTCGCCCCGCGAGATGATCCAACGGGTTCCTGAAAACCGTCGGGGCGCTTCGGTCGCGAAGGGTGCGGATAGGATGCCGGCGCTCATTTAGGCTCTCGGAGGGTGATCGGCGGGCCCTGGCCTCTTCTATATGGGGCGTTCTTCGTATGCCAAACTGGGTCCTAAAGACCCTGCATTTTGATTGCGCCGAATATGACCATCGAAACCAACTTCTTGAACTACGCCGCTGAGAAGCTGACGCAGCTTTCCGGGCGGGTGGAAACCTGTCTCGGCAAGCTTACGACGGACCAAATCTGGATGCGCGGTGCGGAGAATCAGAACGCCGCCGGAAACCTGGTGCTGCATCTGAGCGGCAATGTGCGGCAGTGGATCCTGAGCGGCGTGGGGGGCGCGCCGAACACGCGTATGCGCGATGAGGAATTTTCGGCGCGCGGCGGTATGGAGGCGGAGGCGTTGGGACGGTTGTTGAGGAAGGCCGTGGAGGATGCGGTGACGATTCTCCGTGCCCTTCCACCCGCGAGACTAGGCGAACGCGCCATCATCCAGGGGCACGACGTGACGTTGCTCGAGGCGATCTTTCACGTGGTCGAGCATTTCTCGGGACACACGGCCCAGATCATGTTCATTACCAAGATGGTGACGGGAGAGGACCTGGGGTTCTATTCGTACCTATCGAAACCGCAACCAAAGGCTGGATGGAAAGACTAATTTTCTATTTCGCGCTGCTCCTTGCGCCGATGTCTGCGCAGGAAGCCGTTCGATACGAGCTGCGATTTCCTAACGCCGCGCACCATGAAGCCCAAGTCCGCGCGACGTTTTCGGGCGTGCGGACCCACACGCTCGAAGTGGTGATGAGCCGAGCTTCACCAGGACGTTACGCGCTGCACGAATTCGCGAAGAATATTTACAATGTTCGTGCGACCGATGGCGCGGGCAAGCGCCTCAATGTGACTCGTCCCAATCCCTACCAATGGAATGTCGCGACACCTGGAGGCGTGGGCGGCAGCACAGTGATGGTCGACTACACCCTGTTCGGCGACCGCGCCGACGGGACGTACAATGCCATCGACCCCTCCCATGCTCATCTGAATCCTCCGGCGACGTTTGTTTGGGCTCGCGGTTTTGAGAAGACCCCCATCTCGGTCAGAGTCGACATTCCCGCCGGATCCCGCTGGACCGTCGCCACACAACTCGCGCCCGGTCCAGCGGAAACATGGACTGCGCCTGGCCTCGATGCGCTGATGGATGCGCCGCTCGAGATCGGCCCACACCTGCTGCGCGAGTGGAGCGTGGGTGACGCGCGTTTCCGTCTCGCGCTGCATGCGGAGGCGGCTGACGACGCGGTGGCGCGTTTCCAGCGGATGTGCGAAACCGTCGTGCTGGAGGAAGAGGGCGTTTTCGGCGGGCTGCCCAAGTACGACCACGGCACCTACACATTTCTGGTGGACTATCTGCCGTACGTCTCCGGTGACGGCATGGAGCACCGCAACTCGTCGGTGATCACCAGTGCCCGGCCACTGACGCGTGAATCCGCGGGGCAGCAGATCGAATCCATCGCGCACGAATTCTTTCATTCGTGGAACGTCAAACGAATCCGTCCGCGCTCGCTCGAGCCGTTCGATTATGAGCGCGTCAATATGTCGGGGGAGCTATGGTTTGCCGAAGGATTCACCGATTACTATGCGCCCCTGGTTCTGAGGCGCGCGGGCCTCATGGCTCAGGAAGACTTCGTGCGTTTCATGAGCAACGCAGTCAATACCGTGCTCACGGCCCCCGGACGCGAGGTGTTCGGCCCGGTCGATATGAGCCGGCGGGCGGCCTTTGTGGACGGGGCGACCTCGGTGGATTTGCAGAATCGGGCGAACATCTATATTTCGTATTACACCTACGGAAGTGCGATCGCTCTGGGTATCGACCTGGCGATCCGGTCGCGATTCCGGGGCAAATCACTGGATGACTGGGTGCGCGCGATGTGGCGCGGACATCCCGATGTTCAGACGCCGTATACCGAACAGGACCTGGAGCAGGCGCTGGCTGAAGCCACCGGCAGCCGCGATTTCGCGCGAGAGATGTTTCAGCGCCACATCGAGGGACGGGAGCCGATGGAATACGCCGCTTTGTTGGCCCGGGCCGGTTTCGCAGTGCAGCCGAAGGAGCCCGGGAAAGCGTGGATCGGAACCCCGGCCATGAGCTTTTCCGATCGCGGTATCGACGTCATCGGACCGACGCTTGGCGGGTCGCCCCTTTATATCGCGGGGATTGATCGCGGCGATCGGATTATCAAGATCGATGCCAAGAGTCTCAAGACTCGCCGGGATTGGGACGATCTGAGCGCGTCTCACAAGCCGGGGGATCGCAGCACGGTAACGGTCGAGACGCGTGTTGGAAGAAAGGAACTCCAGGTCACTTGGGAGCAGACTCCCGATGTCGAAATCGTTCCTTTCGAAAAGGCGGGGCGGGAATTGACGCCCGAGATAATCGCGCTCCGCGATGCATGGCTAGGTTCTAAGGCGTTGCGGCCGTTGCCGAAGTTGGCACTACAATAGGCGTATGAAACGTTTGATTGTGGCTTTGATCCCCCTGCTGTGCTGGGGACAGGCGGCCAAGCACCTTGCCAACGTCAAGCAGATCACCCATGGCGGACAAAACGCCGAAGCCTACTGGTCTCCCGACGGAAAGCGCCTGATCTTCCAGGCGACGCGCGACACCAGCGAATGTGATCAGCAATTCATCATGAATGCCGATGGGTCAAACCTGCATATGGTCTCGACGGGCAAAGGCGTCACCACCTGCGGCTATTTTCTGCCCGACGGCAAGCACATCGTGTACGCGTCGACCCATGAGGCGGGACCATCCTGTCCGGCTCGCCCGGATCGCAGTAAGGGCAAGATCGAAAAGAAGCTCACCGATACGGCCGGCTACGATGCCGAGGCCACCATCAACTGGAAGAAGAACCAGATCATTTACACGTCCATGGCATCGGGCGACCTGGATTTGTGGACCATGAACCTGGACGGTTCCGGGAAGAAACAAATCACCTCGACCGAAGGCTACGACGGGGGCGCGGTGTTTTCACGCGACGGATCGAAGATGGCGTGGCGGGCATTCCATCCGGATACTCCCGATAAAACAAGGACTTATCGGGATCTATTAAAGGACAACTTGACGGCTCCCATGAAGATGGAGCTGTGGGTAGCCAACGGCAACGGATCGAGCCCCAGGCAGATCACCAACTATGGCTGTGCCAGCTTCGCGCCGACCTTTACGCCCGATGGCAAGAAGCTGCTGTTCTCCTCCAACAAGCACAAGTGCGATAGCCGGGATTTTGAGCTGTACAGCATCAATCTGGATGGCACGGGCCTCGAACAAGTGACTTCTTATGGAGGGTTTACATCGTTTCCGGAGTTCTCCCCTGATGGAAAAAGGATCGTCTTCGTGTCCAGCTACCAAGGCAAGGGCGATTATGAATTTAATGTATTTACTGCCGATTGGAAGTAGAGGAGAATGATCCTATGAGACGCTTTTGCCTTGCCGCTACTGCCGTGTTCGCCACGGGGTCCTTGTTTGCCGGAGTAAAGATCGTGTCGGAAAACACCGACCTGACCACCAAGAAAGTCACGACGGACACGATTATGCTGGACGCGAACCGGATGCGGATGGAGACCGATAACGGCACAGTGGTGATGTTCCTGACCGATGGCGGCAGGAACCGCATGGTCATGCTCAATAAAGAGAAGAAGCAGTATCAGGAGATCGACGAGCAGACGATGCAGCAGATGGCGGGCGCCATGGCGGGAATGTCGGCCCAGATGGAGGCGCAAATGAAGAACATGCCTCCCGAGCAGCGCGCCATGATGGAAAAAATGATGAAGGGCAAGATGCCGCAGGCGGCCGCAACACCCGTTAAGACCGTGTACACGTCGAAAGGCAGCGGCAGTGTCAATGGATTCAGCTGCACCAAGTATGAAGGGGTGCGGGGCGCCGAAAAGGTCGCGGACGTGTGTGCGGGAGTTCCCGCGCAGCTCAAGCTGAGCGCCAGCGACATGCAGATCTTCGAAAAGATGCGGGAGTTCTCCAGCAGCCTCCTCAACGCGCTCGCCAATTCTCCGGTGAAAATGAGCGTCCCAACGGGCTCTTTCGAAGCGGGTTATGAAGGATTCCCGATCCAGAAGACAGACTACAGCAACGGCCAGGCGATCCGGCGCGGGGAACTGAAATCGGTCACGCGGGCGAACTTCTCGGATGCGGATTTCTCTCTAGGCGACGCGAAGAAGGTCGAAATGCCGATACCCGGCGCGGCGAGAGGCAAGCAGCGCTAGTTTCGTTATGCCCCGGAAGCGCAAGGTCCACGCGACGAAGGTGACGGCGTTCCTGCCGTACTCTGTCGACCTGACCAAGCTCAAAAGCAATAACACCCTGGACATCGAAGTGCGTAGCGGGGACGAATTGCTCGGTCGGCTGCTGATGGGCCGTGGCAGCGTGCAGTGGTGGCCCAGCGGCAATAAGACCCACGCCTTAAAGAAGAACTGGCGGCAGTTCGCCGAAATGCTCGCGCGGAGCATGGCGTAGTCGTCGATCTATTGAATCTCGACCAACTCCATCCGCTTGAGCTGACCGCACGCCGCGAATACGTCCAGGCCTCGGGGCTTGCGAATGAAGCAGGGCAGGGCAGGCCGAACGATCGCTTGAAATGCGGCGACGCGCTGCGGGTCGGGTGTCTCAAAGGGAATTCCGGGGCCCGGATTCAGCGCGATCAGATTCACCTTGGCGTTCAGGTTCGCCAACAGCCTCACGACGCGGCGCGCGTCGGCGTCGGTGTCGTTCACGCCCTTCAGCAGCACGTACTCGAAGCTCAGCTTCTCCCAGGGCCGCAAGGGATACGCGCGACAGGCATCGATCAAATCCCGCAGGTGATACTTGCGGGTGATGGGCATCAGCGTTTGACGCTGCTCCTCGGTAGACGCGTTGAGGGAGATCGCGATCTTCGGCCGCACTTCCTCCCGAGCCAGCTCCCGGATCTTTGGAATGATGCCCGAGGTGGACAGGGTTATCCGCTTGGGCGAAATCGCCATGCCTTGGGGATCGGTTAGCAGCCGCGTGGCTTTGATCACGTTGGTCAGATTGAGCAGCGGCTCGCCCTGGCCCATCAGCACGATATTCAGCCGGTCGACATTGGCTTCCAGGCCCCGGTCGGCTGCGACGCGCAGAACTTGCCCCACGATCTCGCCTGCTGTCAGGTTACGCTCCAGCCCGAGCAGCGCCGTCAGGCAGAACTTGCAATCCACAGGGCAGCCGACCTGGGTCGAGATGCAGACTGTCGATCGCTCCGCCTCGGGCATCCACACCGTCTCGACCGTTTTCCCGTCCGCCAGCTTCAGCAGATAGCGAATCGTACCGTCGGTGGAAGCGAACTGACGTTCGATCTCTGGAATGCCGACCGGAAACTCGTCACGTAAGCTCTTGGGAAGATTCGAAACCCCGCGAAGGTCGGTAACCCGCTGCCGGTAGACCGCCTCATAGATCTGGCGGGCACGAAAGGCCGGATGCTTCGAGCCAAGGACTGCCTCGATCTCGGCAACTTCCATTCCTACAATCGTTTGAGGAACAACTTGTCGCACAAGCTCAGGGTAACATTCGAACCACGAAAGCCCGCGCGGTAAGATGGAGCAAGATGACTCGTAAGACGAGTAAGTCCCATCACAGGAGTAAACCCAGGGAGATCGAGCGGCAGGTGCTGCCCAACGGCGTGCGCGTGGTCACCGAGCGGATGCCGCATGTCCGCAGCGTCTCGGTCGGCTTGTGGATTGGCACAGGCTCGCGCGAGGAGCAACCGCACGAAACGGGACTTTCTCACTTCGTCGAGCACATGGTGTTCAAGGGCACCAAGCACCGCACGGCCGAGCAGATTGCCCGATCGGTGGATTCCATCGGGGGCGGCCTGGACGCGTTTACCTCCAAGGAACTGGTCAGCTACAACGTGAAGGTGCTGGATGAGCACGTTCCGGAAGCCTTTGATGTGGTGGCCGACCTGGTCCGCAATCCCCTGTTCGAGCCCAAGGACATCGAGAAGGAAAAAAGCGTCATTCTCGAAGAGCTGAAGATGGAGGTGGATAATCCCGAGTACCAGATCCACGAGCTTTTCTCCAGCCGGTTCTGGAAGGGGCACGCGCTGGGCCGGTCGATTCTGGGAACCAAGCAGACTAAGGAATCGCTGGAGCAGGTGCACCTCTACGTGGGCGTTCCGTCGATCCCAATGCCGCATGAGCAGCGCTTCGCCTGCTACATCCTGAACGCAATTCTGGGCGGAGGGATGAGTTCGCGGCTGTTCCAGAACATCCGTGAAAAGCAGGGCCTGGCGTACGCGATTTTTTCCGAGCTTTCGATGTACCACGATGCGGGCTGCATGCTGGTATACGCCGGCACGTCGATTCGCTCCGCCAAGAGGGTGATCAACTCGATCGTCCACGAACTGAACGAAGTATCGGAAAAACTCGTAAGTGAAGAAGAGTTGCGTCGCGCCAAGGATCATTTGAAGGGTTCCACCGTGCTCGGTATGGAGAGCACCAGCAGCCGCATGGGCAATCTGGCGCGGCAGGAGCTGTATTTCAAGCGGTTCTTTTCACTGGACGAAATGCTCGAACGCATCGAGCGGGTGACCGCCCAGGAGGTGCAGGCCCTGGCACGGCAGTTCTTCGATCCACGGCAAATGGCAGTGGCGATGCTCGGACGCCTGGAAGGCTTCAAGTTGCGCCGCGAGGACCTGACACGATAACGTCATCTTCTATGCATCGGCTCCGCAGAGTGGCGGCGCTGGCGATTTTCTTCTGCGCGTTCGCCTTCGCCGCCGGGCTCGACACCTCCAAACTGAAGCCGAGTGGTTACGTGAACGATTTCGCTCACGTAATCGACGCGGGATCGGAGGCGCAAATCGAGGCGTATTGCGGCAACGTGGAGCGCGCCACCGGCGCCCAATTTGCCATCGTCACGGTAGATAGTCTCGAAGACGAGCCCGTCGAGGATGTCGCCGTCCGGCTGTTCAAGGAATGGGGTATCGGTAAGAAAGGGACTGACGAAGGCCTGCTGGTGCTGCTGGCGATCAAGGATCACAAGAATCGCGTCGAAGTGGGTTACGGGCTGGAGCCGATTATCGCGGACGGATACGCCGGGGGCGTCCTGCGCGGGATCCGGCCGATCCTGCGGCAGGGAAACTATGGCGGGGCGTTGCTGGCGGCGGCGGAGCAATTCGGCCAGCGCATCGCCGACGCCAAGGGCGTCACCATCGAGGGCCAGGCTCGCCCGCAGAACCGTTCCAGAGACTCGAATGGCGGCGGTTTTTTCGGGATTGTCATCGCGTTCGCGCTTCTGATGCTGTTCTTGCGCGGCATTAGCGGCCGCGGAGGACGAGGCGGCGGCAGTGGCGTTGGTGGCTTCCTTACCGGCATGCTTCTCGGTAATCTGTTGGGCGGCGGCCGGAGGGACTGGGGCGGCGGTGGATTCGGCGGCGGTGGTGGTGGAGGCTGGGGCGGCGGCGGTGGGTTCGGCGGCTTCGGCGGCGGCAGCTCGGGCGGCGGCGGGGCTTCTGGCGGCTGGTGACAACATGGTGACTGATAACAATATGGAACTGCTAAAGGAATTGGTCACGAAGCTCGAGCACGCCTTCAGCGACCGCCTGGTGTCCGTGGTGTTGTACGGATCGGCGGCCTCGCCGGAGCGCGCGGATCGCTTCGACGATCTGAACGTGTTGTGTGTCTTGAAGCAGGTGATGCCTCGGGAGCTGATGGAAGGCGAGCCGGTCCTCCATTGGTGGCGCGAGAAGGGGCATCCCTGGCCGCTGCTGATGAGTGAGGAAGAGGTCCACAACTCAGCCGACAGCTTTCCTATCGAATTCCACGACATGAAGGAACGGCGGCGCGTGCTATACGGGCTGGACCTGATCGCCGACTTGAAGATCGACATGCGGAACTACCGCGCCCAGGTGGAACACGAGCTTCGCACCAAACTTTTGCGGCTGCGGCAGCAGGGTGCTTCCCAGTTGTCCCATCCACAGGGTCTGCTGGCTTTGTGTGTGGATTCGGTTTCCACGTTCTGCGTGTTAGGCCGCCATGCCCTGGAACTGGCCGGCAAGAAGCATAAATCCGAGCGGCGGGCTGTGGTCCGCCAGCTGGCTGAAGTCCTCGCGGCTGATATGAAACCCTTTGAGATCCTGTTGGATATCCGGGAAGATATGCCGGGCGCCGGGCTCGGCGATCTGGGAGACCCCGGCGAACTATTTGCGCAATATCTCGTATGTATTGGTAGATTGATCACGTTTGTAGATGCGTTAGACGGACAGCGGGGGTAAGGAGCATATGAAGGGTGTATTGATTGGTTTGGGTGTGATCGTTGTGCTGGCGCTGATCCTGGGCGGCAGCTTGATGGGCTACAAGAACGACCTGGTGAGGGAACAGGAAGCTTACAAGGCGCAGTGGCAGCAAGTGGATGTCGCGTTGCAACGCCGCTTGGACCTGATTCCGAACCTGGTCGAGACCGTCAAAGGCTTCGCCAAACAGGAACTGGCTGTGACGGATTCCGTCACGCAGGCGCGCGCGGCCATGATGGGAGCCAAGACGCCCGCTGATCGCATCGCGGCCAGCAACCAGCTGGAGGGTGCTCTCGGCCGTCTGTTTGTGATCGTGGAGAACTATCCCCAGATCAAGTCGAACGAGAATTTTATGCGCTTGCAGGATGAGCTTGCGGGCACCGAAAACCGCATCGCCGTGGAGCGGCGAAGGTATAACGAGGCACTGCAGCAGTACAACGTCGACGTGCAACAGTTTCCGAAGAATATCGCTGCGTCGATGTTCGGGTACCAGCGCGACAACGCCTATTTTGGGGCGGAAGCTGGCGCGAAGGAAGCACCCAAAGTGAAGTTCTAGCTTAAAGAAAAAGGGGACAGGCCCGCCTGCCCGGACTCATGCAATACCAGGACCTGTCCCCTTTTCAGGAGTCTTCTCCCATCTCTTCTAACCGCTCCGCTTCAGCCGCATAGCGCTTGAGCACGCGAATCGAGTTGCCGGTGCTGAATCCCGCGCCCCTCAGCTTACGGAATGCCGAGGCCAGTTCTTTCTCTACCTGAAGCAACGCGCCCAGATCCTTGCCGCGGTACTTGCGCTTGAGGAACGCCTCGATCATGGCCGTTTCGTCGATCCCTTCGAAAGCCTTGTCCACCGCCTCTTTCGCGACGGCAGGAGCCACGCGCCGGGCCATCAAATCCCGCATGACGCGAGTCTTGCCCATCCCCTGACTCTCACGACGCCAATCCGCGAAGCTGCCGGCGAAGCGGCGGTCATTCACCATGCCCGCGTCTTTCAATTTGCCGAGCACGGTTTCGACGTCTTGCGCCTGGGCGGCGCGTTTCTTCAGACGCGTCTTGAGCTCGGAGACGGTGTATGCGCGAGCCGACAAGGCCCGGGCCGCGTAGTTCATCAGCCCTTCGACATCCAGCGGCTTAGGTGTGCGAAATGCCATGTTGTCGGCGCAACCTCACCCATTGGGGAAACAGCGGCGGATTCTCGAGCCAGGTGAGCATCCATAAAACCATTTCTACCTTCTCGGCGCGTTTCTCCGGTTTTCGCGAAGCCCACTTGGCGTGATCCTTGGCCTCGATGACGGAACGGCGCACCGACGTTCGTGCCGCCAGATCGCCGCGTTCATATTCCGCCAGCAGGTTCAACAAACTGGATTCTAGCGCTTCGAAGGACTCCTGACGGACCCCCTCGACCAAGGGACTTAGCGGCACGCCCGAGTCGCGCAACAGGCGCCGCAGGTAGCTGCCTGAGATCGGTCCCAGGTCTATATGCAGCCTGGTCCATTCCCTCTCGCCGATCCGCGCGGGACTTTCCCGCGCGAGCCACTTGATCAGATCAGCGCGCTTTCCGCGTGGGTTTATTTCGGGCATGCCGGTAACTCCCTACGGCCTTCTCGTGCGCCGCGAGATTCGAGGTAAAAACGTGTCCCTCGCCGTTCGGGTTGGCGACAAAATACAAGAACCCGGTTTCGGCCGGATGGAGCGCGGCCGCCAGCGAACTCGCACCCGGGTTGGCGATGGGCCCGGGCGGCAGACCGGCATGCTGGTAGGTGTTGTAGGGATGCCTGCTATCGAGGTCTGAGCGATGGATCGCGCCATGGTAACGGTTTTCGAGCAGCGCAGCATAAATCACCGTCGGGTCGCAGTCGAGGGCCATGCCGATTCGCAGGCGGTTCGTGAACACGCTGGCGACCTTGGGCCGCTCCGCCGCGACACCGGTTTCTTTCTCGATCAGCGAAGCGAGCGTGACGACTTTAACCATGTCCGTGGCAGGGTCGGGCATCAGCTTGGCCCACTCTTTGTGGAACTGCGAACTCATCATCTCGCACAGGGCGGCCGGCGTCGTGGAATGCGACAGACGATAGGTGGAGGGGAACAGGAACCCTTCCCGTGTCTTTGCGGCGTCCAGGAAGTCTTGCGCCGGCATGATCCCGTCGGCCTCCAGTAACCTGGCGATGTCGAAAATATTCGAGCCTTCCGGCACCGTGAAGCTGAAGTAGTAAACATCGCCGCGAGTCAGACGGCTGAAAACCTCGCCGACGCTGGCCGCCTTATCGAACCGGTATTCGCCGGCCTGCAGCGTGGCGCCGGGATGAATCGCCCGAGCGAGCAAGAACTGCCACGAGTATCTTACGACGCCCGCATCCGCCAGCTTTTGCGCGATGGCTGGCGTTCCAGATCCTTTCGGAAACTGTAAGAAGAGTTCGCTGTCGAATCCCCGGTAGGGCGATTGCAGCGAGTACACCCCTCCGGCGAGTAACACCACCAGCACGAGAGCCGCCCCGCGGAGTTTCAATCGAGCGTCTCCAGATTCAGATAACTATCGAGCAGGATCTGCGCGGACAACTGGTCGACCGCCTGGGCGCGCTTGGCGATGCTGATACCGCTCGATTTGAGGACTCGCTGCGCTTCGACCGTGGTGAGCCGTTCGTCCCACAGACGGACTTCCCGACCCGTCTTTTCCGCCAAACGACCGGCGAATTCGCGGGCATTCACGGCCTGACGGCCCTCGTCCCCGCTCATGTGCAAGGGCAGCCCCAGCAGGATCAGGCGGACGTCGTACTCGGCCGCCAGCCGGTCCAATTCCGCAAGATCGGTCCGGATATTGACGCGTTGGAGCGTGGGAAGACCCTGCGCGGTCAGGCCCAAGGGGTCGCTCAGCGCCAGTCCGATGCGCTTTTTCCCCAGATCCAGCGCGAGAATGCGGCCCTTCCGTGGATTTGCATTTGTGGGCACGCTCAGTCCAATTATAGTGATAGGCGGAGTGGTGACTCAAAGCACATCGGCGGAACGAACCTACCGGGTTGCGATCAGCATCCTGGCGACGGCGGGTGCTGTGGCCTTGCTCTACTACGGCCAGGTGTTTTTCATCACCGTAATCATCGCCTTCATGATCGCGTTTTTGCTGGAGCCAGCCGTGCGCGTGTTCATGCGGATCCGCATTCCGCGCGGAGTGGCGAGTTTCCTGGTGTGCGCCCTCTGGCTGGGTTGTCTGTATTTTGCCGGGTTAGGACTGTACATCGAGGGGACGGCCATGCTGGACGACCTTCCCGCCTACGGCACGCGCATCAACCAGTTGGTGGATAGCGCTGCGGTCCGGGTGGAAGGCTTCGAGAAAAACGTGTACCGCACCTTGGTGCCGCGGCGTTTCCAGGATCAGGACGCCGCCGCACCGGTCCCGCCTGAAGCTCCCGCCGTACGCGGCAAAAGGAAAGCGGTGGAGCCATCGCCGCCCGTACCTCCGGTACAGGAAGTACGCGTGCGGCAGGAGCCCACGGCGATGGTCAGCTATGTCTACGACTATCTGCGTTCGTTTTACAGCGTCCTGCTGATGGCGTCGTTTATTCCGTTCCTGGTGTATTTCATCTTGAGCTGGGGCGATCACCTGCGCGCGCGCCTGCTGTTCACGCTCGAAGGTGAGCCGCGCTATACCGTCGCCAAGGCTCTCGACGGAGTCGGCGACATGGTGCGCTCCTACGTGGTCGGCAACTTTCTGTTGGGTGTGTTGCTGAGCGTGGCCAGCGGTATCCTGTTTGCTTCCGTCCGGCTGCCTTATTGGCAGGTGGTGGGTCCTCTGAGCGGTTTCCTGAGCCTGGTCCCCTATATCGGGATGCCGCTCGCGCTGATTCCGCCCATGATCGCGGCGCTTCCCAACGGCGAGCCGGCGAAGTACCTGTTCCTGCTGGTGAGCGTCGGACTGCTGCACCTTTTCGCACTGAACCTGCTGTATCCCAAGTTCGTCGGTTCGCGCGTGCACCTGAACCCGCTGGCGGTGACGATCGCCCTGATGCTGTGGGGCATGCTGTGGGGCGGCATCGGCCTGATTCTCGCCATCCCTATCACCGCCGGAATTAAGGCGATCTGCGATAACGTGAGCAGCCTGAAACCTTACGGGCGGCTGCTGGGAGACTAGACCCATGAACAGAGTCACCGCGTTTCTTTTGGGCTTGGCAATTGTGGGCGGCGGGATCTTCGCGGTCTTTTACAAGAACCTGGGATCGCACCCGGAACTGAAGGGATCGATCCTCAAAGTCCGCACGCTGGCCGACGGCGACGGCACCATTGTGTTCGCGGACTTCCGCGTGACCAATACGGCGGCCATCCCGTTTGTGGTCGCTTCGGTCCAAATGACCATGGAAACGCCGGACGATGAAGTGGCCAAGGCCGTCACGCTGTCCAAGTCGGAGGTCGAGCAGATCGCTAAGACTTACAAACTGATTGGTCCCAAGTACAACGATGTTCTTGGAGTTAAGGATCAGATCCCGCCGGTCGAGATCGTCGATCGCATGGCCGCGGGGCGGTTCAACTTTCCGCCGAGATTTTTAACCTCCCGCAAAACGCTGCGGCTGCGGATCGATGAGGTGGACGGCGTGGTCTCCGAGATCGTCGAGAAATCCGCGACGCCGTGACGGTTCGCGTCAAGGTGATCCCACGCAGCAGGAAGAATGAGGTTAGCGGCGAGCTGTCCGACGGGACCTTGAAGGTCCACGTCACCGCGCCGCCGGAGAAGGGCAAGGCGAATGAGCAGGTCTGCGCGGTCCTCGCGGCGCACTACAAGGTGCCTGTTCGAGCCGTGCAGATTGTGAGCGGTCACGGCAACCCCAGGAAGCTCGTGCGGATCGATCAGTAGGCCCGGTCTCCATGCCGGACGCGGCTAGTCACACACGCGGCCTTCCCAGGTGCGCCCAGGAGTGAGCAATCGATCAAGTGGCATTCAAACAACTACGATGTTCTCAGGAGGTGAAAAGATGGCTGATGAAACCTTGCCGCGAGGTGGCGTGACTCTCCGGAAGTACGCGGCGGTGTGCCTGGCTCTGGCGATAGCGCGAGGGGCTCTCCATGCGGCACTCATGGGAGACATGGAAGGGCTTCAGGAGATCCTTGATATCACCGGCACCGCCAAGGTCGCGGAAGCGCTCGGTTTCCAGGAAGGTGATCTAACCATCATCTGGGATGAACACCTTTCGCCTAAAGAGCTCAATCGCATTCAGGGCTGGGGATAACCTTCTATGGGCCGTTTTGAGTTAGTCGCTCGACGGATAACCTGGCCCACCTTGACCTCGATCGTCCAATGTATTATTATTCAATCGACTGAATAATCATTCACCGTGGAGACTTCTGTGGCTGCGCCGAGTTTCGCCGAACCGCTGATCCAGCACCTGACGGAGGATCTCGATCTGTCCCAGGACACGCTGCTCCGCGTTCTCGATCTGGCAGCGCAGGTCAAACGCACCCCGCCGCGTTTTGCGCAAACCCTGGCCGGGCGCTACCTTGGCTTGCTGTTCGAAAAGCCCTCGCTCCGCACACGGGTCACTTTCGAGCTGGCGATCAAGCAATTGGGCGGCGACGCCGTCACCTCCGTCGGTCCGGTCGGCCAGCGCGAGCCGGTCAAAGACGTGGTCCGCAACCTGGACCGCTGGACCCAGGGAATCGTGGCGCGGGTCTTTTCGCAGGATACGGTGAAGGAACTCGCGCAGCGGTCGCGGGTGCCGGTGATCAACGCTCTGAGCGATCTATATCATCCTTGCCAGGCGCTGGCGGACGTGCAGACCATCAAAGAAAAGTTCGGCCGCTGGGACGGCCTGAAGCTGGCGTTTGTCGGCGACGGCAACAACGTGGCGCACTCGCTGATGCTGACCGCGGGCCGCCTGGGAATGCACGTGGCCGTCGCCACGCCCAAAGGTTACGAGCCCAAGCAACACGTTGTGGCGGCTGCAAGCCGACTAGGCAAGATCAGCCTGACCAACGATCCTCTGGAAGCTGTGGACGGCGCGCACGTGGTCTACACCGACGTGTGGGCCAGCATGGGCCACGAAGGTGAGAAGGAGGCCCGGCAGCAGAGCTTCCCGCCATATCGCGTGGATGAGGCGTTAATCTCCAAAGCCCGGCCGGACGCCATCTTCATGCACTGTCTGCCCGCCCATCGCGGCGAGGAAACCACCGATGCGCTGATCGAATCGGCGCGCTCCGTGGTGTTCGATCAGGCCGAGAATCGCTTGCATGCCCAGAAGGGGCTATTGCTCACTCTGCTAGGCTGACAACAATCCAACTTATGCAAAAACCCAAGAAGGTAGCGCTCGCCTACTCCGGCGGGCTGGATACATCGATCATCATTCCGTGGCTCAAGGAGCACTACGACTGCAAGGTCGTGGCCGTGTGCGGCGATATCGGGCAGGGCGGCGAAGAGCTGTCGGGCCTGGAAGCCAAGGCGCGCAAGACCGGGGCGTCGGAATGCTATGTGGCCGACATGCGCGAGGAATTCGTCTCCGAATATCTATGGAAGATGGTCCGCGCGGGCGGCGAGTACGAGCACAAGTACCTGCTTGGGACGTCGATCGCGCGGCCGCTGCTCGCCAAGAAGCAGGTGGAGGTCGCGCTCGCAACTGGCTGCGACGCGCTGGCGCATGGCTGCACCGGCAAGGGGAATGATCAGGTCCGCTTCGAGCTGACCTACAAAGCGCTGGCACCGCATCTGCCGGTGATTGCTCCGTGGCGCGAATGGGACATTATTTCGCGCGAGGATGCCATCGCGTATGCGGCCAAGCACAAGGTTCCCATCGCCCAGACCACCAAGAAGATCTACAGCCGCGACCGCAACATCTGGCACATCTCGCATGAGGGCGGGGCACTGGAAGATCCCGCCAACGCCGCTCCGGACGACGTCTGGATGCTCACCAAAAGTCCGAAAAAAGCGCCCGACAAGCCTACCGATGTGACCATCGGATTCGAGATGGGCACGCCGGTTTCCGTGAACGGCAAGAAGCTTTCCGCGGTGGCGCTGCTGGAACAGCTCAATAAGATCGCCGGCGACAACGGCGTGGGACGGATTGACCTGGTCGAGAATCGTTTCGTTGGGATGAAATCGCGCGGGGCGTATGAGACTCCCGGAGGGACGCTGATCATGGCCGCGTTCCGTGAGCTGGAAGCCCTGACCCTGCCGAAGGATCTGGCGCACTACAAGCAAAAGCTGGCGCTCGATTACGCCGAGCTGGTCTACAACGGCCTGTGGTTCACGCCTCTGCGTGAATCGCTCGACGCGTTCTTCGACGTGGCCAGCCAGAACAGCACTGGTGAGGTCACTCTGCGCCTCTACAAGGGCAGCTTCCAGCCCGTGAGCCGCAAGTCTCCCTATTCGCTGTACTCGCTCGATATCGCCAGCTTCACCATGGGCGCCGAGTACGACCAGAAGGATGCCCGTGGATTCATCAACCTGATCGGGCTGCCGATCCAGGTGCGGGCGGCGGTGATGAAAGCTAACAAAAAGTCGACGAAGAAATCCGTATGAAACTATGGGGCGGCCGGTTCGAGGAGGGCCCCTCGGAGGTATTTGAGCGGTTTTCCGGTTCGCTGCATTTCGACCGGAGGCTGATCGACGCCGATATCCGAGGCTCACAGGCGTTCGCGCGTGCTCTCGAGGGCGTGAAGATCCTGACGGCGGCGGAGCGCGCCCAACTCGTCGCGGCTTTTGACACGATCGGCAAGGACGCCAAGGGCGCGGACTTTTTCGATGGGGCCAATCGGGAGCGTGACGAGGACGTCCACACGCTGGTGATCCGCAAGCTGAAGGATCGCGTAGGCGCGCTGGCCGATAAGATTCACACCGGCCGCAGCCGCAATGAGCAAGTTTCGCTCGATGTCCGGCTGTGGCTGCGTGAGGAGATCGATCGGGCGGCGGGGTTGCTTGCAGCGCTCATGGGAGCGCTGCTTACATGTGCTCAGCGATATCCCAGCGCCGTGATTCCGGGCTATACCCACATGCGTCGCGCACAGGCCGTCCTGTGGCCGCATTATCTTTTGGCGTATTTCGAAATGTTCGCGCGGGATTTCGAACGTCTCCAGCAAAGTCGCGCGCGTGTGAACGTGCTGCCTCTGGGCAGCGGCGCACTGGCCGGCAGCGGATTTCCGTTCGACCGCGAAGCCATGGCACGGGACCTGGGATTCGCGGCAGTGACGAACAACAGCATGGACGTATCCGCCGACCGCGATTTCGCGCTCGATTTCCTCTTCGCGGCGTCAACTACGATGCTTCATTTGAGCCGGATGGCCGAGGACTGGATCCTCTACTCGAGCGAGGAATTCGCCTGGCTGGAGCTGGGCGACGGCGTAACCAGCGGATCGAGCTTGATGCCGCAGAAGAAGAATCCCGATTCGCTGGAGCTGATCCGTGGAAAATCGGGCCGCGTGTTCGGTGGGCTCACTGCGTTGTTCGTCACGATGAAGGGCCTGCCGATGACGTACAACCGCGACATGCAGGAGGATAAAGAACCCCTGTTCGAGGCAGCAGACCAACTCTGTGGGTCGCTTGAAATGGCGCGAGTAGTTGTGGATTCGGTCAAGCTCAATGCACAGCATCCGGCGGCGGCCGCGGAAGCCAGTTGGGTAGTCGCTACCGACCTGGCGGAAGCACTCGCGCGCAGCGGGACGCCATTTCATCAAGCGCATAACCTTGTCGGTCGCTTAGTGCTCGAGAGCGTCCGTTCTGGAAAAAAACCGTCGGATTGGAATGCAGAGGCATTGGTCAAGTTCGCGCCCGAGTTCACTCCGGAGATGGCGAAGCTGCTCCAGACCGCCGAGGGCATGAAGACGCGCGAGATCCGCGGCGGTACGGGCCCCAAGGCAGTTGCGGTCGCCCTGAAGGAAGCCGAAGCCCGTCTGGCCGGACTCAGAAAATGAATAAGAGTTACCGCCACGGCCAGATTCTCAAGCTGGTTCACGCGCGATCCTTGCGGACGCAAGACGAGCTGGCGCGCGCGTTGCATACCTTGGGATTGCGCGCCACGCAGGTCACTCTCTCGCGCGACATCCGCGAATTGGGTCTGGTGAAGACCGCCGACGGCTACGCTCGGCCCATGGAGGCCGCCGCGCCCGCGGGACCCGACCTGACTACCGTGCTGCGGGAGTTTCTGCTGGACGTGCGCGTCGCCCAAAACCTGCTGGTGCTGATCACGCCTCCGGCGCACGCCAACTCGGTGGCGGAAGCGCTCGATCGGGCATCGTGGCCTGAAGTGACGGGGACGGTGGCCGGGGACAATACCGTCCTGGTGATCGCGCCGACGTCGAAGAAAGCCGCCGCGCTGCGCGAAAAGCTGATGCGATTTCTCGAATAGGCTACTGCGCGCCGATCTCGCCCCACATCACCTGATAAGCTTCGACACCGCCTTCCAGGTTCCGTCCGGCGCGTACAAAGACCCGTGTGTTCACCAGAGCGGCGGAGGCATCCCGCTGGGCGCCGTCGGCCAGGTAGCGAGTATCCTTTCGCAGCAGCAGAGTCTGTTCGCCGTCACGGGTACGGAGCGTGATCGTTCGCGCGTCGCGGTGGATGATCACTCCGGAAACCGTCCGGTCTCCGCGCGGTAAGTCAAAGGCTGGCCTGGTGGCCGGCACCGGCTTCACCCGGCCGGGAGGAGGACCGGGTGGAATCACTTGCAGCATGCGGATGTAGCACTCGTACGAACCCGGCTTATGATCGGCGATGATCTCAAGCGGGTCCCCCGCTTCCAGTTTGGCCACGGTGACGCGCTGGCGGGAAAGCTCCAGGATGCTGAGCGAGTCATAGCCGCAGCCCTCCACGATCCCGGAGGTGTTACGGGCCAACAGTACTCCCTTGACCGGCGTACCTTCCCAGCTCACCATTCGTCCTCGAAAAAGACCTTTGGGCATGTCGGCCGGGGTGCACAGCGAGGCCGTCAGCACCGCGATCACGATCAAGCCGGAAAAGCGCATGTTCGCGACCATTATACAATCTGAAGATTGACATCATTTCTTGAGCACGCGGGTTGCTGGTTCCTGTACTCCGGAATTCAGGAACACGATGGCGGCGTGGCGCGCTTCTACAGGTCTGATACCGCGACCAATGCCGCCGTTTCCACCGAGATCACGGGTTACACCGCGAGTGCGCTCGCATACCTGCATTCGCGCACCGGCAAGCAGCAATATCTGGATGCCGCGGTGCGCGCCGCGGGTTATCTGGCTCGCCACGCTTGGGATTCCGCTGCGTCTACTTTCCCGTTCGAGCCGGGTTCGGATCGCGCGTACTTCTTCGATATCGGGATCATCGTGCGCGGGTTGCTCGCAGTGTGGCGCGCGACAGGAGAAGAGGAGTATCGCGCGCGGGCGCAAGAGGCTGCCCTTTCGCTCGCGTTCGATTTTTTGGGCGATGGCTTGTTCCACCCCGTGGTTTCCCTTCCTGATAAACAGCCGTTACCTGAAGAGGCCCGCTGGTCTCGCAAGCCTGGATGCTATCAGCTGAAGTCGGCGCTAGCCTGGCGCGAGATGGGCGATCCCCATGCGAAGCAGATGTTTGATGCAGCGGTTGGATTTGCGCTGGCAAGCCAGGAACGGTTTCTTCAGGAGGAAACTGACCGTGAAAAGATCATGGACCGGTTGCACGCGTATTGTTACTTTCTCGAAGCCCTGTTGTTTACGAATGAACGCCCGGCGCTTGCTTCTGGAATCAACCGCGCGGCCCGACTCCTGCGGGAAATCCAGCCGGTGTTCGAGCGCTCCGATGTGAACGCGCAGCTGCTACGGGTTCGGCTGATCGCGCATCACTTGGGCTTGGTTCGGCTGGACGAAGATGCGGCGGGGGAAGAGGCCGCGCGCACGGCGTCGTTCCAGGCACTGGACGTTTCCGATCCAAGGTTACGGGGTGGATTCTGGTTTGGACGAAAGGGAGCGAACATGCTGCCATTCTCCAATCCCGTGTCGACGGCGTTCTGCCTGCAAGCGCTCGCGCTGTGGCAGGATCATCAGGCGGGGCGCTGGAGCTTCGAGCTCCCGCAACTCATTTGAACGCGTCTGCGCAGGCCGTGAAGGTGTTGTTCGCCTCGGCGTCGGAGCCCGTGATCGCGCTGGTGGTCGAAAGATTCCGCGCTATCTTCCCGGAGCTTCCGCTGGTCGTAGTGTCCGAGTTTCCAGTCGCCGATGCGGAATGGATTCCGTATCACATCCGCCGGTCGTGGAATGAAAATCGGGACTTGATTCTGGCGCGCCTGGGCGGACGCCGCATCCGCCTGGCGGCCGTGATTCTCGAGCCGCGTATCCCACATTGGCGTCTGCGTGCTTTAGGATTCGCGCTCGCGCCGTTCCGTCTCCTGGCGTTCAACGAAACCGGCGGGCATTTCATGCTGCGTCCCCGCAGTGTTCCGACGATCTTACGGCATGTGACCTGGCGCACGAAGAACCTGGTGCGCAGCCAGCTTCAGCCTGAGTCGAGCGCCTATCGTGCGCTGGAGTGGTTCCGCAACCCCGGAAAGTTTCGGCTGTCGATGCTGTACAGACGGGCCATGGCGCGCGGACGGACGCTCGCCCGATCACGTCCCGCGATCCAACCCGTCACGATTCAGAAGTCGCAGCAGCGTCCGCGTGGCATCTCGGTGGTGATCCCTTCGCGCAATGGGCACGACTTGCTGGAACGTTGCCTGCCTGGCATCCAGGAGGCGGACGAAATCATCGTTGTCGAAAATGGCTCGGATGACGGCACTGCTGGTTACCTTCGCGAAACCTGGCCGCGTGTCGCGGTAGAGCACAGTCCGCAGCCCCTGGCCTTCGCCGTGGCGATGAACCGTGGCATCAAGCGCGCTCGCTTCTCCCATGTATGTGTGCTGAACAACGACATGGTCGTTGAGCCAGGGTTCTTTGCGGCACTCCTGCGGCCGTTCGACATTGTCCCGGATCTCTTTAGTTCCACGGCTCAGATCTTTTTCCCCGAAGGCCGCAGGCGTGAAGAAACCGGCAAGACGGTGATGAATCCCTCGCCTGGCGTCACCGAGTTCCCGGTGCGCTGCGACATTCCGCTGGAGGGTGAAGATCACAGCTACGTTCTTTACGGCAGCGGCGGATGCAGTCTCTTCGATACCGCGAAGCTGGATGCGCTAGGCGGGTTCGACGAAGTGTACCAGCCGGCGTATGTCGAGGATCTCGACCTTGGCGTGCGTGCCTGGCTGCGTGGATGGTCGAGCGTGTATTGCGCTGGCGCGCGCGTGCTGCACGAACATCGCGCGACCACATCAAGATACTTCTCGCCCGGGGATCTCGATCGGGCGCTTGAGATCAACTACGTCCAGTTCCTGGCGCGAGCCATTGGCGATCCCGAGACGTTCTCCCGGCTGTGGCAACACAATGTCCTGCGGCTAAAGGCTTTGGAGAACGAAGCCGGGCTTTCCGCGGCGGCGCACCAGCCGACAACGCCCGTGCCAGCGGGAGACATCCGGTTTTTGAATCTGGTCAATGGCGAAGTCGCGGTCTGTCCCGGACGGGCCGCGTCGGGTAAGCCCGTGATCCTGGTCGCAAGCCCCTACGTTCCCTTTCCGCTATCGCATGGCGCCGCGGTGCGTATCTACAACCTTATGCGGCGCGCCGCGGCCGACTTCGACCTGGTGCTGGTGGCGTTCGCCGAAGAGGCGAGTCCGGTCCCGCGAGAACTGCGCGAGATCAGTGCTGAGATCGTGACCGTACGACGTGCTGGCAGCCACGCGCTGCCGTCGCGCGGGCGCCCGGACACGGTCGAAGAGTTCGATACTCCGGCGTTTCATGCTGCGCTGCGCCAGACCGTCGCGAAATGGCGGCCGGGAATCGTGCAGCTGGAGTTTACGCAGATGGCGCAGTACGCCACCGAGTGCGCTCCCGCCCGGACGATTCTGGTCGAACATGATATTACCTATGACCTGTATGCGCAGATGCTCTCGACCGGAAAGGACGATTGGGAGATCCGCCGCCAGCACCAGTTGTGGACCAGTTTCGAGACGGCCGCTTGGCGTCAAGTGGATCGTGTCGTGACGATGTCGGAGAAAGACCGCGCGCTGATAGCGGGAGCCACGGCGATTCCCAACGGCGTCGATCTTGAAAGGTTCCGCCCCTCGGCGGCACCGCCGGAGCCGCGACGGCTGTTGTTCATCGGATCCTTTGCGCATCGCCCCAACGTAATGGCGCTGGAGTTCTTTCTGCGCGACGTGTTTCCAAGACTCGATCATGTCACGCTGCACGTGATCGCGGGCCAGAGGCACCAACGCTTCTGGGATCTCCAGCATCCCGGAGTTGAGGTCGAGGGATTTGTGTCCGACGTGCGGCCGGCCTACCAGCGGGCGACGCTGGTGATCGCGCCGCTGGTGGCCTCCGCGGGCACCAACGTGAAGATCCTGGAAGCCATGGCGGTGGGCAAGGCGATTGTGTCGACCGAAGCCGGGATTCACGGTCTCGAATTGGAGCGGGGAGCCGACGTGGTGGTGACAGATTCGGCGGAGGCCATGGCGGAGGCCATCACGCGCTTGTTGAAAGCTCCCGCGGAACGTGCCGCGATCGAAGCGCATGCCCGCCAGACCGTCGAGCGAGTGTACGGATGGGATGCTATCGCGCGCGAACAGAAAAAGCTCTACGAGAGCCTGCTAAAGCTTCCGGGCCCACATCTATAACTTCCTTGCTACGATCGCGTAGTCTAGGCCGCCGAAGAAGGCGTCGCGAAACGCGGGCGGCAATTCAGTTAGTGCGGGCATGCTCTCGACTGCGGGAGCCAGGCGCTCGATCTGGACGCTTCCGAAGCCGGCCTCTTCCAGATAGAACCGCAGCAAAGGCGCCGGAATGGGACGCGTGTGCGTCGGGTCGAGATAGAAGTGCGTCGCGAAGATCGCCAGGCACTCCGGGTTGGGTGTCTCGATCACGACCAGCGCGCCCAGCCGGAGCTTCCGCGAGAGCAGCGTCACTAAGCGAACAACGCTGGATGGCGGGAGGTGCTCGACCACCTGCGCACAATAGGCCCCGCCGAGCGAGCCATCTGGCAGAGATTCCAGATAGACAAAAATGTCGCCTTGCTCGACCTCCAGTCCCTTGGACCGGCACAGTGCAATGGATTCCTGATTCTGATCGACGCCGCGGGCGGGCAGACCGCCAGCCTTCGCGGCTTCCAGGAACTCGCCGCGGCCGCAGCCAACGTCGAGGATTGCACCAGGAGCTCCCGCAAACCGGGCGACATAGTGCTTCTGCTGCTCACGAATCTTCTCTTCCGAGCCGCGGAATTGTTCGGCGAATCGCGCCCAGTCAATGTCCAGGTGATCGTGTTGAATCGGCGACGCGACTACCTGGGCGCCGCCTGTAATCGCCGATGTCTGCTTCTGGCGCAGCAGCCGCAGTTCGGTATGGACCAGGCGGTCATATTCGCCGCGGATCTTCTCCATGTCCTGCCACAGCCGCTTCTGGATATCGAGCGTGCGGCGGTCCATCTCGCTGGTGAAATCGTCATGCTGCTGGCGAACCGAATCGCGGAAGTTCTGCTCAATCAGGCTGGCTCGCAGATGGAATGCGGATTGCAGCTCGGACACCGTGCGCAGAAGATGGATTTCACTGACGGACCGGCGCTCTTCAATGCCAGCGCGCCACTGCTCGGCACCTGCAAGCTGATCGCGGTGATACGCTGCCAGATTGCGGGTGAGATCGTTCAGCGCTTCGATGGTCGCCTGAACGCACGCCATGCTGGCGCGATTGAACTCCACCTGTTCCCGTACGTGCCAGTCGAGTGCTCGGGAGACCATCCATTTGACGCGCTGGATCAACCCATTCTTGAAACCCGGTGGGCGCGGGTTCACGGTCCCAATCGCAGCCACCTTGGCCTCGGCGGCATCGCGGGCATGCACCAGCGGCATCAGCTCGACCCAGGCGCCCCGCCCTGGGGCAGTACTTTCTTGCGACCGCACGCGGTCCTGAACTTCGCGAATCGCCGCGCTGAGCTCTTCGTCAGTCACTTTTCCTTGTAGCTCCGGGTCCACTTAGCCGTGATGCGGGTTGAAATGCCACCCCGAGGTGTGAAGTCTCCTTCCAGCGTCGCGGAAACAGGCCGCGCCCACTTGACCACGTCGGCAAGCATGCGGTTCACCACGTTCTCCTGAAAGATTCCCAGGTTGCGGAAAGCCAGCGTGTACATCTTGAGCGACTTCAGTTCTAGACATACCTTGTCGGGAACGTAACGCAGCGTCAGGGTTCCATGATCCGGCAATCCGGTCTTGGGGCAAATGGAAGTGAACTCCGGCATCACGATTTCGATCTCGTATCCGGTGCGGTATTGGTTGGGCCACGTCTCGATTTCGGGCAGATCCGCCTGGACGCCGGCGGCGGCATGTTTGTCGGTGTACTGCCTCTTCACCGCGACCTCTGTGGCTGTGACAGCGCCGCTTCGAGCGTTCCCAGAAACTGTCCCACGTCGGTTACGACGCCGATGGCCTGGCCGGTTCCCCGGTCGCTGACCTTGGTCGCGACGGCCGGGTTGATATCGACGCAAACAATCTTCACCCAGCTCGGCAGCATGTTTCCGGTGGCGATGGAATGCAACATAGAGCCCAGGCACAGGACCACTCCGGCGCCCTTGAGTTGCTCGGCGTAGGCATCCTGGGCCTTGTTCATGTCGGTGATGGTGTCAGGCAGGGGACCGTCGTCGCGGAGGCTACCGGCCAGCACGAAGGGGACGCCGGCCTTCACGCATTCGTACATTACGCCGCTTTTCAGTCTTCCGGTTTCGACCGCCTTGGCGATGCTGCCGGCGTGATAGATCGCGTTGATCGCGCGCATATGGTTGCGATGCCCGTGCTCTTCCTGGCGGCCGTCGCTTTGACGCACGCCGAGCGAGGTCCCCAGCAGCGCGGATTCGATATCGTGCACGCCCAGCGCGTTGCCGGCGAGGACGGCGTTGACCCATCCCTTCTGGATCATCTTGGCCAGGGCGGCCACTCCGCCTGTATGGACTACAACAGGACCGGCCACCACGATGATCTTCTTGCCGTCCGCCCGGGTCTGCTGCATCAAGGAAGCAATTTGCCGCACAGCGGTTTCGAGCTGGCGCTCTGAGGAGATTTCGTTGCTCATGAAGGCGAACGCCAGGCGGTCGCGCTCCTTGGATTCGGGAACCACGCGAATGCCACGCATGCCCACCACCACGCGGTCGCCCTTCTTTAGATCCCGCAGCCTGCGGCAGGCCGCGCGGCCATCGGCGACCACGATCATGGCGTCCATGCGCTGGTTCTCGGCCTCAATCCACTGGCCACTCATGCGCACCAGGGTGTGATGGTTGGTGGTGGAATAGAAGTCCTCCGGGGCGCAACGGTCTCGCTCGACTATGCCGAGCTCGGCGTCCCCGGAATCGGCGGGACTGCAGCCCAGCCCGAGCAACTGGCCGAGCACCTGCGCCATGTCGGCGGCATCCGGTGTTTCGACGCGCAGGCGCAGGTAGGACTTGTCGGCATTGGTGCGGCCGATGCGGAACTCTTCCACTTCAAATTTGCCGCTGTGTTCGACCACCGTGTCGAAGATCTGCTCCATCAAGTGCGAATCGATCAAGTGGCCTTCGGCCTCGACGACTTCCTGTTGCATGGGGTTCTTTCAGGATACCGTGGCTGTGCGATTCGGTGGGTCGTGCCGCCGCTAGCTGCTCTAGCCGCCGATGGCGCCCAGCTTGCGCAGGAGGGTAAATTTCGGGCTGGTGCGCGGCACATCGGGCAAACTGGTAACGCTCTCAGCCATCACCTCGCACGCCTTACCGAAGGAACTGCTGGGAGCAGCCAGACGTGACTGCAGAACGGCGTTGCGGATTTCCTTATAATCGTTCGGCAGGGTTCCGAACACTGGTCCTTCCACGTTCTTTTCGATGCTCTCCATGGTCAGCCGGCCGCGCTCCCAGCGGTTGACCAGAACGTTAATGCGATCCGCCGGAATCTCACAGCTCTCAAGCTCTACCCGCCGGAACTTAGCCAGCTTGACGGAAGGCAGCTCGGGCTGGCACACGATGAAGACCCCCCGAGCGTTGCGGACGAACTCGGCGGTGGCCTGGTTGATCACTTCCGGCAGATCCACCACGATGTAGTCGTACTGTTTCTGGGCAAACAGCAACAATTGGTAATAATCCGCCCAGGAGGGGAGGCGGCTGCGGCGAGTGGGATTCGCCAGCAGCACATCCAATTGCTGAAGTTGCGCCGTGACCTGCCGCCATTCGAGCGGACTCATTTGACCGTGATGTTCCAAAGCCTCGGGCAGCCCGTTGTGGCGCTCCAGGTTCAGCATGATCGAAAGGGGGCCGGAGCGCCGGTCGCATTCGATCAACAACACTTTTTTACCGGTGCCCGCGATGGCCGCGGCCATGTGAAGGGTTACCGTGGAGCAGCCGCTCCCGGCCTTGGCGGGGACGAATGCCAGGATGTTCGGGTGGGTCACCGGGAACCGCCGGTGCATGGCTTCGTAGGTAGCGGATTCAATATCCCCGGGGGAGAAAGGCTCATTCAGCAGGTCCAGGATACCTGCGTCCTCAAAAGTGAGCTGCTCGGCGCGGTTCCAGCGCGGGCGAAATCCGATGATCACCGTCCGCGCCTTGTTGTGCTGGATCTCACTCGCGATGCGGGAGGCTTCGTCCCAATCGCCCAGGTCCAGCAGAAGAACCTCAGGATTCTGGACCGCGAACACACGGGCGATTTCCTTGGCGGGAGGAACCGGAGACGCCTTGTAGCACAAGTGAAACGCGCCGGAGTCCTGGGCCAGCATCTCGATAGCATCGGCCGCGAGGGGATTGGGCGTCACAACGGCGAGCCGAAGCATAGTTGTTTGAGGAAGCTGTAAGCTATTCTACCTAAAAAGGGAATTCCCAGCTTGAGAATTATCACCGCTTTCGCGGACTTAAGTTTGTATGCGCGCTGTAGCTTGTCTGCTGGTGGGACTGGCGGCTTTGACGGACGCCCAGTCCGGAGCGGAATACATCGGCGGTACGGCGCCGCAGGTCGCGGCCGGGACGCAAGGGTCCGTGGTCCTGGCGGACGACCGTTTTCTGGCATTCTATGCGGGAAAAACGCAAGTGAGGGTGGCCTACGACCGCGTGAACCTGATTGAGTACGGCCAGCAGGTCGACCGGCGGCTGGCACTGGCGCTGGTGATTTCTCCGGTCTTCCTGCTCAGCAAGTCGCGCAAGCATTTCCTCACGATCGGTTACACCGGCGATGACGGAAAGCAGCAGGCGATGGTGTTCCGGGTTGACAAGAACAGTATTCGATCCACCTTGGCCGGTCTGGAGGCGCGAACGGGACTGAAAGTCCAGTATCAGGATGAGCAGGCGCGCAAGGCTCGCAATCAATGAAAATTCCAATTCTGTTAGTGGCGCTGCTGAGCACTGGAGTGGTCCGCGCTCAGGACGATCTTGCGAAGCAGTTGTTGACCGTGAAGCGGATCTACGTCGACCGGCTTACGGGCGGGGAAACCGCAGCGCAAATGCGCGACCTGATTATCACCAGCATTCACGGCGCCAAGCTATACGTGGTCACGGAGAATCCCGA
>Ga0310810_10001191_pt1 | contig 26950 bp, 23 predicted proteins | sample NCmetagenome_FD_207641 | JGI IMG/M metagenome (GOLD analysis project Ga0310810, IMG submission 207641) | Soil microbial communities from experimental microcosm in Duke University, North Carolina, United States - NC | ecosystem: Engineered > Artificial ecosystem > Soil microcosm > Unclassified ...
GCGCTGATTTTACGGCGTAGCTGTTGTAATCAGGCGATTTCACCAATGACTTTTGGCCACATAGGCACGTCGCTCGTCACGATTTCAAAATCCGCATCCATCGAAAACCGCGTTCCGTGGGGCACCCATTATTGGGATGGCTCCAGGCGAAAGGCGGGCGGGCCCGCCAACTATCAGGAGGTGGGTTTATGCGTGTTTTTCTCGTCGGAAGGAAGTGCGCCTCAGGGGCTAAAGCCCCGCTATTTAGGGCTTCGATCGGCACGGCTGAAGCCGTGCCCTTTCAAAACAAACTTTCCTTCGAGTGAGTTACTAGCCTGCTCGGCTGGCGAATCGGAGATCCGCGCCTACGCGGGTTGAGGTGCCCTCGAGATAGAGCAGGGCGAGACGTGGTCTGGTCTGCCACGGTTCGGCTTCGACGCGACCTGAAACAGAGGAAACCGTAAAAACCCCGTACCGCCTCTAACCCTGCCGCAATTCCAGCATAAATTGGCGTATTGAGAACTACAAGCTAGGCGGATCGGAGATCCGCCCTTAGGTGGGCCGTGACAGTGCGCGTGAAAGATTACCTAAGGCAAGCAACCGACGTGACGAGAGTTCGTTCCTCAACGAAGCTAAGATGAGCAGAGTTCCGGTCAGAACTTCGGACTGTAACTTCGGGCTGTAACTTCGGATCGTAACACCAGATCATTCGCTGAGAGGACTAATGAAAAAGCGGCTTGCACTGATTGCGCTATTCACGGCGGTTGCCCTGTCCCAGTTGGCGCAGGCACAGATTCGGCTTTCAATAAGCGATCAACAGCGCTTCGACAGTTACTACTCGCGTTGGCAGTCGTATAAGGCGACCAACAACCAGAGCGAAGTGCGCAGCATGGAAGGCAGGATGCAGGATGTGTACCGCCATTACAACATTCCTGGGAATACGCCCTATGGCCGGGTAGCTTCCAATGGAGGCGGCGGCGGATGGCGGAGCGGCGGCTGGAATGGCGCTCCCGCACCAGCGCCCACGAACGGCCCTGAACCGAGCTGGGGACGCGACGGCTATCGCGATCACGATGGCGACTGGGAGCGCAGACGCGCGTGGGAACGGGAGCATGCGCGCCGCGAACATCGCGAATGGGAGCAACGTCATGAGGTCCGCGAGCACGAACGCGAAGAAGCTCGCCACGACCAGGGCCTGCACAAGGGCTGGTACAAGGACCACGATCACGACCGCGATCACCATGATCACCATGATCATGATCGCGATCACCGCGATCACGACCGGGACCGTCACGATCACGATCACGATCACGACCGGGACCATCACTAAATTAGGCAGCGAGGCTTAAGAGCGCCGAGTTTCTCGGCGCTCTTTTCTTTTTTGGGAGTGACGGCTGCTGTTTAGAATGTGAGCGCGAGGTAGAAATTGCTGTCTGAGCCGCGGGTCGGTCAAGTTGCATCGGGTCCTTCGATTTTGCGCACCATTCGAATAGCGAATGTTGCAGCTTCGCTCAGGATGACTAAATGACAGGGTTTGAAACAATTCTGGATCGTTCCGATCCGCCGGTGCGCGGCTATCTGCACCGGAGCAGCGTTATCAAGGACGCTGTGGTGCTGACCCATGGAGCAGGCGGGAATGCGAACATGGGCCTGCTTGTCGCGCTTGCTGAGGCGTTCGCGGACGGAGGCATTACGGTTCTGCGTTGCGACCTGCCGTTTCGGCAGGAGCGCGCATTCGGTCCTCCGCGACCAGGCCAGGCAGAGCGCGATCGCGCAGGGTTGAAGAACGCTGTAACTTACATTCGTGGATTGGCCTCTGGACGGGTGTTTCTAGGCGGGCAGAGTTACGGAGGGCGTCAGGCCACAATGCTCTGCGCCGAGCAACTGGAGCTGGCGGACGGGATGTTGCTGCTTTCCTATCCGCTTCATGCGCCGGGGAAGCCGGAGCAGTTGCGGGTGCAGCATTTCCCTGAGTTGCGCGTGCCGTGCTTTTTTGTACAGGGGACGCGTGATCCGTTTGGGACGGTGGAGGAGATGCGTGCGGCGTTGAAGCTGGTTGCAGGCAGGACGGAGTTGATGACGGTCGAGGATGCAGGGCACGATTTAGGGTTTAAGGGGAAGAAGAAGAGGGAAGACTTGCCGGGATTGGTGGTGAGTGGGTTTCTGAGGTTTATCGGAGCTTAACCGCAAAAGCCGGGTAAGGCATTCGAGGAAATGCAGATTTCTGGCACGCTCTCGCCGCGCAAGCGCCGCTACGAACGGCTCGGAATGACAAAGATTAGTTATGATTCGCGGTCGAGGGCGCCCGCCACAGGTTTCTACCAGTCAGTTGACCCAGCCGGATTTGGAGCCGCCGTTTTTCTTAGGCTGGGCCTCGTCGGGCGGAACATAGTTGCCGTGTTCGTCGAAGATGACTTCACGGTTGTGCTGTCGCATATAAACCTCGAACTTGCGGGCCGCGCGGCGTCGCTTCCAGCGGTAGTAGGAGTTGCGCAAGCCGTAATACCACTCGGAAGCCTGAACAGTTTTAGGACGAGTCAGGAACAGCGCGAACCAGAGATATCCGACCCCGAAACCGGCCACCGCCACGCAGAAGAACATGCTGAAGTGCGTGATCAGCAGGTATGCCACTTCAATGGCCATAAAGAGATAAAGCAGCCACTTGATCGGCACCTGCAGCACAAAAAAGGCCAGAATCGGAGCATCAGGATTGAGCAGGTAAAACACCATGAAGATTGCGTTGGTAGCAGCGGCAACCGTAAATGCCGGTCCTCTGGCGATTCCGGCGAACGACAAGAGGAAACCGAACATCCCTGCGATGATGGAACTGCCTAAGAACAAGCCATAAAAGCGGCCGCTTCCGATACGTGCTTCTACCGCAGGGCCGAGGAAATAGATACCGATCAGTGAAACCACAAATCTCCACGGATCGTCGGACATGAATGGGTAGGTAAGGAATTGCCAGATCCAGCCGTGCCTAACGTGAGCGGCGTCAAGCATGCCGAGTTCAAGGATTGCCTGTCCGGTTGCGGGAGCAAAGCTGAGCAGCAGCAGAATGACTACATAAATTCCTACACAAGCAAGGATGATCTGGCGCACGGCGCCGCTGAAAGGTGGAAGTCCAAATTCGCTGGTGTATCTGGGAGGCATGTTCTTTCAATATGGTAACAGCCGGATCAGCGCTCCGGCAGGGGCGCTACTGGCAAGCTTCGGTGCCCGTCGGCGTCCAAAGAGCGCACGGCAAACATTACATTGTCTTTAGAAATTGGGAGTGTCACGCGCGTGGTGTTGCTCAATTCTTTTGCATTCTCCCAGTCCGGGCTCGAGGTCGCGCGCCACAACACCTGATAGCCGCTCGCTCCCGGTGAAGCGGTCCAGGTCAGGGTGGACTCATTGGTCAGTTCTTTTGTGACCAGGCGCACGTTTTCGGGCGGCGCTGGCGCCGAGGCGAGCGATGCCAAGGCCGCGGCATTGAGACGCGCCACCCTGGCCACATACTCGAAGTTTACGAATTTGGGTACGTCGCCGTACTCGACCCCATTCTCGCTGCGCACATTCTGGTGCTGATGGTTATAGTCCTCGCGGTATTCGGTGAAGCGCACGGCAGCGTAACCCTGCTGGTTAAATGAAGTGTGATCGCCGCCGCGCAGGTATCGATCAGGCCGAAATTCCATGATTGGCGTAATTCCAGGTTCGTAGGTTTTTGCCGACTCAGAAATGTAGCGAGCGACCTGGCGGGAGGGGGAATCATTCTCCGCTGCCACGCTTCTTAGTAGCCGGATTTGCGGCTCGGTTGCGGCCAGCGGAATTCCTTCCGAGAAGACGCGCACCACGCCCGCGTCCTGCTGCGGATTGCGATCGCCGCCCACGATATCGTTGTTCAGCACGGCTTCGATGTTCCAGCCCTGGCTTTTGGCCATTGTGGCAAAGTGACTGCTTCCATTCAGCCCTTGCTCTTCGCCGGCCACACTGAGAAAAATGAGGGTTGCGGGGAACTTAAGCTTGCTTAAAACCCGCGCGCATTCCAGACTTACGGCCGTTCCGCTGGCGTCGTCATTGGCGCCAGGCGCATCGCCGTTCAGGTCAAAGGTGTCACCGTTTCGTGAGTCATAGTGTCCCGTTACCAGCACTATGCGGTTACCGCCCTCCTGCCCCTTCAGCACTGCGTACACGTTGGTGATTTCGGTCGGCTTGGGAATCCGGTCAGCTGGAGCTTCAGTAAAGGTGTCGGTTTTGACTTCCAGACAGCCGCCACAGTCGTGCGAGTAGCGCTCGAATTCGCTTTTGATCCACTCGCGGGCCGCGCCGATGCCATGGCTTTCGGCAATAGCCTTCGAGTCCTGTGCCGACAATGTCAGGCGAGTGCGAAAGCTTACCAGTTTCTCAATATCAGCCTGAACATGAGCAGCAGATATCTGCTGGAGCGCCGTGACGATCTTTGGATCAGGCTTCCCGCCTGCCGGTTGCGCAAAGCAGGCGGCCAGCAGAGTCGTAAGCATTGCCAACTGCATCAGATGTTTCCAGCAGCTTCGTGAATTCACGGATTCCTCGCTGAACGAACAGGCCCTGAGCACTTGACCTCAGGGCGGGGAAGAAACTAAATATTAACAGGTACATAATAATGAACGGAGGCAGTAATGGTTAATTGTCCAGAGTGCGAGACGGATCTCGACATTGATGAGGAAGAAGTTGACGAGGGAGAAATCGTCTCCTGCCCGGAGTGCGGCAGCGACTTCGAAATCATCACTATCAACCCGATCGAGTTGAAGGAAGTCGAGGACGAAGCGATTGAAGAGGATGACGATGAAGAAGAGGCGGAAGACGGCGATTACTCGTAAGCGGCTTCCTGTTCGAGAAAGCTCCTTCCCTGGTAATTCTTGCAAGATTCTCATTATCATTATCGTTGCCGGTTTTGCATCGCTCTCGTTTGGCTTCGGTGATGCCAACCATCCGCACGGCGAAGAACCCTATGCGCTGATTTTTGGAACGGTCTGGTCACCGGACGGACGTCCGTTGTATGGCGTGAGGGTGAAGATTCGCGCCGAAGCTAAAAAGGCGCATTGGGAGCTATATTCCGATCACAGCGGGGAGTTTGCCCAGCGGGTTCCCGCGGGCAAAGCGGATTACCTGGTTACGGCCGACCTCAAGGGCTATAAACCGCGCGCAGGCATACACTTACAAGGTGGCGCGGAAGTAACCGTGCACGTCGAGAACGATGAGCGAATCGACATCGGTTTGCATCTAAAATAACAGGAACTCTGAAAGGCAGCGTTCGCGAGGAGGGTTTATGAAAACGAACATCCGCTTTGCTGCCATCCTGGTTGCGATTGGGTTGGTGGTTTCGGCAGCGACTCCGTTACTGTATGCAAAAGATAAGGCTTCCGATTCCGGCAGGCTGTTGACTGGAAAGGTGAGCGACCGTGCGGAGCAGACGCTTCCGAACGCGGTTGTGTATCTCTCCAATACACGTACGCGTTCGGTGAAGAGCTTTATTGTGGGACAGGATGGCATATACCGCTTTCCGTCGCTTTCACCAAATGCGGATTACGAAGTGTACGCGCTGTTTAATGGCAAGAAGAGTGACACCAAAACGGTGAGCCAGTTCGACACGCGTTCGACGCTGAATATCAATCTTCGGATTGACGTGAAGTAATAGCCAGGGTTCACCCTCGGCGGCTGAAGCCGCTATGAGAGGGCGTCTTACCGCAGCGCTGAAGCGCTGCGCCAGCCAAAAGCTGCGGCACTCAAAATCGCTGCGCCACCCAGAACTGCCAACGAGCGCGATCTGAGATTATCCGGTATTGTGAAGGCCGGCGGCGATGCCGTTGATGGTCGCGCCCAATGCGTATTCGAGATCCGGGCCGCTTTCCGCTTGCTGCTTGCGACGCAGCAACTCCACCTGGATCAGGCTTATGGGATCGACATAGGGATTGCGCAGGCGAATGGAGCGCGCCAGCACCCGATTTCGGCCAAGAAGCTGGCGCTGCCCAGCCACCCGCATCACCATGGTGCGAGAGCGGGTGAACTCGGCTTCGAGCATGCTGAACACACGCTTCCTGAGAGCAGGATTCCTGACCAGTCCGGCGTACAGACGCGCAATGGCCAGGTCGGCTTTGGCGATGCCCAGTTCGACGTTGCGGATGAGGTCTGAGAACAAAAGATAGTTCTGCATCATCTCGCGCAAGAGCTTTTGCTGGCTGACACTTTTGGCCGCGAATTGTTGAAGAGCATGTCCGACGCCGTACCAGGCAGGTACTGCGTGGCGGCTTTGCATCCAGCCGAACACCCAGGGAATGGCGCGCAGGTCTTGCAATTTCCGGCTCTTTTTGCGGCGGGAAGGCCGCGAGCCGATGCGGGCTGCGTCCATCTCATTGACCGGAGTGGCCTGCTCAAAGTATTCGAGCACGTCGGGATTTTCGGCGATGTCGTGGCGATATAGCGCGTAAGCCAGCTCCGACATTTCCTCCATCGCTTCTTCCCAGCGTGCCTGTCGGTCGGCGTGCTGAGGGCGAGGCTGCAGCAATGACTCCAGGCTGGCAGAGATCATCAATTCGAGGTTCCATTCCGCGAGCACGGCATCGGAATATTTCCAGTTGAGAACTTCGCCCTGTTCGGTGACACGAAGCTGTCCGGAGAACGCGCCCGGCGGCTGGGCAAGAATCGCGGAATGAGTGGGACCGCCACCGCGGCCGACGGTTCCTCCACGGCCATGGAATAAGCGCAGCTTAACTTTGCAATCGTCAGCAGTGTGGTGCAACTCGCGATGCGCTTTGTAGAGTTCCCAGGTGCTGGTGAGCATGCCACCGTCTTTGTTGGAATCGGAGTAGCCGAGCATCACTTCCTGCCAGCGCTGCCAGGAATCGAGCAAGGGCGCGTATTCGGGATGTTGCCAGAGGCGCCGCATCACCTCCGGCGAACGCCGCAAGGAAGCGATTGATTCGAATAGCGGAACTGGCATGACACCGGGGTCTTCGTGAGAGCGTGCCATGCGTACACTATTGCGTTTAGCCAACTCCAGGAGCACCAGGACGTCCTGTTCACTCTCAGTTCCGCTGATGACGTAGCGTGTAATAGCAGAGGCCGGATAGGCGCGTTTGATCTGCGCGATGGTGCGAAGCGTTTCCGTGACGTCTTGTTGCGGGCCGAAAGAATTCTCCTGCCTTCGGTTTCGCTTGCGGTCCTGCCCGATTGCTTCCAGGGCCTTTGCGTGCACTTCGCGATGCTGGCGGATGTCCAGAACGTGCAGATGAAATCCGAAACTGCGGAGTTTTCGCAACAGGGGATCGACAAAACTGCGGGCCAGTCGGCTGCCATTGTTGGCGCACAGACTAACCCGTACCAGCAGGAGATCCTGGCTGAACTCTTCGCTGGTGTAAGAAGCAACGCCGCCGGAGTCGAGGCTCTGCCGCAACCGGTGCAGAACATACGCCAGAAAACGGCGATATGCTTCAGTAAGGTTTCTTTCGCCCCACGGGAAACGAACGTTCGGAATGGCCTGGGTGTATCGAGCAAGCGCGTCCTGCAAGGTTTGAGAAATCTGCGTCTGGCGCATGGAAGCGCTCAGGTGATCGCTCAGGCGTTCAACGTCGCTGATGTATTCGCGAAGAATCACGCCACGCGCCAGCCGGATCGCCTCCCGTGTGCTGTCGGGGGTCACCAGGGGATTGCCGTCGCGGTCGCCACCGATCCAGGAACCGAACTGTACCAGGTTCGGGATCTCATCTTCCTCCAGAGAGATGCCGTAGACTTCGCGGAAAGCGGCGGCAATCTCGCTGTAAAGCCTGGGCACGGCCTCAAACAGCGAAAGCCGAAAGTAGCGCAATCCCATGCGAATTTCATCGCTGACCGTGGGCTTGGCAGTGCGCACTTCATCGGTTTGCCATAGCGTGGTGATTTCGGCCCGGATCGAGTTCTCGCAGGCCTCCGCTTCCGGCCAGGTGAACGGAAGCCGGTCAAGCCGCTCCAGAAGTTCGGCGATCCTCCGTCGCTTTATGAGCACCGTCGCACGCGCAACTTCCGTAGGGTGCGCGGTGAAGACCGGGGTTACTTTGATTTCGCGCAGCGCTTCTACTACCCGGTCCGCTGGCAGCGCTGATTCCTTAAGACGAATAAGCGTTCCCCAAAAGGATCCTGCCGGCGGAGCATGTCCAGGGTCTGCCTGACCGGCGCGCCTGCGACGCTTGCGATGGTTGGTTTCGGAAAGATTGGTCAGCTCGAAATAAATTCCAAACGCTTTTGTGACCTGATAAGCGCGACCCAGGTCCATGCCGGCGATCATCTCCTGCGCGCGCCTCAGAAGATGCCCCCCACCGCCGCGTTTTAGTCCTTGCTCCCGATGCGCAATCATGAGTTTACGCAGCTCTTCCACCGTATCGAACAGGTCCTGACCTGCCTGTTCCACCAGTACTTCGCCCAGCAGCACGCCCAGCGAACGCACATCCCGGCGCAGCGGCTGATCTTTCACGGGATCGCCGGTCGGGGCGATCAGTTCCGCCAGACGGGCCGCCTGGTCGTCAGCCTTCCAGAGTAGTTTAGGCTTGCTCATGGCAAGGGAATGGAAGGACTAAGCCTAACTTATTTCGCGGGTAGCAGTGGCGATGGTCCACGGTTTTCCATCCAGATGGGAAGGAAGCGAAAGTCCGAACAGTTTCAGGATGGTGGGGGCGAGATCGACAATAGCGGGTTTCTCAACGGCGATCCTTTTGTTGGAGAACAGAACTCCCGGGACGAGTCGCGGATCAACGCAGTGGTCGCCGCTCCATGCCTTGGTGTTGTCTTCAAAAATCGTGCCGGTAACTCGTCCGGTAACGGAATCCCAGGAGGCTCGAAAGCCTTTGCCGTAGCCGACCAGCAGATCGGGCGCGTTATCCACGTACGGCCCGGCGTAAATGCCTTCGCAGTCGAACACACCGGTAATGCCGACTTCACCTGAGACCGGATCTTGCAGGCCCTTCAATTTTTGCGAAAGTTCTTCCTTCAGAGCTTCGGCCTCTGCCCCGGCCGCCACGATGCCTTCGCGCTCACGCCCCTTTACGTTCAGATACAAACCATTCAGCCCCATGGTATAGGCGCGCGTGCGTGACCAGTCCACATCTTCAAACCAGTCGGCGCTCTCGGTCTTTCCTTCTTTCAATGTCAGGTAGCCGTTCCGGTGGAGCCACGCATTCAGGTTCACGCAACGAGCGAACGACTGAAAACCATGATCGGAGATCACCATCAGCAGGCTGTTCTCATCCAGTTGCTCCATCACTCGCCCGACCAGATTATCTACCCGCTCATAGAGTTGTTGAATCACCTGCGGCCGCTGGTCGCGCGGCACATGCCTGGCCGCCGGATGATCGTCATCCAGATACCGCCAGAACATGTGCTGTACGCGATCGGTGGTATCGAAAACGCAGGTGCAGAAACCCTGCGCTGTTTTTTCGAGGGCATCAAAGAACATCTGTTCGCGCGCGTGATGATTGGAATAGGCCTGCTCGAGGAAGGCGTTGTCATCCAGCACTTCTTCATTCAGCGCCCATGTATCCTCGGCGAGTCCAAGAGTAGCGTAGGGACCGAATAGCTTAGAAAGATAAATGGAATAAGTGACGGGATGAGAGATAGGCAGGTCCGGGTGGCCGGGATCAATGTTTACGGGAGTGACGTAGACTTCAACCTCCGGCGAGATTTCCTTGAGATAGAAGCGGGCGATGCCGCGCGCGCTGAATCCCAGGCCGGCTTTGAATTTCACCGGTACCCACTCTGAATATTCGCCCACCTTCAACGAAAACTTTTCGCCATCTGTATTGATGTGCGCGCAGCTTTTTGCAGCGTCGATACGGATATCGAACGGCGCGCGCAACTCATCGCCAGTGCCCAGCGGGCTTTCCGGACCAGGAACATAGGAATGGAGCTTTGAGCTGTTGCGTTCAATCGGCACGCGCACGCCACCCTCGCGGAACTTGCCGTTGCTGACCCGGGTGGTGCACAGGCAGAACGTGCCCTGGCTTCCCTTCAAGTCCGGTACGCTCATGCCGGAGAGCAGCACGCCGGCAAACTTCTCAGGCGGGAACGTCACCGGTACACGAATCACCGAGCAGAATATTCCCGCATCGCCCAGCCAATGCCAGAACGGCGTTCCCCGCCGCATGCCTTTGATCTGCGGTTTGCCGAGCGGCAACGAATACTTGCCGATGCGCAACTGCCGCCTGGGACCGGTGATCTCGGCTGAGGAGAGAAACGGTAGATAAGTCTTGAGATCGCGCGCCAGAAAATCATAGATGTTGTGTTTCCCGGGGTTCACGCCCGTCTGATAGGTAGACCACGCCACTGGGGAGATCGGCGGAAAGGTAGTTCGCAGCGGCCGGAAGGTTCCGTGGTCGCGTAATCTGGAAAGATTGGGCAAGCGGCCTTCGTCCATGAATCGCGCTGCCAGTCCGGGATCCATGCCGTCGAATCCCAGCACCACGACTCGCTTCACCTGTGCTTTGCCGTACGCCTTCCGCCTTCGGAAGGTGCGCAATAAGTGGCGGAACGGCCATGTTATCAGGGCGTAAAACGAATAGAGAAATGCGACGAAGATCGTCCAGAAAGATGAGAGTACCGCGAAACCTGCGCCGGGCCCGGCGTAAGCGTGCGCGGGCACGGGCAGTACTAAAATCCCCGCCAAAAGCAACAGAATCAAACTGCGCCGGTCTCTCATAGCATGGAAAGGTCTGTCGCGCTACGCGCGACTGTATAGTCGAGGGCGGCTGTCCCTAGGCAAACTTCTTTTGGGTTAGCTCTCATACTTCAATTCCCAGCGCGCTCTTGAAAATAAATCCCGCGATCAGCGAGATAAAAAAGAACCATATAATCCAGTTTGCTTTCCAGGTGAATACGCCAACTTCGCGCGCCGGATAATCCACGCTGATCGCCTGGATCAACCCGTCGTTCGGCAGTGCCGGCTCGGTGGAATAAAACATGCGCTTCCAGAAGCTTCCCCTCACGCGCTCCGGCGACAAGCGTACAAGCTTGGAGGAAACAAGAACTTCCTTGCTGGCGCTTTCACCACCGCTTGCGATATTCAGATTGTATCTGCCGTCTCGCGCGGCAACGACTCGCCAGATGACCGAATTGTCCACCGCATCATGAACGGCGGGTGCGGTAGCGGTCAGTTCCGCCGGAAGCTGCAAGTCGGCGGAGTTTACCGCGTCCTCGGTTTTCAGCTTCGCGCTAAGCAGAAACGCCTGCCCGGGTTGCAGCGGTTCCCATCCGAAGTAGCGGTCGAGTTCGACGATCAGGAAAGTTATCGGGACGATAGCAATCAGCAGCGGCATGAACGCCAGCCGCAGATAGCGCGCCGTTCCGCCCAGAATGCGTCCGTATGCGCGGACCACAACCTGCAATTGATCCTGAAACAGTCGTACTGCAAGCAGATGTGCCTTCAGCTGATCTTTCGCGCGCGCAATTGCCTTCTGGTTCGAGGTGTAGCGGAACAACACTACCATCAGCAGGCCGACAATTATCGAGACAATGAAAACCAGAAGGGATGGGCTCGCGATGGTCACTCTACTCGATGTACCCCAGGCCCTGCAGCCGTTTCTTCACCGTCTCTTTGGATTCACCGCCGCCTTCATCGGGCATAACGCGTTTAATTTCTTTCTCAACCGCGTGCAGGACGAATTCATCCACCGATGCGTAGCCGGACTTCTCGGCGCATTTCTTTGCGTTGTCGAGCAATTCGCCTTCCAGCTTCACTTTATAAGACATAGAGATCTCTCCTGGATCAATGGGAAAATACTGAACTTCCCATCATACCGTCGGGCTTTTGAATTCCAAACTGCGCGAAGATAGTGGGGGCAATATCTGTCAGCGCAGGAGTGGCCGCAGCGATCTTGCGATTACTCAGCAGCACTCCCGGCACCAGCGTGTAATCCATGCAGTGGTCGCCGCTCCACGGATTGCTGTTAGTTTCAAACTCATCCGCCGGAAAGTTGCCGAGAATGGTTTGCCAGCCTGCTCGATATCCGCGGTTGTAACCAACCAGCAAATCAGGTCCCTTGTTTGCATATGGCCCCTGATACACATCTTTGGCGCGGTCCACGCGGGTAATCGCGGTGGCATTGTTTTGCGGGTCGCGTATTGCCAGCAGCTTGTCTTTGATCTCGTGCAACAACGTGTCAGCCTGTGCGGGATCGACAATCCCATTGCGCTCGCGGCCGCGCAGGTTTAAGTAAAGCCCATTCAGCCCAAGGCCATAAGCTCGTGTCTGGCTCCAGTCCACGTTGGCAAAGGCTTCGTTCGAATCGGAACCGCCCGGCTTCAAATGGATGTAGCCGTTATTCAGCAGCCAGGTGTTCAGATTGAACGATCGATAATAGGGGGCGAAGCCGTGGTCGGAGAGCACCAGCAGTGTAGTGTGGTCATCCAGCTTGGGCAGCACTTGGCCCAGTACTTCGTCAATCTGATGGTAAAAATCCGGCAGCGCCGAACCGTACTGTGAAGCCAGTTCAGTGTTGTACTCGGGATGCTTCGGGTCAATCAGACGCCAGAACATGTGCGCGTTCAGATCAAGGCTCGAGAAATAAAAAAAGAACATGCCCCGCTGGAACTTCGGAAACTCCGCGTCGAAAATTCGGCGGTGCTCCGCCAGCACCGTACGCGCCTGCTGGAGATACTGCCCATCATCGAGAACACCGGCGGAAAGCGCCTTGGTGTCCTCGGAAATTCCCTGGGTGTAGAATTCGCCCGCTTCTTCCGACAGATCGCGTGAATAGCTTTTGGGGGTCGAAAGCGGCAGCGCCGGATCAGCCGGATCAATGTTGATGGGCGATACGTACAGCTCGAATCGTGGATGCGTTTGCTTCAGGTAGAAGCGGCAGATGCCGCGCACGTTGCCGATAAAGGGAATCAGCTGAAACTGGACGCTGATCCAGTCGCTCCACTCGCCCTCCCGCAAAATGAATTTATGGTCCTGGACCTCAACTTTGGCCACTGCTTCCAGTGGATCGATCGAAACCGTGAACGGCTCAGTGGCTGCAGGCGAGCCCTGGCGGAAGGTGTTATCGGGCCCGATCAGGTTTGCCTTCACCTGAGAATGTTGAACCTGCACCGGTATAATTTGGCCGCCTTCCACAGTTCCTGCGGGCGTCATGGGATCGTCGCTGTAGAAGGTGAAAGTGCCGTAACTGCCGCGCAAATCGGGTGTGCCCATTCCCGAGAGCGTCTTTCCGCTGGATTTTATAGGGGGAAAATTCGCCGGAATGCGGATCACACTGTTGGGAATTCCATGTTCGTCGAGAACCTGCCAGAACGCTTTACCCTCACGCAATTGTTCCGCGGTTCCGCTGCCGATCGGTATTACCCAACTGCCCAGGTGAACGGTATGTTTGGGAGGCTCGACGCGGGAGGTCGAGAAGTAGGGCTGCAGAGTTTTCGGATCGCGATGAATGAAGTCGAAAATCCCGTGGCCGCCTGCATTCATTCCGGTTATCAGGTTTGACCAAGCCACCGGGCTCTGCGGAGGGATGCTGGTGGTCAGCTCTCGAAACGAACCGGTTCGCGCGAGTGCGGCGAAGTTGGGCATGCGACCTTGTTCGATGTACTGCTTCAGAAGCTGCGGATCGAGCCCATCGACTCCAAGAATGATCAACTTCTGATCGCCCCGTCGGCTGGCGCGCTGGCATGAGACCAGCGCCAAAGCGCACAGGAGCAACAGCGCCGCTAGTTTCGTGATTGGACTTTTCAATCCGCGCACATCCCGCGGCGCAGAGCTATGGATAACTCCGCCGAGTCGGCGAAACAGGTCCCAGGTGAAGACATTAAGAACGCGGGAGAATACAAAGTGATACCTAAATTGTTGGCTGTTATGGCGGTTGCTGTCAAGCACTCAAGTCGCATGATCGCCCGGCAGGAGCTATACTTTCCGGCCAAGGAGTGCTGTGTATGTCAGTAGAAGATAACGTCCGATTGGCACGACGCTGGTTTCAGGAAGTCTGGAACGAAGGGCGCATGCAAACCGTTTACGAACTGTTTGCGGAGAATGGTATTGCGACCGGCCAAAGTGAGCAGGGCGAAATGCTTCGCGGGCCGAAGGAATTTGCCATTTTTGTCGAGCGCATCCGCGGTGCGTTTCCGGATATCAAAGTAATGGTGGACGATGCCTTCGGCGCGGACGATCGAGTGGCGCTGCGCTGGTCGGCCACCGTGACCCACAAGGGCGATCAATTGGGCATGGCTGCCACTAACCGGGAAGTCAAAATCTCCGGCATCACCATTACCCGCATCCGCAATGGTCAGATCGTAGAAGGCTGGGACAATTGGGACCGGCTCGGACTGATGAGACAGATCGGCCCCGCTGAATCTAGTCAGGCCGCGTAGCGTTCAACTGGCGGGATGCAGTACCAGATTTCTTTCAAGCCGAAATCGCAGCTGGCTTTCGGCCGGTACGCGCACTTCTTTGCCGCGCGTGAATGCCTGCGTGGCGAAGCCTCCGCCGGCGCCGGCAAGCGCGCCGATTCCCGCTCCTTTGCCGCCACCGAAGATTCCGCCCAGCAGCGCGCCCAACGCCGAGCCGCCGCCAAGAAGTTCAGCCGTCCGACGATTCGCGCCGAAGCCCTTCTTGTTAGACTCCGTCAGATCGGAACTGACCACCCGATACTGCTTGTTGTTCACTGTCACTGAATCGAGATCAAGCACCAGTTCCGCGCTATGCACTGCGCCGCCGCTAGCGATATTTCGGATGATCAGTTGCGCGGGTGAACCCGCCGGAATCGCCACGTGCCCGTCGCTGTCTTGAATGTCTTCGCTCACTGAGGCCGAGTACGTCTGGCCGTCAAAAGAATTCTTGGAATCTATATTCTCGTTGGTGCGGATCGGTACGTCGGTCCCGCTCGGAATAATAAGCGACCCAGCCACGGGGGCGGCTGGCGTTCCTGAACCGTTGAACACGAGCGCGTCAATGTCGCTTACCGGAAATTGATACCTGATGCCTTGCGCATCCTGAAACGCAACCGGATCTGATCCGGTGAAGTGGCCGTTGTAGCTCTTTCCTCCGCGCAAGGCGACGGTGTCATTGGACGTGTTGAACGCCAGCGATTGCACGTCTTTGACCGGAAACTGGTACTTGATTCCCTGTGCGTCGGTGAAGTTAACGATGCGGACCCCACTGTCTCCGGTGTAGCTGCTTCCGTTACGCAGGATTATGGTGTCGGCTGAAACCAATTGAGAAAGGATAAGAAGAGACGTGGCCAACAACAGCTTTCGCATCGTGATCTCCCAACCTGAGTTGAGGGAGAATTCTACAATACGCGCGCGTCTGGCAGAATTTGATGAAGGTGAATGACTACGCGGCTTGCTTGGTGTCGTTTGCGACTTTTTCGCCCGGTGCTTTGGCCTCTGGATGCCCGTTCAGTGCTGCGGCATGTTCAATTTCCGCGTTGATCTGCCCGCCCACGGTGAATGCCAGCCCGGTCACATAGAACCACAGCAGCAGGATTATCACCGCCCCCAATGATCCGTAGGTCCTCGAGTAGGAATTGAAGAAGTGCAGATAGACCCGGAAAGCAGCTGAAAATCCGATCCATAGCAGCACTCCTACCAGTGATCCTGGCGTGATCCAGTACCAGTGCTGCTCCTTCACATCCGGACCGTAGTAGTAGATCAGGGAAAAAGAAAGGACGACGAAGAAGAGTGCGGCCGGCCACTGCACCCATTTCCAGGCCATGATTGCAAGTGATCCGACGTGCAAATGGTAGCCGATCCAGTCCGCTACGGTGCTACCCACCAGCACCATGAAGAGGGCGGCAAAAATCAAAATCGAGATCGCAACCGTCAGCACTATCGCAATCGCCCGTGTCTTGTACCAGGGACGGGAATCCCGGACCGCATACGCGCCATTCAGTGCTGAGATCATGGAATTCATGCCGCCTGATGCCGACACCAGAGCGAGCAATAACCCCAGTGTCACCTTGGCGCCGCCGCTGTTCTTGGTGACTTCAGAAATCGTCTTCGCTACGACATCATTAGCCGCGGGAGGCAAGACCCGCGAGAAGTAGAAGAACAACTTGTTAATGAGCTCGGAACTGCGGCTGGCGAATAGCCCGAAGCATGAGAGAAGAAAAATCAAAAGAGGGAATATTGCCACCAGATAGCTGTAGGCCAGCTCAGAGGCCCGCCCGAACAGGTTGTTGTCATTGATCCCCTGCCAAGTGCGCCGGGCAAGCTGCGCTATGGAAAGGCCGCCCAGGTTCCACACCGACCCCATCTGCTGATTCGTGGAAAGGTTTGAGGACGCCATGCAGCTTCACTCCCGGCGACAAATTCGATGGGCCATAACATTCAGGTGTTGCCCTGGAAACGAGCTTACCTGGCCCAGAACACAACAGAATCCGAGAACAGGCTCAACTCAGGACCAGTGAAGCTCCGGCTGCAAAAATGGCCGCGATGATTGTACTCACAAAGTTCACCGCATCATTATTCATCGCGCCGCGCAGCTCCAACCAGGCGCCCAGCAAGCTGTCGGCGAACATTCCGATCACGGCCCCGCTGAAAACTACAGTGGCGGGGGATATTCCGATTAACCGGACCGCGATGCAGACCACGCTGACCACGAGCGCCCCTGCAATGCCTACCGCCGTTCCTGCGGCGCTTATAGCGCCATCTGTTCCGGGGGAAACCTGCTGCCAGGTCGTGATCAGCCGCGGGTTGCCTCCGATGGTCTGCCCTACCTCGCTCGAAACTGTGTCGGCCGCAGCCTCCGCGAGTGCGGCTGTCATCGCCACTAAGAACATGGTTCGACCAGTAAACCCATACAAAGCCGCACACGCGGCCGGTATGGCAAGATTCGCCAGCACTTGCGATGCGTTACGCCCATCCTTGCGTTCCGCAGTACCTAGCCTTTGCTTTCTCTGATATCCGATTTTTGTAGTCAACCAGGCCAGCACAAAAACCGTTACCAGCGCGGCAAAAGCGCCCATTCCTGCGCATGCCACCAGCAGAAAACAGACCGCCGCTCCTGCCATCATTCCGGAGAGGCTCACCCCGCGCACCGCTCGCGCCAGTGCAGAGAAAATGAGGGTTACCATGCCCGCGACAATGAGTTGCTTCGTCTGGATTGCGATCAGCTCCGTCTGCAACCTCCTGGGTCAAATTCAGCCCTGGATTTGTGATTTCGTACCAACACCCCCAATATGTTGGGTGACAGCGTTTGATCCCCCACCACTGGTGCTTTCACTTTCGATTACCCTCGAAGGAGGACTGCATCCAAGTGACGCATGTAGTCTAAACTCTCTACGCTGACCAAGCTCCGCTGTGTCAGCGATTCGTGGGGGAACTATGGCGTCATCCGTCTGGTCGGGATATCTGACGTTCGGTCTAATTTCTATGCCGGTGAGGCTCTTTTCCGGCGCGCGCAGTTCGAGCATCTCTTTCCACATGCTGCATCGCGACGATCTTACCCGCATCAAGCAGCAGCTTTATTGCCCGACGGATAACCGCGTGGTCGAACGCAGTGAGATCGTGAAGGGCTACGAATATCGCAAGGACGAGTATGTCGTGGTCGAACCGGAAGAGATAAAGAAGATCGAACCTCGCACCGCGAAGACCATGGAAATCCTGGAATTTGTGAAGTCCAGCGAAGTGGACCCCATCTTCTTCGAGTCCTCTTACTACATGACGCCGGAAGAGGCCGGCCGCCGCCCCTACGCTCTGCTGACCAAGGCGCTTGAGGAAAGCGAATACTTTGCCATTGCCAAGCTGACCATGCATAACCGCGAGTACACGGTGTTTCTCCGTCCGCATGAAGGCGGCATGATGCTGCACACCATGTACTACGCCGACGAAGTTCGTAAACTCGATGATTTCGGCGCCCCCGACGTGCAATTGAAAGACGCGGAAGTGAAAGTTGCCCATCAGTTGATTGAAGCCCTGGCTGCCGACTGGGATCCGGAAAAATATCACGACGAATTTCAGGACAACCTGAAGAAGCTGATCGAAACCAAGCTCGAAGGCGGCAAGATCGTGGAAGTGGAAAAACCAAAGAAGATGGCTCCGGTGGTCGATCTTATGGCCGCATTGAAGCAGAGCCTGGCCGAAATGGAAGGCAAGAAGAAGCCCGCAGCTCGTGAAGCAACGGCCGGAGGCAAGAAGACCCGCCGCGGTTGATTTGGTTTGTGGTTAGGGTGTCGCGCGGGCGCCCGCGCCGGCGAACCCGTCCATCGCAGGCAGTTCCTCGATCAGTCCAAATAATTCCGATTCCACCCGCTGCACTCTTGCCTTTATCCACTGATTTGGGTGATGCCGCCCGCTGAGCTGCAACCTTAAATAATTATCGGTAAGTGCCTCAGTGAAATGCCCGTCGAATACATCCAGCGTGATCGCTTCCAGCGTTTTGCCTATAAATCCGCGCATGAACTCGAGCTTCTTTTGTGACGCGACTTCGCGCAACACCCGGTTGCGTTCGCGCGCAATCTGAACCGGAACTTGTGGCAGCGAAGCCGCCGGCGTCTGCGGACGTGATGAATAAGTGAACACGTGCAGATACGTGAATGGCAGTTCTTCTATCGCCCGCCGCGTTTCTTCAAATTCACAATCAGTCTCACCTGGAAAGCCGGTCATCACATCCGCGCCAATGGCAGCATCCGGCATGGCCGCGCGAATTTTCTGCAATTTATTGTAATAGTGCCAAGGACGATACTTCCGGTGCATGCGTCGCAAAACGGCGTCGCTGGCCGATTGCATGGGCACATGCGCGTGCTTGGCAATGCGCGGCGACTCCGCCATGAGCGCGATCAGTTCATCACTCCAATCCATCGGCTCAACTGATGAGATGCGCAGCTTGGCGAGCGACGTCTCGCTCACAATTGTCCGCACCAGGTCTTCGAAACGATAGTGCCCATCAAGGTCGTGGCCCCAACGGCCGAGGTTGATGCCGGAAATCACAACCTCCTGGTAACCAGCAGAAACCAGTCCATTGACCTCATCTACAACTCTTGCAAGGGGAAGCGAGCGGCTCTGCCCGCGAACAGACGGAATCACGCAGAACGAGCATCGGTTATCGCATCCGTCCTGCACTTTCAGATTGGGCCGCGTCCGTCCATTGGCCGAGTCGAACACTGGCGCGGCCATGAGTTCGGTGTGGGCGAAAATGTCAGAGACAAAAATCGGCCTCTCGTCATTGGTCCTTGCTCCCCGGCCGTTTGTTGGCCAACAGCCCTCAAGGGCGGAAATCGGAACAAAGCTGGAAGTCGAATTTGAACTCGAGCCCAGCGCCAGTTCTGCCAATCGGTGCTTGTGGGAGTTTCCGATTACGCTGCTGACCCCGGGCAGCGCGGCAATTTCTTCCGGAACCCGTTGCGCATAACATCCGGTTACGACGATCTGCGCCCCAGGGTTCGAGCGGCGGAGCCGGCGTATGGCTGAGCGCGCATCCTGGTCGGCAGAAGCGGTTACGGTGCAGGTATTCAAAACCACCACGTCAGCCGATGAAGCGTTCTCCGCGGGCGACAATCCGCGATTGGCAAACTGCCGTTCGATGGACGCTCCATCCGCCTGGGTGGCGCGGCATCCGAAGTTTTCAACGAAGAACGTGGCCACGCTTCATGATAAACCGTCGCTGCTGGGTTATGCCGCACGGTTCCTCTACCAATATCTCCCGATATCCAAGTAGCCATCCGGCTGGTAAGATTTTCCGGTTAGCTCGGGGAGGTCCCATGAAGCGCCGGATTTTATTGGTGGACGACGACTCAGCCGTACTGCTGACGTTGAAGGCGGTATTGGAGTTCAATCACTTCGAAGTTGATACTGCCAGGTCCGCTGCTGAAGCCGAGAAGAAGTTGCGTACCGGCGTTTATCAGATGGTAATTACTGATGCGCGCATGGAAACCGATGACGCAGGCTTTCACGTGCTGCGCGCCGCCCGCCAGGCGCCCTACAATCCGGCAACCGCGCTGTTGACGGCGTATCCGCCAATGGATGCTGACTGGAGACACACCAACGCGGGATCGGTCCTGGTCAAACCCGTGGGGACCGAGGATTTACTCAGACAGATCGAGGCGCTGTTGATTGCGCACGAGGATCAGAAGCGTTCGCCGCATCTGGTCAGTGATGCCGACGCACTGGACGCGAAAGTGGCGCGTGTCCGCAAGGCAGGCTGATCGCAGGCTTCGTCGCACACACCGAGGGCGTGCAATCAGGGGGTCTGCTGGCTGGCCCCGCGCTTTCCTTTTTGTTCAGGCCGTAGCGGCTTGCCGGCGTTGCTGGAAACACTCGCGGCAGAACACCGGGCGTCCCTGGGTGGGCCGGAAAGGTACCGTGGTCTCTTTACCACAGTGCGAACATACGGTGCGGGTTTCAACCTTCGCAAAGGGTCCCGAAGGTACACCGGATGATGGAACTCCTAAAACTGCAACCCGTTTGGTTTTGCAAGTCTTACAGCGTTTGGGCTCGTTCTTGAACTGCTTGTCGTAAAAGAACAGCTGCTCCCCAGCGGTGAAGACGAAATCATCGCCGCAATCAATACACTTCAATAGCTTGTCCTGAAATTCCATCGAGAGCTCCCTTCGACCCTGCCTGCGATCCCGCCGTGGCGTGCGCGGACGCAGCGATTTGCCCCCTCAATTGTGGTTACTGGACCTGGGTTCGGCCTGCCGCATTCATAAGAATGCGGAATACTGCATCCGCTGCTAAGACGTGCTTTCGGTTGGGATAAGGGGAGAAGGAATGGGCTGCCCCGAAGAAGCCCATCATGTACAGCGTTAGTCTTGTTCCTTGCGTGCTTTCTTACGGCTACGTTTGCGCGCCAGTGCTTCTTTTACGCGCTTTTTCTCGCCCGGCTTCAGGTAAAAGGAGTGCCGTCTTACCTCCTTAACAACATCTTCCTGCTGCACCTTGCGCTTAAAGCGACGCAATGCATTTTCGAGGGACTCACCCTCTTGAATTCGGACTTCCGCCAACTAAACTGCACCCCCAAACCGGTCCCATTTGGACCGGATAGTTATTGCAAGTCTCGCGTGGCAAGTCAAGGGGTCTGTGCAAAAATTTGGCGTCCCCAGACGCTATGGCGATGCCTCACGCCAGCCCGTCAAAATATCACTTTCAACGACATTTGAACCTGCCTTGGAGCGTACGCCGCTGTGGGCCGCAGAAAACTGGCAGGCGCCCGGTAATGTCCGGCAAATGATCTAACTCCAACTGTCTTAGATACTTGCACGAAGCTTGCCGAGTTACTCAGCAAGCCATCGTCGGTGATCGTCACGCGCTGATTGTCGCGGTTGAAAGCATTGAAAAAGTCCGTGCCAAGCTCAAATCGGCAATGGTCAGTGGCATAAATCTTGCGGGTCAGCCGCAGGTCGGTGGTGGAGTAATCGGGCCCCAGGAATGAATTGCGCCGCGCTCCGGGCAACCGATCGTTCGAACTGTTGTCATCCTGATTAGGGTCGCCGGAGACGGTGGCGTTGATCGGCCGGCCGCTGCCATAAGTGGTGACTCCCGCAAACTTCCAGTGGTTGAACAGCGCGCCCAGAACTTCGTGGCCGCGATGAAACGGTCTGGGCTCAGTGATCCAGGAGAAGGCCAACCGGTTCCGCTGATCGGTCACGCTCGCGCCTCTTTCGGCATTGGGCGCATACGAGTTCTGCACCAGCGCGGGACGTCCCGCGACCAGCGCATCCTGGCCGTCATCGACCGCTCGGGCATAGGTGTACGAAAGGCGGAAGTAGATTCCGCTGGTCATCCGCCGCCTGATCGAAAGTGTCGCTCCCTGGTAGACACTGGAGGCGCCGGTTTCAAAGACATTAGCTGAACCTAGTGAAGCGATCGGCCTCTGCAGGGGGTTAATGCAGGGCGGGAACGGACAGCTCTGGGTTGACGTGAACTGCTGGGTCGAGAAACTCTCCACAGGATAATACTGGTTGAGAAAGGTCGCTCCCGTGGCGTCGTACAACGGATAACTGAGTTGGCTGGGCGCAGGCAGGTTTACGTCCCGCGCCCGCAGCAGGTATTCGCCGTGAACGTACATGTATGAGACGCCGATCGCCAATCGATGTGCAACCTCCTGCTCAATGTTCAGGCTCGCCTGTTCGGCTTTAGGGGTGCGATACGATCGTGCAAAGGAAGACAGGTCGGTTTCCAGAAAAGATTCGAGCCCCGCCGGCGGAAGGCATACCGTCGCATTCAATGGGCAACTCACCAGGGGATTCGGATATTGCGGAAAGACCTGCTGCGCGAAAAAGTCATTGTTGTTCAGAAACAAAAAGTCTCCGTTTAATCCATTGTCGTTTTGAATCGCTGACGTATAGATCTGCGGTATGCGCGTGTAGAACATTCCATATCCGGCGCGTATTACCAGGGGATGCTCAGCTCCCACTGAGTACGCCAGTCCCGCTCGCGGTGCAATATTGTTCATCGCATTCGGAACCTTGCCGGAGTCCGGCCACAGCGGGTTTGTTACCAGCCCACGCTTGCTGAACGTCTGTACGTCGTAACGCGCTCCCAGCGTCAGTGCGAAGTGATCACTGACGCGGATGTTATCCTGGATGAACCCCGCGTATTCATTGGTGTCAGGATGAGTTACCGCGTGCCCGAAGCGCTGCAAATAGTAGTGCGGCACCCGGTGAGCGTAGGCGCGCAACGGAGTAAGCTCCAGCGCCCCATGTTCCGGCTCAAACGTAAGGGGATCAACTTTGATCGGATCGAAAATGTATTCTCCGCCAAACAGGGAAGGAAAGTAGTTGTAGATCCAGGTCAGCAGGGCATCGCCGCCGAACTTCCAGTCCTGCCGGTGTCCCTCAAAGCTGATGGTTTCGGCCACGTGCAGTCGATGCTCGCGCGTCTGCCGCGGCAGAATCGATGAGCGCCCGAACCCATTGATGGTTCCGGGAATGCTGGTCAGGGGATCGCCGCTATTGGCCAAAGACGATTGCAGGTCGCGCGAAAACTGCGCCCGCAAGTGGCTGATGAAGCGGTACGAAAGATTGCTGGTCAGCGAAAGCGATCCGGTTTCAGTCCGCACATCTTCTTCCCCGTTATCGCTGATTCCAAAATGTGAAAGCGGGCTGGCCGTGTCCAGAAACACATTGTTTTTGCCGTAATAGCGCGATGTGTTCACTCGCGCCGAAAGATGGTTGTGCTGCCCCAGTGCGAAATCCAGCTTGGCAAAGCCGGCGTTCCCGATCATTGAAGCTGGAAACGTCCCAGCCTGCCTGGAAAGCTGTGCCGCGGTGGCGAATACCAGCGCCTGGTCGGTGTCTTCGTAATCCCCCGGAGTCTCCGGCCCCGCGCCGCGTTTCGGCGTGATTACAGAACTGCCATCCACGAACCGCACAAGGTTCGGAACATGAAAAATGTGCTGATCGAATCCTGCAAAAAAGAACGCGCGATTCCTCCGCAATGGCCCGCCGAAAGTGAATCCGAACTGTTGCTGCTGGTCGTGCGGCTTGAACTCGAGGAATGCCTGCTTGGCCGCTAATTCACTGTCGCGAATGAAGTAGAACGCCGATCCGTGAATGTGATTCGATCCTGACTTGGTCACCACATTTACCACCGCGCCACCGGCGCGGCCCAGTTCCGCGCCATAAGTATTCGACGAAACCCGGAACTCCTGCACTACCTCATTTGAAAATTGATACGGCGCCCGGTAACGCCCTCGTGCCTGCGAGAAAAACCCGTTGTTGTAGTCGCCCCCATCCACCAGGTAGCCTGACTGATAACCGCGAACTCCACCGAACGCCAGATCGCCGTTCGAACTCGAAGTGAGCCCTCGCGGATCCTGCGTCACTCCCGGCGTCAGCAGCGCCAGGTCAGTAAAACGCCGGCCGTTTAGGGGCAAGTCGCTGATTTCTCGTTCCTCGATCAACGCCGATATTGCGCTTGGCTGGGTATCCACCAGCGGCGGCTCTCCAGAAACTGTGACTGTTTCCCTGGTTCCCGCTACGGTGAGCCGAAAGTTGATTTCGGTGGTTGCGCCCACACTCACCTGCAGCGCTGGCGTGGTTTGCGCCGACATGCCGCTGGCCGAGGCGCGCCCCGAATACTCAGCTGGCGGAAGCAACTGAAAGGCAAACTGACCTTCGCTGTTGGTCGTGGCGCCATATCGAATTCCGGTTGCGTTATTGATGAAACCTACAGTCGCGCCAGCGATTCGCGCTCCGGTTAAATCTGTCACTGTGCCGCGAATCGCTCCACTGGAAGCATCTTGTGCAAACGATAATAATGAAGAGAGAAGAATGAAGCAGAAAATTGCGAAATGGCGCATGATCTGGACACCTGAATGAATTGAGTTGAGTCCAGACCTGAATGGGGAACCAGTCGTGTATATCATGACCCTCGGAAATATTCAGCAGAGAAAATCTGCGGTTCCCGTTATGGGAATTGATCTTCCCGGCTCAGGTACGGACAGCCGCCCTCGGCTGTCGAGGCGCAGCGCGCGAAAACGCACACTACAACAGTATTTTCCGCTGTGCGATGTCCTCGGCTGCTTGCTGAACGTTTTCCGGCCTTCCCAGATCGCGCCAGTAGTATTCATCGGCACGAAAAGCAAAGATTGGCTCACTCTGGCCAGCCAGTCGAAGATACGAATTGATGATGGAAAAAGCACCTTCTTCACTCATCATGTCCAGGAAGCGCGACGAAATTACATGAATGCCACAGAACGCTAAAGCCTGCGGGGTCGGACATGATCGAACCATCTCAGTCTTGTTCTCGCGCTCGAACCTGCGACCACAAAGCCGTAGTTCTTCATCAAAAAAAAGATATCGGGACGTCTTCCTCTCCTGTACCGCCAGGGTAGCCAGCGCTCGCCGCTGATGGTGAAAGTGCACCATTTTCTCTAGATCGATGTCGCTGATCACATCCACGTTGTGAAGCAGGAATGCGTCATCGCGGCCGTCGCGCAAAAAATACGCTACCTTCTTCAGGCCGCCGCCGGTATCGAGCAATACATCCTCACTCGAAATCTCAATCTCCATTCCGAAATCATGGTGGGCTCGAAGATACTCCGCCATTTTGTCCGCGAAGTGGTGCACATTGATCACCACCTGTTGAATGCCAAATCCGCGCAGCCGCTCCAGCATAATCTCCAGCAGCGTCCGCCCGCAGACCTCCACCAGCGCCTTCGGGCGATCATCCGTGAGTGGCCGCAAGCGCGTTCCCAGGCCAGCCGCCAGCACCATGGCCTTCATCCCGCTGAGTTCCCCAGTTCGCGATGCCGCAGTTCGACCTGCATTCCGTTGCGTTCGCGCAAACGCCTGGCCAGTTGCTCTGCCAGAAATACCGAGCGATGTTGTCCGCCGGTGCACCCGAATGACACCATCAGGTTTTTAAAGCCGCGCCGCTGATATTCGGCCACGCTCGCATCCACCAGCGAAAACACGCTGGCAAGAAACTGGTGAACGCTTTCCTCCTGATTGAGAAATTCGATGACCGGCGTGTCCCTGCCGGTTAGCGCCTTGAACCGTTCCTCGCGCCCCGGATTCGGCAGATTGCGTCCATCAAAGACGAACCCTCCGCCATTTCCGGTTTCATCCTTCGGCCAGCCGCGATGAAAAGAAAAACTGAAAATGCGCACCACCAACCCATTAGCGGCGGAAGCATCGGGCGCCAGACTCTGCAGCTTCTCGGAGTGCAGCATGCTGTGAAATGCATCCATCAAAGTTGGTAGAGCAATCGGCAATTCGACGTTGTGCAGCAGCCAGCGAAGGTTCTTCAGCGCGTAGGGAACGCTCTGCAGGAAATGAATTTTGCGCTCGTAAAATCCGCGAAACCCGTACGCCCCCAGCGCCTGCATGATGCGGATATAAACAAACGCGTAATAGTGCTGCATGAACGCCGAAGGATCGAGTTTGACGTAGTTGCCGAGCGCGCCAACATAATGATCGAGCAGTTTCTGGCGCACTTCCGCGGGCAAGTCGGCCTTGGCATCGAAAAGCAGGGAAGCCACGTCATACTGCAGCGCACCCTGACGTCCTCCCTGATAGTCAAGAAAGTAAGGCTGTCCGTCGCGCAGCATAATGTTGCGCGATTGAAAATCGCGATAAAGAAAGTAATCGTGCCCTGCGCTCAGCAGAAATTTCGTGAGCCGCCCGAAGTCGTCTTCCAGAACCTGCTCATTGAACGGAATTCCCGCCAGGCGAAGAAAGTAATATTTGAAGTAGTTCAGGTCCCAGGCAATCGATTGCCGGTCAAAGCTCGCCCGCGGATAGCAGACCTTATAATTCAGATCACGTCCCGCCTCGACCTGAAAACGCGGCAATATAGATAGCACTTTGCGATAGATCGCAACCGCCTCTGGCGCAATGCTTGCTGCGGTACGGTTCTTCGCCAGAAACTGAAAAAGGGTGGTGTCGCCCAGGTCCTCTTCAAGGTAGGCACCCTGCTCCAGGGCCTCTGCATAGATCTCAGGCACCGGCAATCCATGAAGTCGAAAATGCCGCGAGAACTCGAGGAATGCGACATTCTCCTCGCGCACGTTGTAGATGACCCCGATTGCGCTCTGCGCATCGCGGGTCAGGCGAAAGAGTTTCCTGCCCGAGCCGCTCAGTTCGCCTTGCAGCGGCTGAACGCTGGTCGCTGGAACATGGAAGCGCTGCTCGAAAAGTGTTTTAACGATGTCCATGAATGTGAGCGCTGGTCCCACAAAGATACCATCGACTTGTCGGGTCGCAGAGTTACCGGCGTTTTTGTCAGGCCGCGCCGCGCGTCGGAGTGCGAAAGGCCTTCTGGACCAGCGTGTATCGTGCCGCCCCGATTATTCCGGCATCATCGTTCAACACGATTTTGACCGGAATGTCTGTAAGCAGCGAGCCCAGACGGCCCTTGCTGAGAAATGACTTCATAAATACCGGGTCCTTCATGCGAGGCGCGATCTTTCCCGCAATGCTGCCGCCTATAAAAACTCCGCCCGTGGCCATGAAGTGCAGGGCGCAATTGCCCGCTTCCGAGCCATAGATCCCGACAAACATGGTTAATGCCTGGTCGCAGATCGGAGCTTTGCCTTCCATGGCCATCTTTGAAATCA
>Ga0310810_10001192_pt1 | contig 26943 bp, 23 predicted proteins | sample NCmetagenome_FD_207641 | JGI IMG/M metagenome (GOLD analysis project Ga0310810, IMG submission 207641) | Soil microbial communities from experimental microcosm in Duke University, North Carolina, United States - NC | ecosystem: Engineered > Artificial ecosystem > Soil microcosm > Unclassified ...
CGGAAGGCGCGCGCGTCCTAGCGCGTGATTTACGTTCACGCGGCGATTCTCGGAATCCTCGAGGGACTCACGGAGTTCCTCCCGGTCTCATCGACGGCGCATCTCCTCATAGGCGAGCGCCTCCTCGGGTTTGCCGATCCGGGTGGCATCTTCACGGTCGTCATCCAGTTCGGGGCCGTGCTCGCCGTGATGTGGCTCTATCGCGTCAAGCTCCTGCGGGTGACGACGGGGCTGCTCGGCGATCCCGATTCGCGGCGCTTTGCGCTGATGCTCGTTCTCGCCTTCATCCCGGCTGCGGTCGCCGGCCTCCTGCTGGCACGATTCATCAAGAGCGTGCTGTATGAGACGCCGGTGGTGTTTGCGTGGGCATTCATCATTGGCGGCATCGTCATGCTGCTGGCCGAGCGCTACCGGCCCGTGCCCCAGGTACTGGATGCCGAGCGGACGTCACCCACACGGGCGTTCGGCGTCGGTCTGTTCCAGATGCTGGCGCTGATTCCTGGCGCGTCGCGCTCCGGAAGCACCATCGTCGGCGGCATGTTGATGGGTCTCGATCGGCCCGCGGCGGCCGAATTTTCGTTTTTCCTCGCGATGCCGACGATGGCGGCCGCGTTCGCGCACGACCTGTGGGAGGTGCGACACGAGCTTGCGCCCGAGCGAGGGCTCGAGATCGCGATCGGGTTCGTGTTCGCGTTTCTGGCGGCGCTGGTGGTCGTGCGTCCGTTCCTGCGCTTCGTCGGCCGTTCGGGATTCGGGCCGTTCGCGTGGTACCGCATTGCCGCCGGCGTCCTGATCCTGGCCGGAGCGCTCGCGGGGGGGCTGTGATTCCCTGGCTGCGGCGGCGGCTGTTGACCGGCTTCTTCGTCGTCGTTCCGATGATCGTGAGCCTTGCCGCCTGCTACTGGATCTTCGGTATCATTGACCGCTTCACTGCCCCGCTGGCAGAGCACGTTCTCGGTTCCGATGCCGGTGCCGCGGGGCGGGCCGCGGTCGCCGGGCTCGGCATCCTGGGCACATTGCTGGTGGTTCTCCTGGTCGGAACGGTTGCGACCAATGTGATCGGCCGCCGTGTGCTCGCACGGGCGGAAGGCTGGCTGATGTTGATTCCGGTCTTCCGGACCATTTATGCCCCGGTGAAGCAGTTGGTGGCGGCGTTCTCACCTGAGAGCGAAGTCGGCTTCAAGCGCGTGGTGATGGTGGAGGATTCCGCGCACCGCTGGGTGATGGGATTCCTTACCAAGGAATTCACGGTGGATCGCGGCGCCGGGCCCGAGCCGGTGGTCGCGGTGTTCGTGCCGACGAACCATCTGTATATCGGCGATGTGCTCGTGTTTCCGCGCGAGCGTGTGTTCTTTCCCGACCTGGACGTCGAGGAAGGAATTCGTATTTTCCTCACCGGCGGCATGTCGTTGCCCGGTGACGTGAGCAGACGGCCCGGTCTAGCCCACCAGCCTGACGGTGGGGCGCCGCGGTCCGGCAAACCGGTTTGACGAGGAGCGAATGATCGTGATGTCCGATTGGCTGAAGGGAATCACCCGCACAGCGACGCTGCCGGCGGCACTTGCCATGGTGCTGCTCAGCGCGCTGAGCATGCCCGCGATGGCCCTGGCCCAGGAACCCGCGACGGGCGGCGCCGGCGGTGGCGAGGCGGCGTTGATCCTGCCGTCGCTCGACCAGGTGGAGGTCGGCGGCTTCAACGGCCGCGCCTTGCTCATGGGCGGACTCGTGGTCGCGGCCCTTGGGATCGTCTTCGGTCTCGTCATCCTCAATCAGTTGAAGAACCTGCCGGTGCACCGCACGATGCTCGAGGTGTCTGACCTGATTTACGAGACCTGCAAGACGTATCTGGTCACGCAGGGCAAGTTCATCTTCCTGCTCTGGGTGTTCATCGCGGTCATCATCGCCGGCTACTACGGATGGCTGAACCCGATCCCCGGCAAATCGGTCGCCGCGACGCTGCCGATCATTCTGCTGTTCAGCGTCATCGGCATCCTTGGCAGCTACAGCGTGGCGTGGTTCGGCATTCGCGTGAACACATACGCGAACTCGCGAACGGCGTTCGCCAGCCTCGAGGGCAAGCCCTATCCGGTGTACGCGATTCCGCTGCGCGCCGGCATGAGCATCGGCATGCTGCTGATCAGCATCGAGTTGATGATCATGCTGCTGATCCTGCTGTTCATTCCGGGTGACTACGCCGGCCCGTGCTTCATCGGTTTCGCCATCGGCGAGTCGCTTGGCGCCGCAGCGCTCCGCATCGCTGGCGGCATCTTCACGAAGATTGCCGACATCGGGTCGGACCTGATGAAGATCGTCTTCAACATCAAGGAAGACGATGCGCGGAATCCCGGGGTGATCGCGGACTGCACCGGGGACAACGCGGGCGACTCGGTCGGTCCGAGCGCGGATGGGTTCGAGACCTATGGCGTCACCGGCGTGGCGCTCATCACCTTCATCATGCTCGCGGTGCACGACCCGCTGGTGCAGGGCAAGCTGCTCGTCTGGATCTTCGCGATGCGCGTGATGATGATTTTCGCGAGCGCCGGGTCGTACTTCATCAATGAGGCGATCGCGAAGGCGCGGTACGGCAACGCCGCGAAGATGAACTTCGAGGCGCCGCTCACCTCGTTGGTCTGGCTCACCTCGATCGTGTCGGTCGTCTTCACCTACATCGTGTCCAACCTGCTGATCTCGGACCTCGGGGACGGCACGCTGTGGTGGAAGCTGGCGTCGATCATCACGTGCGGCACGCTGGCGGGCGCGATCATCCCGGAACTGGTGAAGGTGTTCACCTCCGTCGAGTCGGCGCACGTGCGTGAGGTGGTGACCTCCTCGAAGGAGGGCGGCCCGTCCCTGAACATCCTGTCCGGATTCGTCGCGGGCAACTTCAGCGCCTACTGGCTGGGCCTCAGCATCGTCTCGCTGATGGCGATCGCGTACTACGTCAGCGGCAGAGGCACGTCGATGTCGGATCTGATGCTGGCGCCGGCGGTGTTCGCATTCGGCCTGGTCGCCTTCGGCTTCCTCGGCATGGGTCCGGTGACCATCGCCGTCGACTCCTACGGGCCGGTGACCGACAACGCGCAGTCGGTGTTCGAACTGTCGGTCATCGAGAACGTGCCGAACATTCACGCCGAATTGAAGAAGGACTTCGGCCTGACGGTGCAGTTCGACAAGGCCAAGGACCTCCTCGAGGAAAACGACGGCGCCGGCAACACCTTCAAGGCGACCGCCAAGCCGGTGCTGATTGGCACCGCCGTCGTCGGGGCCACGACGATGATCTTCTCGATTATCGTGGCGCTGACCCAGGGTCTTCGGCCGGAGCTGGCGGTCAACCTGTCGTTGCTGCATGCGCCGTTCCTGCTCGGTCTGATTACCGGCGGCGCCGTGATCTACTGGTTCACCGGGGCATCCACGCAGGCGGTGACGACTGGCGCGTATCGGGCGGTCGAGTTCATCAAGGCGAACATCAGGCTGGACGGCGTCGAGAAGGCCTCCGTGGCGGACTCGAAGAAAGTGGTCGAGATCTGCACGCAATACGCGCAGAAAGGGATGTTCAACATTTTCCTGACGGTGTTCTTCGCAACGCTCGCGTTCGCGTTCGTGGAGCCGTACTTCTTCATCGGCTACCTCATATCGATTGCGCTGTTCGGACTCTACCAGGCCGTGTTCATGGCCAACGCCGGCGGCGCCTGGGACAACGCGAAGAAGATCGTGGAGACGGAGTTGAAGGCGAAGAACACTCCGCTCCATGCCGCGACCGTCGTCGGCGACACGGTCGGTGATCCGTTCAAAGACACGTCATCAGTTGCCCTCAATCCCGTCATCAAATTCACGACGCTGTTCGGTCTGCTGGCCGTCGAGCTTGCAGTCAGCCTCGGCCGGACTATGGGGCCGGGTATGAGCCACGGTCTGGCGGCGCTGTTTTTTCTGATCTCCGTAGTGTTCGTGTATCGCTCCTTCTACGGGATGCGTATCGGTGGCGCGACGCACTGAGCCGGCACGGGTCCGGAGCATTTTCACGGCAATTGAGACGTGATTAGACCTTGTGATCGCTGGGGACGGCCGATAGAATCACCGCTTTCTCCAGCGGCCTCAGCACGGAGCCTTGCCGGAAAAGCGGTGTCTAAGAATTCACGAGGCGTCCCATGTGGATGGGCGCCGCTTCGTTGACACTGATTTTTTGTGCTGACTATAATCGGCCGCTCTGCTCAGCGGAACAATCGCTGGTATAGACGCCCGGAAGGGCGAGGCGGCCAGCAGCGACAGGAGTAAGCCCGGTGCCACGTGAAGAACGCATGTTCGGCGATATCGTCGACCCCTCGATCAAGATGGCGAACAAGCAGGGTGCATCGGTTGCCCTGACCATTCTGCTCGAAGCCGCGATCATCGGCGCGATCGTGATCATCCCGTTGATGGCGTATGACGTCATCCCGACCCCAGCCGATTCGATGAGCGCGTTCGTCGCGGCGGCACCGCCACCGCCGCCACCGCCGCCACCGCCCCCACCGCCGCCCGCCGCGGCACCGAAGCCAGTGGAAGTGATCAACCCGAACGCCGCACCGACCGAGGCGCCACCGGAGATCAAGCCGGAGACCAACATCGACACCAATTTCGAGCGTAACGTCGGCGTCGAGGGCGGTGTCCCCGGCGGCGTCGTGGGTGGTGTCGTCGGTGGTGTGCCGGAGCCGCCGCCGCCGCCACCGCCGCCCGCGGCGCCGGTGCGCGTTGGCGGCCAGATCAAGGCACCGCAGCGGACAAAGAACGTGAATCCGGTGTACCCGCCGATCGCTCAGTCCGCACGCGTGCAGGGCATCGTGATCGTCGAGGCGACGATCGGTACCAACGGCAAGGTGCAGGAGGCGCGTGTCCTGCGCTCGATCCCGCTGCTCGATCAGGCGGCGCTCGATGCGGTGCGGCAGTGGGAGTACACGCCCACGCTGCTCAACGGTCAGCCGGTGCCGGTCATCATGACGGTCACCGTGAACTTCCAGCTCAATTGAAACCACCACGTACTTCAACTACTTACGTTTTGGGGAGGATGCAGTAATGAAAGGTCGTAACTTCGGTCGGATCGCGATGACGGGCCTCGGCCTTCTGCTGGTTGCCAGCCCGGCGTTCGCGCAGGAGGGTGGTGGGATGAACCTGCTCGACATGGTTCAGTCGATGAGCGGCATCGCCATTGCCGTGGCCATCGTGCTCTTTATCATGTCGTTCTGGTCGGTGGGCGTCGCAATCGAGCGTATCTACACCTACAGCCAGGCGCGTAAGCAGTCGAAGCTCTATGCCCCGCAGGTGGCGAAGCACCTCAAGGACGGCCGCCTCAAGGAGGCGATCGCGCTATCGGCGTCGAAGGATTACCGCTACAGCCACCTTGCCAAGGTCGTGCTCGCGGGTCTCCAGGAATACCAGTTTCAGCAGGAGAGCGGCGGTACGCTGCAGCGTGAGGACGTGCTCGACACCGTTCGCCGTTCGATTCAGCGCGCCACCGCGCTCACCGCGAACGACCTGAAGAAGGGCGTGAACACGCTCGCCACCATCGGTTCGACCGCACCGTTCGTCGGACTGCTCGGCACCGTCGTCGGCGTCATCAACGCGTTCACCGGCATCGCCTCGACCGGGTCGGGCGGCATCGGCGCCGTGTCCGCCGGTATCGCTGAAGCGCTGGTCGAAACCGCGCTTGGGCTGTTCGTCGCGATTCCGGCGGTGTGGTTCTACAACTTCCTGACCAGCCGACTCGAGTACTTCAACGTCGAGATGGACAACTCTTCGTCGGAGCTCGTCGACTACTTCATCAAGAAGACGGCGTAGGCGCCAGCTAGCTCGGAGAATCAATCATGGCAATGCAATTAGGCGGCGGTGGTGGTGTCAAGTCCGACATCAACGTCACTCCGCTCGTCGACGTCATGCTGGTGCTGCTCATCATCATGATGATCGTCGCGCCTCTGTTGAATCAGGGCGTGGCGTTGACGCTGCCGCTGGCCGCCAACAGCAGCGACAAGCCGCAAACGCAGGACCAGACGGTCGTCGCCGTCACGCCGGACAAGCGGTTCTGGCTCAACGCGGTACAGATACCGAAGGACGACCTGACGCGGCGCGTGACCGAGGCGCTGGAGACCAAGAAGGACAAGCAGGTCATCATCAAGGCCGACCAGGACGTTGACTGGGGCACGGTGATGGAAGCGATGGACGATCTTCGCGCGGCCGGCATCGAGGACATGGGTCTCATTACCGAGACCCGTCGCGCGGCGGGGGCCGAATAAGATGGCCGGCGGACATCCTCATCAGCACCACGGCGCCGAAAGGGTCTTCAAGGCATCGGTGCCGCAGGCCAATGCCGACATGAACATCACGCCGATGATCGACGTGCTGCTCGTGCTCCTCGTCATCTTCATGGCGGCGCTGCCGCTCGGTCAGAAGGGCCTCGACGTCAACCTGCCAGCGGAAACGCAGACGAAGGCACAGACGCAGACCAGCGACCAGATCGTCTTCGAGTACACCAACGACAAGAAGATGTCGATCAACAAGCAGGACGTGACGGCGCAAGAATTGCCGGAACGTCTGCGCACCATCTTCGAGGAGCGCAAGGAGAAGACGATGTTCATCGTCGCCGACGGCGGTCTCCGCTACGGCGACATCGTGTTCGTCATCGACGCCGCCAAGGGTGCCGGTGTCGAGAAGGTCGGCATCGTCACGGAGGCCATGCGCCGCGCCGCCAACGGCGGTTAGTCGCACATCTCTCGCGGGACCGCCGCTCGGCGGATCCCGTCGGTGGGACCGCAACGCGGAACCCGCCGCACCGTCCAGGCCGGGTTCCGCATCGCGGGGCCCGGCCTTTGCCTTTTGTCGGTGTCTAATCCCGTATCTCCGTCATCACGCCGTCCACGTCGAAAGCCGCTGCCCTCGCCCAGAGGGGCCTCGACGTCAATCTGCCGCAGGAGGCTCGCAGGCCGACGGCACGGGACACCAGCGTGCCGACCCTGCTCGAGTACACGGCATACAGGAAGATGTCGACCAACAAACAGGACGTCGCGCCGGAGCAGTTGGCGGTGCGCCTGCGCAGCGTCTTCGAGGATCGCCGGGACAAGACGATGTTCATCGCCACGGACGGCGGTCCGCGCTACGGCGACATCGTGTTCGTGATCGATACGGCGAGAAGGGTTGGCGTCGAGAAGGTCGGGATTGTGACCGACGCGATGCGCCGATCCGCGGGCGCCAGTTGAGTTGCTGGGGTCACCAGCACACCACGACCGCAGCACGATGATAAAGCGAGCGGACGATGGTGTCTGCGTGCAGTGTCGCTCGGGGCGGGCCAATAACCCGCCCCGACGGTGAGGCCTGTTTCCTAGAAGCGGATCCGCATGCCGAACTGCGCCTGCCAGCGTGACCGGAGGTCGTCCAGCGAATATCGATCGGCGCCAGGCTTAGCCACCGAGTTCAACGTGTAGGTGTATTTGCCGGTGGCATCGGTCGTTGCCTGGACGACGAGCAGATCGTGAAAGTTGGCGTACTGCACGAGTCCCTTGTTGTGATCGAACAGGTTGATCAGATTCAGGACGTCCGCCGTGAACTCGGGCTTGAAGCGACCGATGCCGACGTTGAAACCGGCGTGGAAATCGAGCGAGTTCGTCCAGGGCACACGGCAACTGTTGCGCTTGAAGATCGTTCCGGGGGCAGCGTCGCTGCAGTCACCGGCCTCGAGGAAGTTGACCAGGTCCTGATATGTACCGCCATTGATCGTAACTTCGCCTTCACGCGGGTAGTAGAGAAGGTCATTCGTCGAGGCACCGTCCTTGTTCACGTCGCTGCCGAAGTTGTACGAGTACGGCCGGCCGCTCTGCCCGTTGTAGAAGGCCGAGAGCGTCACGCCGACGTGTCGTACATCGAACACGTAGGAGCCGGTCAGGACGATGCGGTGGCCGACGTCATAGTTCGAGACGGCGAGTTCAGGATTGTTGATGTCACCTGGGGTGTAGACATTGATCCAGGTTGAGCGCGCCGTGCTGTTGGTGCCGTCATTGATCGTTCGCGCGCGGCCATAGAGATACGAGCCGCTCGCAAACCAGCCGTTGCGGAACCGCTTGTCCAGCTTCGTCGCGACGCTCCAGTTCGTGCCCTGGTCGGTGTTTGTCAGCAGCAGCACGTCGCTGAACGTCGGGTTGACCCGGCTGAACACCGGCCGGCCATCGGCCAGCGTGCTCGTCTGCACGAGATTCAGGTTCTTGTAGGCGATGTCCTTGATCGTGCTCGCGAACAGCCATTCGGTTGTCGACGTGAGCCCCCAGGGCAGTTCACGGTCGTAGGCGAGGTTGCCGCGCAGCATCTGCGGGTAGTCGTACTTCGGATCGACCACATCGATTTCGTTCGTCGAGGCGCTGCCGATATTGGTCGGCTGCGAATCCGGGTCCGGCGAGAACGGAATATTCGCCGTGGCGCTGAACGTGTTCGTACTCAGACGGCGGAATTCGATGCCGCTGTTCCCGTACTGGTTCGATAGCCAGACGTATGGTGTGCGCCCGCCGAAGATGCCGAGGCCGCCGCGCACCTGCTGGCGCGTGGTGCCCGGCAGGGCCCAGTTGAAGCCCGCGCGCGGCGAGAACGTCGATGTCTGCGGGACGACGTTGGTGGCGAAGCCATAGGTGCTCAGCGCCACCGGGTTTTCCGTGGGCTTCTGCGGGAAGATCGGCTTGTCCCACCGGAGGCCGTAGGTGACCGAGAAGTTGTCGCGCACGCGCCACTGATCGCCGGCATAGAACCCGATCTGCCGGACGGGGAAGCGCGCCGCCTGCTGCGGATCCGGCGTCAGCGAGAAGCCATAGGTGTACAGCTGCGCGCTGCCGGTCTCCAGCGTGTCGAGACTGGCGAACTCGTAGTTGCCGAAGTTGTTCTGGATGAACAGATTCCGGAACTTGAACAGCTCGTTGTGCGTGCCGACGGTGAAATTGTGGTTGCCGTGGACCAGCGTGAAGTCGTTCGTGATTTCCACGTTGTCCTGATCGAGCTGGTTGGCCTGCGAGCTGTTTTCCGTCCCGGCGACCAGGCGCGCACCGTCAGGCAGTCGCACGGTTACCATCGGGAAGCGCGTCGGTGTCGTGCGGAATTCACGAATCCGCTGGTACATGACGCGGAACTCATTGAACTTGGTCCCGGCGCTGGTGTTCAGTTGACCGACGGTCGAATTCGTCTTGCTCTGGATTCGATAGAAGTTGTCGGGAAGTTTGTAGGTCTGCGCCGTCTGCGTCCCGACGTCGTTGAGGCCGTCGACATAGTTGTGGCGAACGGTCAACTGGCTTCGGCCAAGGTTGAAGTCGGTGCGTCCGAACACCTTGTTGTTGTTCGTTGCACGGATGAACTCGTCCAGTGTGCCAGGGGCGTAGCCGTATCGGTTCTTCAGGATGTCGAGCAGGCGCTGTCCTTCCGCCTGGTGATTGAACGCGACGCCAGACGTGCCGGAGATCGAGTATCCGGACGGCGTGTTGCGGCGGCCCCATTCCACGTTGCCAAGAAAGAACGCGCGGTTACGCACGATCGGTCCGCCGAGTGTGCCGCCGAACTGCTTGTCGTTGAACGTGGCGATCGGCTGGTTGTTGACGCCGTCGCCGACCAGGCTCTGGTCCCTGAAGACGTAGAACGCGGAACCCGTGATGTCGTTGGCGCCGCTGCGCGTGATCGCGTTCACGCCACCGGCGGAGAAGCTCCCCTGACGCACGTCGTACGGCGTAACCACCAGTTGCAGTTCCTGAATGACGTCGAGGCTGATTGGCTGCGTCTCCTCCGCGCCACCGGGCGTGCCGCCGGATGCGCCGATGCTGAACAGGTCGTTGTTCACGGCGCCGTCGATCTGGATGTTGTTGTAGCGGGTATTGCTGCCTGCGATCGACAGGGCCGGAGAATCGGCGTTGAAGGAGTACTGGACGAAGCTGGGCGAGATGCGTGCGAAGTCCTGGATGCTGCGGTTGATCGTCGGCAGCGTTTCCAGTTGCGTTGCCGACACGGTATCGGTGCTGCCGGTTTTGCTCGCCGAGAACAGCGGCGAGACTTCGGCGGTGACCTGCACGTTCTCCGTCAGTTCAACCTGCAGCGTCACCGGGACCTCGGTTGCCTCGCCGAGACGCACCGTCAAATCGCCGATCGTCGCGTTGCGGAAGCCCGACAGCGATGCCGTGAGCTGGTACGGGCCACCGACGCGGACGTTCAGCAGCGAGAAGCGTCCATCCGCCTGGGTGATCCCTTCGTACTTGATACCGGTGGGGGTGTGCACCGCCGTCACCGATACGCCCGGCAGCACGCCGCCCTGTTGATCGTGTACGACACCGGTCAGTGTGCCGGTCGTGACGTCCTGCGCCGACGCGGCCGGCGCCGCCAGCGCGGACAGCGCCGCTGTGAGCAACGCGCACGTCAGGCGCCGCAACGTTTTCTTCATGCCAACGTCTCCAATTCGAGTTCCGAGGTGGTTGGGGAAAAAGCTGCCGGCCCGGCAGCCACCTCAACATACTAGCCGGGCGTGAATAGGAGGTAAACACGACGAACGGCCAGTCACGCGGCAAACAAAAAAGGGCCGCCAGCTTGGTCGGCCGGCGGCCCTCTCCACGGACGTGATCGGGGTGGCTACTTCTTGGCGGCGTTGCTCTGCGGCTGCGAACGCTGCTTGTTGCGCAGTTCCTCCGCCTTGCTGCGAAGGTCGTCCGCCTCTTTCAGGAACTTCTGCTGCTCTGCGGGGTTCTTGGTGATCGTCGCCTTGGTCCGCAGCAGCAGGCCCTTGTAAATCAGCGCCTCGTTGTAATCGCTCTTCAGATCGAGCGCCTTGTTCACGGCGTCGAGGCCGGCGTCGGCGTAGGTGGCCTTCTGGGCATCGGAGAGCTTGTTGTCCTTCTGCGCCTTGTCCCAGTAGAACGTGGCCAGCGTATAGAACGCCTCGGGATTGGTGGGTTCCTGGCGCGTGCGCTCCTGCACCGCCTCAATCAGCTTGTCGAAGTTGCCTTGGCGCTGATAGAAACCGGCGAGGTTCATGTACACCGACGAGTCCTTCGGTTTCTTTTCACGCGCGGTCAGCAACTGCTGCTCGGCGCGGTCGTAGTCGCCGGCGTCCTCGTAGATCCGTGACAACACGAAGTAGTTGCGCGTGTCGGTCGGATCCATCTGGATCATGTTCAGCAGGAGCGGCTCCGCCTGCGCCGGATCGTTCATCTTGTCCGGACTGTTGAAGGTGTTGACCAGATACTGCAGAGACAGCTGCTTGATCGACGCTGTCTGGGCCTGTTCCGCGCCCTTCTTGTAGAACTCCACCGCCTTGGTCAGGTAGGCGTCGTTGGTCGCGTCGCCCTTCTTCGCCGGCCGATACAGGTTGTCGTAACTGTTGCCGAGGAAGAAATAGAGGTCCGTCATCGACGGGTCGTTCTGGAGGGCCTGCTCGTAATACTGCGCGGCTTCCTTGTAATTCTGCGCCGTATACGCCGGATTCCCCTTCTGCACCGCCATCTTTGCCTTGATTTTCCCGATCTGTCCGCAGCCGGCCGACATCACGGCAACCGCGAGTACGAGCGCGACCACCGCGGCCCGTGATGAAAACATCCGCATCGCATTCCCCCTTGTACAACAGCGAACCGGACGGCCGGCGCCGCCCACGACCCGTAAAGCACGCGAGTATAGTGAGCCGTTTTCGGGCCCGTCAAGGGCCATGACGGCTCCATTCGCGGCCGTTTTGTATGATGAACGGGTCCGTTACTCCCCGCGAGCCAGGCACGTCCTAAGCGTTAGACACCGGGATTCATGATTCGTTTCGAGACGCTGCTCGAAAAAGTGCGGAGTTACACCCCCGAAGCTGACCTCGAGCTTCTGAGGCGGGCGTACGTCTTTTCCGCCCTCGAGCACAAGGGCCAGGTTCGCCATTCCGGCGAGCCCTACCTTGTCCACCCCCTCGAAGTCGCCGATTTTCTGGCCGACATGAAGCTCGACGTGGTCGCGGTCTCCGCCGGGCTCCTCCACGACGTGGTCGAAGATACCCTGACCACCCCTGAGCGGATCAACGAGCTGTTCGGGCCTGAAATCGCGCACGTCGTGGAGGGGGTGACCAAGATCGGTGCGATTCCGTTCTCCTCGAGTGAAGAGCGCCAGGCGGAGAACTTCCGCAAGATGCTTCTGGCGATGGTGGACGACATCCGTGTCATCCTCGTCAAGCTCGCCGATCGCCTCCATAACATGCGCACGCTCGGCCACCTGCCCGAAGAGCGGCGCATCAAAATCGCTCAGGAAACGCTCGATATCTATGCCCCGATCGCCAACCGGCTCGGGATGAGCAAGGTGAAGAACGAGCTGGAGGAGCTCTCGTTCAAGTACCTGGAGCCGAAGGCGTATGAGGGCCTGCGCGCGCGAGTCGAGGCCAAGCGGCGGATGGCGGAGGCCGCGATCGACGAGCTCGGCGCAACCCTGCGCCACAAACTCGAGGAGGCCCAGGTTCCGATCACCCGCGTTGACGGCCGCATCAAACGCCTCTACAGCATTCACCTCAAACTCAAAAAGCAGAAGGTCGATCTCGAGCGGGTCTATGACTTCGTGGCGCTCCGGGTCATCACCAATTCGGTGAAGGACTGCTATGCGGCGCTGGGCATCATTCATCAGACGTGGTCGCCGGTCCCGGGACGCATCAAAGACTTCATCGCGATGCCGCGCCCGAACGGCTATCAGTCGCTGCACACCTCGGTGATCAGCGAGCACGGCTTTCCGTTCGAAGTGCAGATTCGCACCGAGGAAATGCATGTCCGGGCGGAGGAAGGCATCGCGGCCCACTGGAAGTACAAGGAAGGACGCGTCGGCGACCAACGCGACGAACGCTACTTCCAGTGGATGCGCCAACTGCTCGAAGTGCAACAGGAGGTCCGCGATCCGCAGGAATTCCTGCAGAACCTCAAGATCGACCTGTATCCCGAGGAGGTCTACATCTTCACGCCCAAGGGCGAGGTGCGATCACTCCCGCGCGGCGCGACCGCGATCGACTTCGCGTACAGCATTCACACCGACGTCGGTAACCAGTGCGTGGGTGCGCGCATCAACGGCAAGATGGTGCCGCTCCGCACGCGTCTCCAGAACGGCGACATCGTCGAGATCGTCACGCAGGCGGGGCACAAGCCGAGCCGAGACTGGCTCGCGTTCGTCTCGACGTCGCGCGCCCGCTCGAAGATCAAACACGTGCTCCAGGGCGAGGAGCGCAATCGCAGCGTCGAATTAGGGAAGCGCCTGTTCGAAAAGGAAGCGCGCCGCTTTGGACTGAGCCCGCAAGCGCTCCTCGACAGCCCCGAGCTCGCGAAGTTCGCGTCGGAGTACGGCGCGAGGTCCGGCGAAGACCTGTTGGCTCACATCGGCTACGGCAAGCTGTCGGCGCGCACGGTCCTGCAGAAGGCGGTGCCGCCGGCGCAACTGAAAGAAAAGGCGCCCGATTCCGCCGTGGTCTCGGTGGTCAAGCGCGTGCTCCGGCCTGGCGGGGTCTCGGACAAGATCAAGGTCCGCGGCACCGACGACATCATGGTGTTCCGCGCCAAGTGCTGTAACCCGATCCGGGGCGAGAAGATCGTCGGCTACATCACCCGCGGCAAGGGCGTGTCGGTGCACGCCGCGAGCTGTCCAAATGTTCTCAACCTGATGTTCGACCCTGAGCGGCGGATCGACGTCGAATGGGACACCGACGTGGATCCCGGCTTTCATACGGTGCGCCTGACGATGCAGGTGGAGGATCGGAAGGGGATGCTCGCCGAAATCAGCGCACGCGTGTCCGACATCAACACCAACATCACCAACATGGAAGCGCGGACCGGCGACGATCAGGAGGCGCGTATCGACATGACCGTCGAGATCAGGGACGTGAAGCACCTGGAGAAGGTGATCAAGTCGATCAAGGGTGTTGCTGGGGTGCTCGGCGTGGAGAGAACAGCGCGGGTCTAGAGAACCGCGATCAGATCGATCTCGACTTTGACGTCCTTCGGCAGGCGCGCCACCTGCACCGTGGCTCGGGCGGGCGGCGGATCGACCACGAACTTTCCATACACCGCGTTCATGGCCGCGAACTCGTTCATGTCCGCCAGGAACACCGTGGTCCGGACGACATGTTCGAACCCGGCGCCGGCAGCGGTCAGCAACGCCGCGAGATTGCGCATGACCTGCTCGGTCTGCGCGGCGATGTCGGCGCCGACGATCGCCGCCGTTCGGGGATCGATCGGTACCTGCCCCGAGATGAAGAGCAAATTGCCGGCGCGGATGGCCGGCGAATACGGGCCGATGGCGGCGGGCGCATCGGGCGCCGAGATCACCTCTCTTGCCGCCATCTTGCGATCCCTAGGCAGCCTTGGTGACCTTGCCGGCGCGCAGGCAGCGGGTGCAGACGCGGATCCGGCGCGTCGCGCCGTTCACCAGCGCGCGCACGGTCTGCAGGTTCGGTTCGAACCGGCGCGGACCGACGTTGTGGGCATGTGACACCGTCCGGCCGACGACCGGACCCTTATCGCAGATTTCGCAACGCTTCGCCATGAATCCTCTTTGAACGAACGGGAACCCTGAATTGTAACAGGTTTACGGGACGATGATCCCGCTCGCTGGTGCCACCTGGCCTGCGTCCGTACGGGCGGCTCGATTGACCTGAAGCAGCCGCGCCATCAGCGTCAGATAGGCATTGTCGGCCCCGCCGGCAGTTCGCCGAACGTCTCTCGCGCCCTGCTCGATCGCGCGCAATGTGACCGCGGCCTCGCGGTCATAGACCGTCGCTCCCTGTTCGCGGATCTGCGTGAGCAGCGTCTGCAATTCACTCGCGAGCTTCCGGGCGACGCTCGACTGCGCAGCGTGCTCGTAGATCACGCCTTTGGCCGCGGTCTCGAGCGTTGCGGCAACGGCACCTGCAGCCTCGGCGACGTCGTCGTCAACGACCCGCGCGAAGCCTTCCGGACGATGCCGTGCGATCACGCTGTGCAGCAGAAAGAACAACTGGTACTGCCGCTCGGTGAGGTGCTGAATGGTCGGCATCAGCAGCGAGGCGTCGGCGTCCTGTTGTTTGCGCACGACTGCGGCTGGATTCGCGCGCGCAGTGGCGAGGTGCGGGCAGGAGTCGGGACAATCGATCTCGACGAGACGTTTGGTGCCGCAGCACACGGAGCAAATCGATCGCGCGAGTGCCGGGCACTCGCGTCGCGCCTTGCGTTGGCCGCATACAGGACAGGACATCGCCATCAGCTTCGCACAAGGCGGTGAGCACGAAGCCGAAGTTGGTGCCCTCTCACGAAGAACGTCCTTGCACCGATCGCTGAAATCGCGATAATCAGGCGCAAATCAGCCGAAATTCCATCGGAACACCCTTTGCAGCCCACCGGGAGCACGAGGCCCGGAGGCTTCACGGATCGGTGAGCGACGATGAGTGAATCGATGGTGCGCACGGAAACACCGGCCGAGTACTTTCGCGAGCTCGTGCAGTCGGCGATGCAGCATCAACATGTCAACGCGCAGGAAACGACGTCCTTCTACGTCGTCAACCTGCTCTCGACATTCGTCCATTTCGATCGCGTCCCATCGTCGGGCGAGGACGAAGCGCTCGGCGTGCTGCTTGTGCGTGCGCTGCAGACTGCGGGTGCGGCACAGCGTCAGGGCTTACGCCGGGTCGGCGATCGATCGCTCTTCATGTCGGGCTTCTTTTCCGACAGCTTGAATCGCGGACTCATCGACATCGACTACTACATTCATCTAGGTGAATACGCGTACGGATCGCTCGCGCAACATTCCGACGATACGCTCGGCGACGTCTTCGACGAGCTCGCGGGAAAATTCGGGGCGTTTGTCGACGTGCTCGCCGAAGTCAGCGAGCAGTCGGCGTTGAGCAGCAATGTCGACCTGCTGCGCCTGTACGAGCGATTCCTTCGCACCCGCAGTCGACGCACGGGGGACCTGCTTGCCGCCCGCGGAATCGTTCCCAACGCGGTCATCGCGAGTAAGCTCGTCCAGTAGAACGCGCGGAAGGGCAAACTCCGACCCGCAACGACTGATACGCGTCCAACTTCTGAATTGCAGCGGGCGCTATCAGATCGGGAAGCGTTGGCCTGTTGGCCAAATCGCTCTTACGTATCGTGATCCGAAGACTTATAGGCAGATTGTCGATATATCGTCAATAACTGGCACGCAGATACCAGCCGAGCCTGCTTTCCTTTAATCCACGTCCAGAACACACGAATTGACGGGGCTACCGCGCAAATTCGGCCGCGCGATCGCCACAGCAGCGTGTGAGTTTTGGCGTCCTGTGACGAGGACGCAACCAGAGAAGAACCCTCCCGGCGATGCGGGCGTCTAAAGGGTGACTTGCAGAACGACCGGTCGTTTGATTCGATTAATTCTTTTGACAACAATCATTTAGCGCTCGCGCTCAACGGCGCGGCTCACCATCGCCCGTCCCGCTGAACGCTGGTCAATGGACTCATGTTTTTGCGGGACGTTGTTGGCATTTGAGTTGCGTAAACGGGCGCCATCATAGGTAGGCTTCATACACGCGAGGCGAGAGGAGCGGTTGGCAACATGGCGACGACGACGAAGAAGGCAGCGGCGAAGACGAGCCGTTATAACGAGCTCCGGAAGATGCTCGAGGACCGCCGCCGCGAGTTGGTGAACGCTGTTCAGGACAAGATTCGCGACGTGCGTGCTGATGGCAACAAGGAGCGCGATGTGCTCGATCAGGGCGAGAGCTCAGAGGTCGACATCCAAGAGGACATCGAATTCGCGCTCATCCAGATGAAGTCGGAGACGCTCAACAAGATCGACGCGGCCCTCCGGCGGCTGGAAGAGGGGACCTACGGCGACTGCTTCGAGTGCGGCGACGAAATCTCCGAAGCCCGCCTTCGAGCTCTGCCGTTCGCGGTCCGGTGCAAGGATTGCGAGGAGGCTCGCGAGACGGCAGAACAGCGTGAACGGCTGCTGGCGCAGAAGCGCGGGTCGTCGGCGTTGTTCTTCGACATGTCCAACTAGGTCGAATCCGAGAGCCCAACACCAAATCCCAAGTCCCGACTCAGGTCGGGACTTGGGATTTTCTTTTTGGGTTCGAGGTTGGGATTCGGGTTTTGGGATTTCGAATTGCACCACAATAGCGGCTTATGAGCGACGAAGCTCTTGATATCGACGAATTGACGACCGGCGATCGCCCGCTGTCGGTGCCGCCGGAGTTACCAATCCTGCCGCTGCGGGATACCGTGCTGTTCCCGAACTCGTTCATGCCGCTCGCGGTCGCGCGCGAGAGCTCTGTCCGGCTGATTGACGAAGCGATTTCCGGCGGCAAGTTGATCGGCGTCTTCACGCAGCGCGACGCGTCGGTGGAAGAGCCCCAGCAGGCGGACCTCTACGCGGTCGGTACCGCGAGTCATATTCACAAGATGTTCAAGCTGCCGGACGGCAGCCTGCGGTTGATTGTCCAGGGTCTCGCCCGCCTCACCCTTGATGAAGTGATCGAGACCCGTCCGTACCTGCGAGCTCGCGTGAGTCCAGCGCCCGAGGCATCGGACATCATCGAGGACCTCGAGATCGACGCGCTGCTGCGCAACATCAAGACGAATTTCCAGCAGGTCGTATCGCTGTCGCCGCTGCTCTCGGACGACCTGCAGACACTGGCCTCGAACATCACCGAACCCGGACGGTTAGCCGACTTCATCGCCTCGAGCCTGACGACCATTGCGACGCCGGTGAAGCAGGAAGTGCTCGAGACGCTCGACGTGCGCGCGCGGATGGACGCGCTGAACCGGATTCTGATCAAGGAGCTCGAGGTTCTCGAGCTCGGTTCCAAGATCCAGTCGCAGGTGCAGTCCGAAGTCGGCAAGAACCAGCGCGAATACTTTCTGCGCGAGCAGTTGAAGGCGATTCAGAAGGAGCTCGGCGAGGGCGACGATCAGACCAAGGAGATCGAAGAGCTCACCGAGAAGATCGAGGCGGCCGGCATGCCCGAGCCGGTACGCAAGGAAGCACAGCGTGAGCTCGATCGTCTGGCGAAGATGCCGGTCGCGGCGGCCGAATACACCGTCTCACGCACCTACCTGGATTGGCTGGTGACGCTGCCCTGGCAGAAGCGCACGGATGAAGTGATTGATCTGCCCAGGACGAAGCAGATTCTCGACGCGGATCACTCGGGCCTCGAGAAGGCCAAGGACCGTATCCTCGAGTACTTGGCGGTGCGAAAGCTGAATCCCGAGGTCAAGGGACCGATCCTGTGTTTTGCCGGGCCTCCCGGCGTGGGCAAGACGTCGCTGGCTCGCGGCATCGCACAGTCGCTCGGCCGGAAGTTCGTGCGCGTGTCGCTTGGAGGCATGCGCGACGAGGCCGAGATCCGCGGGCATCGGCGCACCTATATCGGGGCGCTGCCGGGACAGGTCATCCAGGGCCTGCGCCGCGCCGAATCGAAGAACCCGGTGTTCATCCTCGACGAAATCGACAAGCTGGGAAATGATTTCCGCGGCGACCCGGCATCGGCGCTGCTCGAAGTGCTCGATCCAGAACAGAACAACACGTTCCGCGATCACTATCTCGACGTTCCCTTCGATCTTTCCGAGGTGCTGTTCATCACGACAGCGAACGTCCTCGACCCGATCCCGCCGGCGCTTCGTGATCGTATGGAGGTGCTGGAGATCCCGGGTTACACCGAGGAAGAAAAACTGAAGATTGCGTGTGAGCACCTGGTGGACAAGCAGGTGAAGAATCACGGCCTGACCGCCGAGCAGGTCACGATCACCGACGCCGCGCTGAAGACGGTGATTCGCGGCTACACACGCGAAGCGGGCGTGCGTAACCTGGAGCGCGAGATTGGCGCGTTGTGCCGGAAAGCGGCGCGGCGGCGGGCCGAGGGCGACGAGTCACCGCTCGAGATTACGCCGCAGGTCGTCCAGCAGATGCTCGGCGCGCCGACGTTCCTCGACGAGGAGATGGAGGAGCGTACCAAGGAGCCTGGCGTCGCGATCGGTCTGGCCTGGACTGCTGCTGGCGGCGAGGTGCTGTTCATCGAAGCCTCACGCATGGCGGGGAGCGGCACGCTGACGCTGACGGGACAGCTTGGCGAGGTGATGAAGGAATCCGCCCGCGCGGCGCTGTCCTGGTTCCGCGCGCATGCCGCCGCTTTCGGTGCGGATGCCGATTTCTTCAAGAACGCCGAGATCCACCTCCATGTCCCATCCGGCGCCATCCCGAAGGACGGTCCCTCTGCCGGGGTGACAATCGCCACGGCGCTCGCGTCGGAGCTGACGCGCCGGCCGGTGCGCGGCGACATCGCGATGACTGGCGAGATCACGTTGTCTGGCCGGGTCCTGCCGGTGGGCGGCATCAAGGAAAAGGTGTTGGCCGCGCGACGTGTCGGCATGCGCGAGGTCATCCTTCCCCGGCAGAACGAAAAGAACGTCAACGAGGACCTGACGGAGGAACTCCGCAAGGAATTGACGATCCACTTCGTCTCCACCGTGGACGAAGTGCTGCTGCTGGCGCTGACGCCGGCGACGAAAACGCAGGGCGACAAGAAGGAGCGCCGCGTCCAGCCGCGCCTGCAATAGACGAGGCCGCAGTGCCTGGCCGCAGCCGCGACCGTAGAGACCGACCGTCAGGCCGGCCTTAATCCAATAACGCGAGTCCGGCGACCGTCTTCAGATCGATGATTTCTCCCGTACGGATCATCGATCTGAGCGTCGCCACGTTGAATGCCTTGACCTCGATGTCTTCGTCTTCATCCGGGGACGCCCGCTCGTCATCGTCACGCGGTTCGCGGAGTCCCGTCGCTCTGAAGAAGTTCATTTCTTCGTCGCAGTAGCCAGGGGTCGGAACAAACGCGCCGAAACTCTCGAGGCGTTCGGGGACGAGTCCCAGTTCCTCCTGACACTCGCGTTTCGCTGCCTGCTCGACGTTTTCGTCTTTTTTCAGGCTGCCCGCTGGCAGTTCCCATGCCCAGCGGCCGAGCGGCGGACGGTACTGACGTACCAGCAGAATCTCGCCGCTTGCCGTGACAGGAATCAGCACCACGGATCCCGGATGCCGGACCACTTCCGCGTTGAGCTCGTGTCCCGTCGGCAGGGTAATCGTCTCGATCTGGACGGTGAAGATGCGCCCTTCGTAGATCTTCCTGATCTCCTTCGGAACGATCGGTCTGTCGGTCATTTCTCCTCCGGCGGCCAGCCAGGCAGGTCGTCGAGCACGTTCATCAGATCGTCCGGAAGCGGCGCAATGAATTCCATCCGGCGGCCGTCGCGAGGATGATGAAACATGAGGCGTGCCGCGTGAAGGAACGGCCGCGTCAGGCGCTGCACCGCCTTGATGTCGCCGGTCACTCGCCGGTGGACGCCGCCGTAAAGTGCATCACCCACAATCGGATGGCCGATCGCACCCAGATGGACCCGGATCTGATGCGTGCGGCCGGTGTGAATCGCGACCTGGCACAGCGTGACCGCCGGCATGTGATGCGCCCGTGTAATCCGTGTGACCGCGCTCCGCGCGTGTCTGGCGCGGGCGGACATCTTCTGCCGGTTGGACGGGTCACGACCGATCGCCGCGTCGATCCGTCGCCCGGCCTGGACCACGCCCCATACCAACGCGATGTATTCCTTCTCGACTTCGCGATCCTGGAACTGACGCGCCAGCTCCTGGTGCGCGGCGTCATTCTTCGCGACTACCATCACGCCCGACGTGCCCCGATCGAGCCGATGCACGATGCCCGGCCGCAATTCACCACCGACACCGCTGAGATCGGTCACGTGATGGAGCAACGCATTGACGAGCGTTCCGGACGAGTGGCCGGCCGCGGGATGCACCACCATGCCTGCCGGCTTGTTGATCACCGCAACGTCAGCGTCCTGATGAAGGATCTCGATCGGCAGATCCTCGCCGGTCAGAGTCGATGGCGTGGGTTCGGGGGCGTCGAGTGTTACTCGATCGCCCTCACGTAGCTGCAGGTTCGGCTTGGCTGTTTTCTGGTGGCCCGTGGTGGTGGCAATCACCACGTGTCCTTCGCTGATCAGCCGTTGCAGTTGCGAACGTGAACGGTCGGCGAGGACGGAGACGAGAAAGCGATCGAGGCGCTGTCCGTCGAACTCCGGCGGTACGACGAAGTGCGTGTTCACGCGGCGACGCGTCGGCGGCGGACGCTCTGCTGCGGCGCTGGCGGCTCCGTGCGTCTCAGCCGGAACAGCATGACGATGCTGAGCGGAGCAAGGATGAGCGAGATGAACTGTGAGGTCGACACGCCGAACATCTCGCCGCGCGGGTCGCCGCGGTAGAACTCGATGATGAATCGGGAGATGGCATACATCAGCATGTATGCCCAGAATGTCCGCCCCGCGAACGGCTTCCCCCTTTTCTCTGTGAACAGGAGGATGCCCAGAATCAGTAGTTCGGCGCCGGCCTCGTACAACTGCGTCGGGTGCAGCGGCACGCCGAGCGGGGTGCCGACGTTGGCCGCCGCCAACGGATTGTGGAAGGTGATACCCCAGGGCAGGGTCGTGGGCCGGCCGTAGCAGCATCCGGCCGCGAGACATCCCAGCCGTCCGGTGACGTGACCCAGCGCAATCCCGGGTGCGAATACGTCGGTCGTCGTCCAGAAGGGCATCCGATGTTTGGTGATGTACCAGAAAGCGATGGCGACTGCGAGCATCAGGCCGCCGTAGAACACGCCTCCGGATCGCGCCAGCGAGGCGAGCTCCATCGGCGAACGCCGGAACTGGTCGAAGTCCACGATCAGCAGCAGCAGCTTGGCGCCGATGAGCGCGGCGATGATGATGTAGATTCCGAGGTCGAGGACGCGAGTGGCATCGAGCCCCCACCGCTTTGCGCGCCACATCGCCAGGCGCAGCCCCAGCAGATATGACACGGCGAGGAGGACGCCGTACGAGTAGACGGTGACCGGTCCGATGCTAAACAGCTCTGGGTACACGGTGTCGCCCCACTCCGAGGATATCGAGAATCATCAGCGCAACGCCGACCGTGATCGCGGCGTCGGCCACGTTGAACGCCCAGAAATGCCAGTTCCCATGGTAGGCGTCGACGAAGTCGAGTACGTAGCCGTTGGCGATGCGATCGATCAGGTTGCCGGCGGCGCCGCCGATGACGAAGGCGAGGCCGAGGCGGCTGAGCCGCTGCGCCGCGTCGAGCGTCGCGGCGTAGAACCCCAGACCGGACAGCGCGGTGGCGGCGACCAGCGCGACGACCAGCGTCTTGTACGGGAACTCCACGGCGTTCATCAGGCCGAAGGCAGCGCCGGTATTGTGCACCCGCGTCAGGTTCAGGCCCGGAAAGACGTGGACGGTTTCGTACAGGCCAAGGTGGGTACGGACGATCTGTTTCGCGACCTGGTCGAGCACGACGACCGTGACCGCGATGATGACCTGGAGTGGTCGCGACGCCGTCACGCCTTCAACGCCGGTGCAGTGAGCGCGTCAACGCAACGATCGCAGAGGCCCGCCCACTGCGGCTCGTCGTGAATGGCCGGAACCATGCGCCAGCAGCGCTCACATTTCGCGCCTGGTGCGCGGTCGACCTCGACGCGGATAGTGTCGACGCCGTCCGCTGAGCCGAGGTGGAGCGCCACCTCCGAGACGATGAACAGCGTCGGCAACGAATCGCGGTAGCGCTCGAGCAGCGCCGCGATCGGGCCGGACGCGGCGAGGACGACCCGCGCACCGAGCGACGTGCCGATCACTTTGTCCTTCCGTTTTTCCTCGAGCGCCGCGTTGACGTCCTCGCGTACGGCCAGCAACTGTGCCCACCGCGCGCCGAGTTCCGGGTTTGCGTACCCGGCAACATCGGGAAAGGATTCGAGGTGCACGGATTCCGACCGCCGCCCAGGCAGGTGCAGCCACAGTGTGTCCGCGGTCACCGGCAGAATCGGCGCCAGCAAGCGGGCAAGGCCATCCGCGATGATGTACATCGCCGTCTGGGTTGACCGCCGCTCGCGCGAGGCCGCCGCGAATGTGTACATGCGGTCCTTTGTGGCATCCACGTAAAACGCGCTCAGATCGACGGTAGCGAACTGCAGCAGGAGTTTCGCGGCGTCGGCAAAGGCGTAGGTGTCATAGGCGCCGGCGACGCGAGTTGTCGTGTCGGTGTATCGATCCAGCGCGAACCGGTCGATTTCATCCATCTCGGCAACCGGCACCATGTCGGTCGCGGGATTGAAGTCGTAGAGATTCGCGGCGAGGATCCGGACCGTGTTGCGCAGCTTGCGATAGGCATCGATGACACGCGTCAGGATTTCCTTGCTGACGCGCAATTCCTCACTGTAGTCGCTCATCGCCACCCACAGCCGGAGGATTTCGGCACCGCTTTCCTTGATCACGTCCTGCGGCACGATGACGTTGCCGACCGACTTCGACATCTTGCGGCCTTCGAGGTCGATCAGAAAGCCGTGAGTCAGTACCGCACGGAACGGCGGCCGCTGCCGCGTCGCCAATGCCACGAGCAGTGAGCTCTGGAACCACCCGCGATGCTGGTCGCTGCCTTCGAGGTACAGGTCCGCCGGCCAACCCAGTTCGGGATGACGCGCCAGCACGGCCTCGTGACTCGAACCCGAGTCGAACCAGACGTCCAGGATGTCGCGCTCACGCTCGAACTCGCTCCCGCCGCATGACGGGCACGTCAGGCCGGGCGGGATGAACTCGGCCGCGGGCCGTTCATACCAGGCGTCGGCTCCGTACTGCTCGAAGACCTTCGCCGCCCGCTCGACGAGGGCGGCAGTGATGATGGCCTCACCACACTTCGTGCAGTCAACTGCCGTGATCGGCACGCCCCACGCGCGCTGACGCGAGATGCACCAGTCGGGGCGATTCGTGACCATGTTGAAGATGCGGTCGTGTCCCCAGGCGGGAATCCAGCGCACTTCGTGATCGATCGCGTACTGGGCCGCGGCGCGCAGCGTTCGCGTCCGGCCATCGGCGCCCTCGATCACGGGATCTCCGTCCATGCGCACGAACCACTGCGCAGTGGCGAGAAAGATCACCGGGTTGTGACAGCGCCAGCAGTGCGGGTACTGATGCGAGAAAACCTCGCGATGCCAGAGCCGCGAGCGGTCCTTCAGCGCCTGCTCCACGTTCGGGTTCGCGTCGAACACACGCTGCCCGCCAAACAGCTCGACGGTCTCCAGGAAGTGACCGCCGGGTCCGACCGGTGCATAGATGTCGAGCCCGTACCTCTTGCCGGTGAGGAAGTCGTCGGCACCGTGACCGGGAGCGGTGTGCACCGCGCCCGTGCCCGCCTCGAGCGTGACGTAGTCGGCGAGGACGCCAACAGAATCGCGTGCGTAAAGCGGATGACGAAAGCGGAGGTGTTCGAGCTGCTCGCCCTTCATCCGCGCCACCGGCGGACCGAACGGCTTGCCCACGGCCTGCGACACGCGCTCGGCCAGACCTTCGGCGACGATGACTGCCGTCCCTTCGACGTCGTACGCGGCGTAGTCGAACTCCGGATGGAACGCGATCGCGAGATTCGACGGAATCGTCCACGGCGTCGTCGTCCAGATCAGCACCGAAACACTGCGACCGGACAGGGCGGGAACGCGCGCGGCGAGCTCGCCGGCGCTCTCGGGGTTCAGCGGAAATTCGACGTAGATCGACGGCGATGAATGGTCCGCGTACTCGACTTCGGCTTCAGCCAGCGCCGTGCGGCAGTGGATGCACCAGTGCACCGGCTTCTTGCCCTTGTACACGAGGCCGCGCTCGACGAACTTGCCCAGCGCCCGCGCGATGTCCGCCTGGTACTGGTAGTTCATCGTCAGGTAGTAATGGTCCCAGTCGCCGAAGACCATCAGACGCTTGAATTCGCCGGTCATCACGCCGATGAACTTCTCGGCGTAGGCCCGGCAGGCGCGGCGGATGTCGGCGATCGACATCTCGCGCTTCTTCGGGCCGAGCTCGCGATCGACCTTCAGCTCGATCGGCAGACCATGGCAGTCGTAGCCCGGCGTGTAAGGCACGTCGAAGCCGGCCATCGACTTCGACTTGATGACGAGGTCCTTGAGGATCTTGTTGAGCGCCGTGCCGAGATGGATTCGCCCATTCGCGTACGGTGGGCCGTCGTGAAAGACGAATTTCGGCGCGCCCTCGCGCGCCTTGCGAATCTGCCCATACAGATCCATGGCCTCCCAGCGCGCCAGCGCCTCAGGCTCGGCTGTCTGCAGATTCGCTTTCATCGGAAAACCTGTACGAGGCAGGTTGACCGTGTCCTTCCACTCGGGCATAAGCGCTAATTGTACAATTTGCGGATGGCCCCGGTCGTTTCGCGATCACCTGCACACGCTCCTGACGTCGCTCGCGTGCACGAGCAGGTGCTCGCCAACGGCCTGCGCGTTCTCATTCAGGAAGTCCATACGGCTCCGCTCGCGACGGTCTGGTGCTGGTATCGCGTCGGTTCGAAGGATGAAACGCCAGGCCTCACCGGCGTGTCGCACTGGGTGGAGCACATGAACTTCAAGGGCACCACCAACATCCCGCGCGACCGCGTCAAGGGCATCATCGAGCAGTACGGCGGTTACTGGAACGGCTACACCTGGATCGACCAAACCACCTACACCGAGACGGCGACGCGTGATGCGCTCGATCACATGCTGTTCATCGAGTCGGAACGCATGGCGCGCAGTCTCTACGATCCCGTCGACTGCGAGTCGGAGCGGACGGTCATCATTTCCGAGCTGCAGGGCGGCGAGAACGATCCCGACCAACTGCTCGATCAGGAATTGACGGCAACGGCGTTTCACGCGCATCCCTACCGTCATCCCACGATCGGGTGGCTGTCGGACCTCGAGACGATGACGCGCGAGGATCTGTACGGCTATTACCGTCGCTTCTACCTGCCGAACAACGCGACGCTCGTGATCGTCGGCGACGTGAACACCGGCGACGCTCTCAGCCGGGTGGCGAAACATTTCGATCCGATTGAGCCCCACGAGGTCGCTCGACGTGCGCTGACGATCGAACCGCCACAGCTTGGCGAACGCCGCGTCACGATCGCGAAACCAGGCACGACGGCCTACCTCAAGATTGGCTACCACGCGCCGGCGGCGACGGCGGACGAATTCTTTCCGCTGCTCCTGCTCGACGCGGTGCTCAGCGGCGCGAAGGGCATCAACCTGTGGGCAAGCTTTCGCACGCCGCCGCCACAGCGGAGCGCGCGCCTGTATCAGGCGCTGGTCAATACCGGGCTCGCGTCCGCGGTGAATGGCGGTTATATTCCAACCCAGGATCCGTTCCTCTACACGATCTCGCTGACCGCCACTGAAGGCGTCACGCTAGAGACGCTCGAACACGCGGCGCTGGCGGAGATCGACAAGGTCAGGACCGTTGGCGTCACGGCAGCGGAACTGGCGAAAGCGAAACGTCAGTTGCGCGCCCGGCTCGTCTTCGAAAACGACAGCATCACCAACATCGCACACCAGCTCGGGTTCTTCGCGACGATCGCCGACTGGCACTTCGTGCCGGCGATCGCCGACCGTCTCGAAGCGGTGACGATCGATCAGGTGAATGCGGTGGCGGCTTCTCGATTGATCGCATCCAACCGGACCGTCGGCTGGTTCGAGCCGGTTGACGACGAGTCGGGTGGCGCTGCGGCGTGAGCATCGCACAGGCCGGCCTGAATCCCGTTCGCGCCGTTCTGGCGAACGGCGTGCGGGTGATCGCGAAGCAGGCGCGGGTGACGCCGGCCGTGACGATCCACGTCGCCGTGCACGGCGGCACGGTTGCCGATCCGCCGGGCCTTCCCGGTGTCGCGTACTTCCTGTCGCGGATGATCGATCGTGGCACCGCATCGCTCACCGCCGACCAGATCGCGGAATCGCTCGAGAGCCGCGGCGTATCGCTGGCGGTCAACGTCACGAAGCATTCGCTGTCGCTCGTCTCGACCTGCCTCGTCGAAGACTTCACCGACGTGCTCGGCATCGTCGCCGACTGCTTGATGCATCCCGTGTTTCCCGAGGCGGAGATCGTC
>Ga0310810_10001193_pt1 | contig 26941 bp, 20 predicted proteins | sample NCmetagenome_FD_207641 | JGI IMG/M metagenome (GOLD analysis project Ga0310810, IMG submission 207641) | Soil microbial communities from experimental microcosm in Duke University, North Carolina, United States - NC | ecosystem: Engineered > Artificial ecosystem > Soil microcosm > Unclassified ...
GCACACCCGAAGCGTCCCTAGTTGCCGTTCCCCTCACGACCTATCCCGGCACAGAGGACACACCCAGCTTTTCTCCTGACGGCACGCAGGTAGCTTTTTCATGGTGTCCAGAGAATTCGGACAAGAACTGCCATATCTATATCAAGCAGCTTGGTGTAGAGCCGCCCTCGCGTTTAACAGACCATCCGTCGGCGGATTACAGCCCCGCCTGGTCCCCCGATGGTCAGACTATCGGGTTTGTTCGGTCACTTACCCCGACCAGGTCGGCACTGATTCTCATCCCGCAGCGCGGAGGACGTGAGCGGGTGTTGGACGTGCTCGACAAATCCGGACAGAGAGAACCCCTGGACGTACCGTATCTGGCCTGGACTCCGGATTCGAGATGGATCGTCTGGCCTGTGATGACCGAATCAAAGGTCTTTGCTCTATTTTTGATCTCAGTGGAGACCGGCGAAAAGCGGCGACTGACCGGTCCGCCAGCCGACACGGCTATCGGGGACACGGCCCCAGCATTTTCGGCAGACGGGGGTACCTTGGCATTCACCCGGCAGATTTTGAACGGTGTAGGCGATATCTACCTGCTTCATCTTGCGTCGGGCTACCAGCCGCAAGGGGAACCAGAAAGGGTTGCCCCAGCCAACGTGCGAAACTGGGGCGCTTCCTGGATGCCTGACGGACGCGAATTGGTATTCTCCTCTGGAAACTGGTTCAGCACCAGCCTCTGGAGGATCTCGGCACAGAAACCTGTCGCACCTCGAAGGCTGGCCTTTGCGGCGGACAATGCCACGGCACCATCGGTTTCGCAGCAGGGGAACCGCCTGTCTTACGTCGTAAGTAAATTCGATACCGATATCTGGCGTGTCACTCTGCCCGCGCCTGGTGGGAAACCAGTTAGCCCCACTCGATTCATTGGCTCCACGAGGGTGGAATTTTATCCGTCGTACTCACCCGATGGCAAGAGAATCGCCTTTGTCTCGGATCGTTCGGGAGCTTCCGAAATCTGGGTCTGTGATGCCGACGGGTCGAATCTTACTCGGCTAACTTCATCTGGAGACGCGGACCAACCGAGATGGTCACCGGATGGTGAAATCATCGCTTTCGCGTCGGGGACCGGAGGAAAGCGTGAGATTTCCGCTATCAGTGCGAACGGAGGCAAGCCTCGCCGTGTAATCACCCATCCTGCCCAAGGCCAATGGCCGTACTTTTCTAGGAACGGCGAGTGGTTATATTTCACTTCGATCAACAAGGGCCGGTACGATATCTCAAAGATGCCTTCTAAAGGGGGCCAGGCGGTTCAAATCACACGCAACGGAGGAGACCGCCCCGAGGAATCGCCCGACGGAAAAATGATCTACTACAGCAAGGGATTTCCGAACGAGGTAAGCCTCTGGAGGGTGCCGGCCAGCGGGGGAGAGGAAGTCAAAGTGCTGGATGTCGTACATAGAGAAGGTCAGTGGACCGTGGGGCGACTCGGGATCTACTTCTTCAGTTTGCCCGACGCGCTGGGCCATAGCGATGTCCGTATTTACGAGTTCGCCACACGTAAGATCAAGACACTGCTCACGATCGAGCGCCAGATCGCTTTCTCCATCGCGGTCTCGCCCGACGGCCGGACGATTCTGTACCCGCAAATCGAAGAAGCCGGCAGCGATCTGATGCTGGTCGAGAACTTCAGGTGAGTGGTGCTCGGACGACCCAAGCTAAGTCAACCAAGGCGCAGGAGGTCTGTCATAGAAACGCAGGGTACAGGGCAGTTGGACTCGACCATCGGACCACTCGCCCACCATCCTTCACGCGGATTTCCCCGGTTAACGACGCAGCAGACAGCAAATTCCGATCACTTGTGATGAATCCCATCCAACCACTGATTTCCAGCGGGCAGAGCGGATTCGGCCTGGTAAGTCGGCCACTCGTCATCTGGCGCTGAGAACTACAAAGGCAGAAGAAAGAGACGCCGCCATCGATCCCGGAGTTATTACGACTGAGCCGATCGACGGTACAGGTGCCAGGTACTCTACCGCTTAGCCCCGGGCGCAACAGACGGCTCCCGCTGCCCAATCGCTCACTAAAACGAGTGAGCGGCAGCTCACTTCCCCAACTGACCGTTATGCTGGCCATTCACCGGCTGCGCCGCGTGGTCTATCACGAAGAGGCCGATGGCGTCACCTGCGGCACGAGCGTCGCGGACGGCGGTCCGGAAGTGAATGCCGCCCCAGATACGAGCCAGGTTTGCCTCGTCAGCAGCAGCTGCGAAATTCGGCCAACTGCGCGTGACTCCCGGCAGTCCTTCGGAAAAGCCCTGAACGGGCAGATCATTGCCAAAGTAGGCTGTCAAAATTGCCTGCGCAGCCCCGGTCACGGTCGCGTGGCCAGAGCTGTACTCGGGATAGGGAGGTGTGATGAGGAGCGGGGTCCAGTCGGCCTGCTCGACGGTGTCCGGGTTGCCATCAGTGCTCGCCAGACGGATGGCTGTAATGGGCCGCCAGAACTCGTAGAAGTACTTCGCGTCCCAACATGAAATTGCGGAGTCGGCTTGGGCTGCGGTCAGAAGTGCAAACAGCCTGGCGTTTTCGGATAAATTGGTATTGCGTTGAACTGCGGCGCTGGCCGCCGCACGGTTCCAGAACGTAAGCGCAGTGCTGCCCCAGAAGATGGCGGCCTGCGTTTGGTCGGCCGTGCGGACGAAGCTGGTGAGTTCGCCAACAGCCTTCTCCTCGTTGAAATCCGCCGTGTACTCCGCGCTGGTCAGGGCCGGGGGTCCGGCAGGGCGGAAACTCGATGGGCTCGGGATGACCCAGGGAAGCGTATGAGCGAGCGTGGGGGCGAGCCCGGGTAAGAAGCCGGGAGGTGTGGGGCGCCATTTACCGGGATCGTTGCTCCCAAGATAAGGAGGCGCTGGTGGGTTCAGCCCATCGGTGGCTCGCCATGCCAGGATCTCATTGGCGACCTGAGCTCCCCACTGGCGCCCCAGTGCGACGGATACGCTGTTCTCATTGGCTGAGTCTGCGCCGATCCCCGACAGCGAGTCTTGGAGTTGCTGATTGTACAAGGCGCTATTCACCGGCAGCAACGCGAGCAGTGCGGTATAGGCCGCTTGCACCACCGCCGCCCGCCGTGAAGCGCCCCGCGGCGCTTCCGTATTGACGTGAATCGGGGTAAATCGCCGTTCAATGCCGTTAAGCGCATCGAAGATCGAGGCATGAACGATGGCTGCAATGCGAAACTGCAAAGCTCCGGGTACGGGAGGAACGTTAGTGACGAGAGCGTGCTGGAGAACGCCGTTCCAATCGAGCACCTCGTCGGCGCGGACGGGAGAGGCTAATACGATTCCAAGTACAAAAGTAGCAGCGGTCGCCAGGGACAAACGATTCTTCTTCATGGTGTTTCCTTTCTGTTCCGAATACGAATACACACGTGGTAGAGGTAACCGGGATTTCACTTTTGCTCCTAATCGCCCGTGAATATACACCCAATTAGGCGGCGTGTACCATGGCAAGGTCAAGTATGCCGCTCGGGCCCGGTTGGGGACGCCGCTGCTAGCAGCGCTTGGAGAGCGATTAAGCCTTCCTAATGCTGTCATCGTGACTTCTCCTATCCGTTGAGTGGCGCGCCGGTCGAAAATCAGTGCTTGTCTCCAAGCGTGGGAGCCACTCTATTACAGCGAGCGATGGTACGTAACTTTGCGGGAGTCATCTCTGTGGCAACCGTACATCATTAGGTAAATCACTGAGAAATACGCTGTTATTGGAAGATATCGCCAGATCCAGATGGGGCATTCATCCTGAAATTTTGCGGTGTTATACTCAAACGCATCTGTGGAACGGCGTTTTGTGGCGACTCCCATTCGTTTTGGTGTCTTCGAAGTGGATCTGATCGCTGGAGAGCTGCGCAAGCGTGGGATCAAGATTAAGCTTCAGGACCAGCCGTTCCGAATCCTGGCTCTACTCCTGGAACGCCCGGGTGAGGTAGTCACTCGGGAGCGGCTACGTGAAACGCTATGGCCGCAAGACACCTTTGTGGAATTCGAGCACAGCATCAACGCCGCAGCCGCCAAACTCCGTCATGCGTTAGCGGATTCGGCCGAAAACCCACGGTTCGTCGAAACCGTTGCCAAGCGCGGCTACCGGTTCATCGCACCCACTGAGGTGGCTGCTGGTCCCAGTGTTGGCAACACTCCGGTACCTAAACCACAGAGGACACGCATATCCTGGCGCAGACCTATCCTTGTCTTGTCCTGTACGGTGTTAGTGATTATAGCCACCTTTACCTTCGTGTTCCGCTCCAGCTTGCCGCACCAAACGCCCACTCTCCACGCCCTATACCGAATCACCTCGGATCGGGGTCTGAGTGTTGACCCAGCGATGTCTCGGGATGGAACGCTGCTGGCTTATGCTTCGGACCGCAGCGGGCAAGGCAATCTAGACATCTGGGTGCAACAACTGGATGGTTCGACCCCTGTTCGGCTTACAAGTTCTGAGGTGGATGAGCATCAGCCATCTTTCTCCCCCGACGGCACACAGATCGCGTTTCGCTCCGAGCGCGAGGGCGGTGGCATTTACGTTATTCCTACGCTCGGCGGCGAAGCCAAGCTCATCGCCCGTGAAGGACAGAACCCGCGCTTCTCTCCGGACGGCAAATCGATCGCCTATTGGATTGGACCGATCACCACCACTGTCGGCCCTCCGAATAGTGGCACGGTCTATGTCGTGCCCGCCGCGGGTGGTGCCGCACAGGCGCTCAGCACGGACCTGGCGGCGGCCGGTCTTCCGGTCTGGTCATCCGATGGAAAACATTTGATGGTGTTTGGAGTCGGCATTCAATCGAATGGAGCCAATGCGGAGGAAGATTGGTGGGCTGTTCCAGCAACCGGTGGACGAGCAAAGCCCACGGGAATCGTGGGTGCCACGCAGAAGCAGGGTTTCCAATACGCAGGTCGACTGTGCCAGTGGACCAAAGATACGGTTTTGTTTGCTGGGATGCGAGGCGACCCCGTGAACTTGTGGCGCCTCACCCTTAATAGAGAAACGGCACAGATAAGCGGCCCACCGCAGCGGCTTACATCAGGCAGCACGATGGAGATGGGCGGTAATCTCACGTCAGATGGACATTTGATTTTTGCCGCAGCCGAGAAGAACTACAACATCTGGAGCCTGGAACTGCAAGCCAATGAAGGAAGGGCCACCGGCGAAATGAAAAAATTAACGGACCGTTCGACCCGGGAGGCGCATCCTTCACTTTCGGGCGACGGCCGGTATCTGACCTACGCCTCGACCCGGACAGGAAACAGGGATGTATGGGTCCAAGATCTGCACACGGGCAAGGAGATTCCACTCGCGGCCACCAACCGGTGGGAAGAACATCCCCAAATTTCTCGTGATGGCCTAATGGTGGCCTACTCCACCGATCTCCCCGGGCGGGTGAGCGGGACCTCAGCCGGGACTTACCTCGTTTCCCGTTCAGGGGGCGTGCCCGAAAGAGTGTGTGAGGGCCCGGAATGTGGCTTCGTTTGGGATTGGTCTCAGGACAACAGGAGGCTGTTAGCCGAAAACTTGAGCGGACCCCTCACTACCATCGACACTATTGATTTGGTGCCGCGCCAAAGGATGACTCTTGTTCGTAGCGCTAAATACGATGTCTATCAAGCCAGATTCTCGCCGAACGGCCAGTGGATTGTTTTTACAGTGGGCAGCGCTGCACAATCCAGGTTATTTATCGCAGCTATTCGCGACGGAAAGGCAGTTTCGGAAACGGAGTGGATCGCGATTGGAGATCGTGGAGGCTGGAGCAACAAGCCCCGATGGTCACCCGATGGAAGGCTGATCTATTTCGTATCGCGCAGAGATGGATATTATTGTCTGTGGGCTCAGCGCGTCGCACTCGGAAAGGAACAGCCAGCGGAAGGGCCATTCAACGTCGCCCACTTTCACAAGACGCATCTATCCATGATGAACGTCGCTGAGGGACCTCTGGAAATTTCGGTGGCCCAAGGCAAGATCGTGTTCAATTTGAGTGAGCTTACGGGGAACATCTGGGCCGGGGAGATCCGGTAGAAACGGGTGTATTGGGCGGCCTATAACCTCAGCGGCATTCCAGCTTTCCGCCATTCGCCAAGTCCCCAGGATTCCGCCTGGTAAGTCGGCTTTCCTGATAGTGGTCCGAAATCAGACCAGAGGTCATTTTATAGATGGCGCTTTCCTGGCGCCCAAGAGTTCGGGGACTGCGCCATCTCCCAAGACCGGCACTTGCTCAGCCCGTGCGAACTATCAGTTAGTGTAATAAGATTGTCAGTCAGCAAGGACGACCACTTGGTTACCGAAATCAAGACGCGACGCATTGAGCCGGACATCACGGTGGTCGAGATCTTCGAGCGCCTGAACCTCGGCAATACTCTCGTTTCCATCGAAACCTCGATCAAGCACCTGATCGAGGAAGGCGTCCGCAAGCTCGTGATCGATGTCGCAGGACTGAAATACATCGATAGCTCTGGAATTGGGATGCTGGTGAGCTCGATGGGATTCATGGAGCAGAGCGGAGGGCGGATGCGGATTGCGGGCGCCCAGGGTGTGGTGGCAAAGGCCTTTGAGGTTGTTCACATGTCCCGCATTGTGCCACTCGATGCGGACCTCGAATCGGCCTGCCGCAACCTCGCGGCCGACAGCGCCGCAGTCTGAAGCCACGTTACCGCCTGCCCATTTCCTCAGGCCCGAGTGCCAGTGCGGTACCACTGTGAAGGGCGTCGGGCTGGTGAAGTTCGTCAGGCTCGCCTCCGTAGTTGTTCCAGATACCCGCCAAACGAGCTGCGAAGCGAACGAGGAATCTAGCCCCTCGGGTGACGTGGTAACTCGCCAACCCGCACAAATACTCCCGACCGGCGTCATACATTTCGCCTGATATGTCGGCTACTTGGCATGTGGCTTAGTTCGATCGAATTTCCCGACTTGAGTTAATGGCGAGCCTACCATCCACGTTCGCTGGCCAGAATCTTGGAAACAGCCCTTGCCGACCGCATCCTATAAAGGATGTCAAATCCCCCAGGAATCGAATCGGCGACTCTTCAACTCGACGTCTCTGCTTGTCCCCCCAAAGTCCCCCCAATTAACGCGATAATCGGATTTTTTGGCGTGTAAGTCTAGTGGTTGCAACGTGAGGCGGCTACAAGCGGTTCGGCTGTTAACCGAAGGGTTGTAGGTTCGAGTCCTACCTGAGGAGCCAAATTTCCAAGTCGCGTCCAGACCCGCAGTTCTCCTTTTCTTTTCTATAACTTTCCTGGTTCGAATGGCGCAAGATTTCAAACGGTTCGAACAGGGTCGTGCGCAGCGCACCGTCCTGCCAGGCGGACTTATCGACCACCACTTGGAGCAACCGACGCTGCTCTGCGGCGGGCTGCTGCAGGAACAACTCGCTCGCCCGGCTAGTCAGCCGCAGCATATCGACGGCCTGATCCTTCGGGGCCGGCGTGGCCTTCCGGATATCGTGGATCTTGCGTTGCAGCCCATCCTGCTCGCGATGCCAAATAGCCGAATGCTTGTCGAAAAACTCCCGGGTGATGCGCCCGTCGAGCTTGTCGAGATACATCGTCTCAATGCGTGCTTGGATCTGATCGCAGCGGGTCTGCCACCGTTTGATGGCTTGTTCGCGGGCGGCGTGCTCATTCCTGTCGGACTCAAGCACTGCATCACCAAGCCATTCTAGGATCGGGCTAGGGATCACCAACTCCCGCAGGATGCCGGCGAAGGCACCCGTGAGCGTCTCCTGTCGTGTGTATGGCTCGGGGCACTTTCCCCGGTTGCCAGTGCAGTGATAGTAGACGTACCGATCCTTCTTTATTTCGCCCACGAACAAGCATCCGCAGTGGCCGCAGTGCACGACCCCAGTAAACGCAAACTCGTGCTTCACTTTGCGGGTTTTGTTCTCGGCGCGGGCATCAAGCAGGTCCTGGACCCGCTGCCAACACTCGCGGCTGACGAGCGGCTCGTGTGTGCCCTGGTAAGTCACGCCATCAAAATCGAAATCGCCCATGTACAACCGCTTGCGAAGAATTTGATGTACAACACTCTTGTGCAGCTTGTGTCCACGAAGGGTGACCCCTTCCGCCCGAAGTTCGGCAACGAGCGCGTCAAGAGAATACCTGCCCGTCACGAACCGGTCAAACAATTCCTTTATTACCCCTGCGGCCTCAGGGTCGGGCATGATGATGCGCTTGCCACCGGGGCTGTCGGCGTTCCGATACCCCACTGGGGCATAGCTCGGATATATCCCGGAGCGTGCCTTCTCCAGCATTCCCTTCCGCGTCTCTTCGCCCAGGTTGAGGATATAGTTCCGCGCCATCAAGACGTTAATCCCGTGCACCAAATGGTCCGAAGAGCGCGAATCGGGACCGATAACGCGACCCTCTTTGACCAAGTGAATGGTGATATCGAGATCGTCAAGCGTGGTCCAATCCTTGAGGTTGCGGTAAAGGCGATCGGTCTTTTCTACCAGGATCGTTCGGCAGGTCGCATGGTGTTTTTTCAGGTACTCCAGCATGGCCGTGAATGCGGTTCTCCCGGACTGCTTCGCGGTCTCCACATCCACGAATTCCTCGGCAACGATTATGCCTTGTTGGTGTGCGTACTCCCGCAACAAGCGTTGCTGTGCAGGAATGGAATAGCCCTCGTTCTCCTGATCCTTGGTGGACACCCTCGCGTACAATACAACTCGGATGGCGCGCGCAGCCGCCCTGTCTTTGAACTCTGGCGCGACAGTTAGGGTTCTCGCTGGCATAGCACCTCAACATTACCTCCTCTGGACTTGGTCGTCTCTCGGTCCCAGACACGCAAGATGCCCGCAAACTCCGAGAGCCTGGCGCGCATCGCCGCCCATTCAGCGTCCGTGAGGTTGCGGTCGGCGCCCAGTTCGATCGCGGCGCGGGCGGGGGCCTCAAGCTGCTTTGGCTTCCGGTCGCCCCGATCATTACTTGCATGCATGGCGGTTGAGAAGGAAAACAGACCCGCGCGGGTCATCCTATCGGGCAGCACTCGTTGGACCCGCATCGAGAACGTGCGCGCCCTCCCGATGTTGTGTCGGCGATTCTTGCCCGGACGGACGATACCCGCCGGCTGCCAACCATTGGTCCACCCAGCGCACATCGATCCGGCGACGGCGTCCGACAGCGACAGACGGAATTTGGCCCGTCCCAACTAGGCGAAGACAGAGCCGGTACGGCAGACCGGTGGCCTCCGCGAATTTCGGTATCGTAATCAACTTGGTCATCTTTTGCTCCAGACGGGCCGGTGCTCCCGGACATAACGGGCAGTCTGACCGGGCGAAGCAGCATTTCGAGGACGCATTCGGCCTGCTCTTGCCCTTCGGCACACCGCTGGCGCACACCGCGCAATGCGTTCTTGGCCTGCGCATGAACTGCTTTGGGGGTTCTGGAGCGAGCACCGAGGAAGTCCGTGGTATCACCTTCGGACCAATTCTTCAACCAGCCATTTCCCTCGCACTGGGTGCGAGCGCCATACCGTATCATCCAAATCTCAATTTCCGATTCGTGCTATTTATTTTCGCCAACGCACCCAAACATCGCCCACATCCGAGAACGTTGCATTGAACTTGTCGATATGTTCGCCCAGATAAACAAGCGCCGATGGGAAAGGAGCAGAATTTTCGTGCCCGCTGAATCGCAGGCGACCGGCGATGAAACAAACTGGCCAATCCCTAAACTTGCGAAACCAGATCGTGTCCGTTCTGGCGGGAACAAGTGCGATCGCTGCCGTCACCGACCCTCGGTCATATTCATCAATGAGCTTTTGGACCCACGCCGCAATTGTTCGCCCATACGGGGGATTCATGAAGAGGTTGCCGACCCAGTGTTGTCGCAGGCCATCTTCGGCCTGCGTAAAATGGATTTTGGCCGGAACATTTCGTTCGTCGTCCGAGCAGGGATCCAAGTCGATAGCGCCGAGGACCCTCACGACGCGATAAATAATCTTTGGTGGGGTGTACCATTCGAATGATTGGCTAGAAAAATGAACCGATGGGATTTTTTTGGTCGGAGGCTTCGTCTCGGAACTTAGGAGTTCAGCATTGAATTTCTCTTCTGCAATCTCCCCGGGCCGCCGGCACTTCCAGGACTGGTCGCGATTGATTCCGAAGTCAGAAAAAAACTTCGTATCATTCGACATTTCTTTCTTAGGCTGTCCTCTGCCATGCCGCGGGCCGTTCTGTTTCATCACTTGAGCAAATCGGCAGCGCGGCGCTCGACCCGAATCCGAACGTGGACCTGCTTCAAATGTTGACCGTCGCTCACCCAAACAGCTGACCGATTGCACGCTTGCTCGTGCCTTCAAAGTGCATGGGTCTTGAGTTATCTCGACTGCGAAACGGTTGGTGCGACGACGATAGCGATGCGCTCTCGCCCAACTCGACTCAATGCCACCGCCTGGTGGAACCCCCACTAAGGGGTAATGTATTGCCGCTCCCGCTGTTCTTCGCTGATAACTCTCAGGTGAACGCCTACAGCCATAACGGCACCATTCATCTCGCGGGTTCCGAAACACAAGTCGCTACCTGCCCCGCGGCACCATCAGGATCACTGCTTTCCGCGCGTTTGTTCGGCGCCTCCATCAGGAGCCCAGAAAGGATCTCCGCCACCCGTTCCAAAGCATCTGGGTGGTCGGGCTCGAAGAGCCGCTGGATTGTCATGGGGAATCCCGTGGTGAAGTACCGTTAATTCGGTCTGGCTCTTCGGTGGAAAACCTTTCCGTGCCGAACTGGTTATGGCTCAATGCCTGCCCGCGAGGCGGCCAGCGCAGTGGGATCTGACCGTGCTGGCTGATACCCCCAGCTGCCAGCCATTGCTCGATCCAACGAACATCGATCCGTCGGCGATGTCCGACTGGCACGGACGGAATCTGGCCGGTACCAACCAGTTGAAGACAGAGCCGGTACGACAGGCCAGTTGCTTTCGCAAATTTCGGAATCGTAATCAGCTTCGTCATCACTTACCACCGAACTGGCCGGTGCTCCCGGATGAGTGGATGGGCGAGGTTTACTCCGGATTCGCCTTTCAGGCGCCGCGTGGTGCGGCTTCCGTCGTTGACTACAAACTTCCGGGTACGCCAGCGCAGAAACCGAATGCGGCGCCGGTTGCCGATGCCCACAAAAAGGTCCAGATCCAAGGCGAGCGCCTCGGCACTGGAAAGGATCCGGCAACAGCGGCCGTGCTCATTGCGGAGCTCGATTTCGTTTCGAGTGCGTCGGACGATCTCGCGCAGTTCTTGACCATCGAACAACATGCTGTATGGGAACTCCTCCGGTGTAGTCTCTCCCGATGACCCCAGGGCGAGGGGAGAATCAAAATGCCGATTCTGATTGGATCTTGTGGCTTTGTGCCGAAATCGTCCAGTTTTCGTTTTGGGCGAGAGGGAGATCTCACGGCAACTCGTTCAGTAGAAACATGTTGCAGCGGGACAAGAATTGCTGCCTAGAGTAGTTACAGAAACTACTTTTTGGGGCCACGGGCGAAAGCAGGAAGGCCCAATCGTCTCCATGTCTGAGAGAGCCACGCGCTCGCTGCATGGCGGTCCTGATTAAATCCCTTTACCCATCCGCGCGTGGATTTGAACGGCTTTCTATTGGGAATCGGAACCTCCCGATCTTCGAGTAGCCGGAAAACCTCCTCGTGATTCTTGGGCCGCGCCTTTGCGATCTCGCCGAAGGCTTCGTCTATCGATTTGTATCTCTGATTCCGCCTCACGGGTCCTTTTCCCTTGCGACTGTCTTTCGGCCCTTGTGCTTCCTGGTTGCGAGGCATCTGAGCTGACTCGTCTGATTTCGGCGGGGGCTCTGTTGGGTGGGACACGCCGCGCCTAGCTCGAACTGCCGAATGGTGATCGAACTGGACGTGCGCATTTAGCCTATCTAGATCGTAATCATCGCGCTGACAATACAGGCAACGATATCGAACCTGATTTCCAAAAATATGTGTCTTGTATTTTGTCTGGCCACCGGCGTCGGGCGGCGTAGGACTGCCGCCCGCGTCCTCTTTCTGCAAATTAGCCGCAGCCTGAACCTCTACGTTCTTGATGCGGCCCTGGGGAGCTTTGCTGGTTTTCTTGAAATCCATCCGTCGCAGCCGCACGTGGCTTTAGTTGATTCTATCGTTTTGAAATAGATCGAGGGGTGTCTTGTCCTGTTGGACAGCCCACCTGTACCAGTGGAATTGCCGGCGATGCTCGAGAGGCTGTTGGAAGTCTTTGAATCCAGACTCCGCGAAGACATACCCCTCCGAACTGACCTGGGCCGCGCCTCACCGGCCCGAGTTCTGACTCGGCGCGGGCATGCCTAGGGCCTCATGCTCTGTGCATCGGCCCTGAGGATCCGGGAGTTGGGCGCCAATCAGCGCGTCGAGCGAGTAGCGCCGGACTGGCTTCGCATTCCTCTCATTACTCTATCGAACAGGAGCGCGCCTCGACCATGTCCGTGGATGATGATCACTGATTCGATGATCAGTGGCCGACGTGGTTGGGGATCGAACGCGTTTTGTTGGGCACGGCGTGGGTCCGGGGGTTTTGAGTGCATACTGTGCGCCACATCAAGTGTGCATGCGATATCCCTCGAGCATGAATACCTTTGTGTGACGGGTTCCGGCCGGCACATAGTCAGCACACACGGCCTTCGCCAAAAGCGGCTTTCCTAAAGCATATTGAGATTTACCGACTTACCACCAGTCAGTCTGCACTCCACCATTGTTGACGTCCAGCTTGGGAAGACGACTGTAAATTGACAATAAAGCACAGAGCTTTTTCTCAGTCTTGTTCTGGCGATACAGGATACCCGGTTTTCATTCTGAACTTCCGCGACGAGCGGGAAGAAGGGGGGAGCACGAGGAAAAGAAGACGAGGAGCGGCGATTGCACGCTTACCTAAAGTTGCTCACCTCGAAACCGGCAGGCCGGCGGCGCGCAGGCCGCGAGAGGACATTCGCCCATCAGGCGGATTGACCCTGAATAATTGGCAGCCTATCCGGGGAGAAGTTTTTGGGCGGACATAACGGCGCATGCGGCGCGCCCGGCGTAATGCCCTGAAATATCTATACTTAAGGTTACACAACGGACAGCATTAGGCCACAAATTCAAACCGCCTAAAACACACGTCGATGGCCGGCGAGCAGAGCCGGAATGGTGGTGAACGATGGCAGTGAATGGAGCGGAACGCCGCTTCAGCCTAGGTGATTAGCACGAACCGGAAAATGAAAGTTCTTCTCGCGGTATTAGTTGCGGCGGTGCCAATCGTGTATTGGCTTGTACGGCGCCGCGTCCGGCCGCACGAGGCGAAAGAGCGGGAACCGGATACTAATCACAGCGGCACATCCTTGCCGCTGACCGAAACAACGGAGAGTCTGAGCGTAGGAGAGGCAACCGCGGATACCGCCATGGCTGAGGCCCGTGTGCAAGAAAAGGCGGAAGCAGATAATGTGCTGCCGCCGGATTTGCCCAACGCAATGGAAGAAGCGGCCGCCGCCACTGCTCCGGTAGTTGCTGAAAGCGCCGAGCGCTACGCGGTGGAAGATTCGCTTGGCGGAAATGAGGCGGAAGGACAGAGCGAATTGAATGCCGCCGCTCCGGAACATTCTCAAGAGACTTGCGCCCCGGCTTTGGTCAATGGAACAGCGGAAAGTCTGGAATCTGAAATCCCCTCCGCCTTATCCACGGGTGCTGAAGCCATAGCCCGAAGAGCCAGCCTAGAAGCGCTGAACATCCCATCGGAACTGGTCAGCGGTTTCGAGGATAAGCCCGCGGCGGCGGTGCAAGTTTTTCCGGCCGATGTTCAGCCTTCTGAGGCTGTGCTGCTTGAAACACGCAACGGGGAAGAAGCTGTGCCGGCGGCAGACGCTGTAGAGCCAGCGCTGGATCAGGAAGAGAAAGCCGCGCTGCTTTACCGTGCTCCACGGCAAAGGCCTCCCCGCTTGCCCCAGCGGCGGCCAGCAAATCAACAAGAAAAGCCGCGGTCCGTCTCGGCAGAAACGCCGCTTGAGATCCAGGTAGGCGTGATCTTTGACAGGTTCGGGTTCTGCTCGGTTGGGCTCTTACCCAAACGGACTGAGGGTTTGGATGACGAAGTAGATGCGAAGGACGGAAGATCCGTTGTGCGCCTGTCCGCGCTAGACGAATGGTATCAGGAGCTTCAATTTGACGACATCGGCGACCGGTTGCGCAACGGTTTTGAGCTGAAGGGCGAGCTTGCAGACCGCCGCCAAGTGCGCTGGCGCTTGTCAGGGCGCACCATCTATGTGCTCGCCGCTCACCAGGGAACAAACAAGCTTGTTTCAACGCAGCGGCTGCATCTTGACCGTCCGGATGTAGTGCTGTGCACGGCCGAAATTCTTCCCCAGGTTGAAGCTGTTTTGGCGTCATCTGGCTGTGAAGGATATACCAAGTTTGACGAGTCTTATGGCGCTCCGCGCGGCTGGATTGGGCTTCGCGGCGTAGTGCCGAGGAGGGCTCTGCTTTTAGAAGACAGTGACCCCTTCTACCCGCTCAAGCCTGAAACGGACATTCAAATCGAGCTTGATGGCGGCATATACCTGCTTAATTCGGTTTGGCTTGCAGGCTATCCGCCGCAGATCAGGATCGCCGGGACATCAGATGTTCCGGTGAAAGTTCTGATTGACGGAAAACCGGCTCAACAGACAGATGAGGGTGTTTTCGCAGCAGAAGGCCATGACGCGCCTGGCCAGCATTCGGTGTACTGCGAAGGCCTTGCGCGGTCGTGTTCGTACTCGATTGAAGAGGCGCCAGAATCCTGGGAAGAATGGCCGGCTTACGGCTTTGGCCAGGCCGGTATATGCGGACCGCTTGTTGAGCTGAGAGATGACGCCGCAAAGCAGCGTCTGTTTGCGGTTCAGGTGTCCAATCCTCTTTTGCTCGGAGCTGAACCCGGCCAAGTATTCCGCTGCTCGCCCCGCAAGTCGGCATCCTGGAAGGGGTATGTTCCGTTTGATGTTGTGTGGGCGCTGCCGGCGCAGCCGCTTATCTGCAACAAGAAGACAGCCCGTATACTTCAATTTCGCGAGACGCTGCCCTCGGCCCTCAATATCCGTGCGAACTCTGGGGCCGCTTGGTGTAATGCGATCCTTGACGCATCACGGAAGGGCTTACGTATCGCGAATCCTTCTGAAAACTCAACCGCCTGCTGGCGTGAATACCGGAAAGCTGCGCGGAATATCCGGAAGGGCCGGCGATGACTGCCAACGAGCTTCTCTTGTGGCTGTCAGCCCGCAAGCAGGGTTCCTGGGCGCAGTTCAAAGGCGCGGTTGAAAATCTCGGTTTGGCCGAAGCGGACAGCGAAGGAGCAGACGAGGGCCCGCTCCCGCTTCATCAGCGTATCCGGTACAACCTTGAGCGGCTAGGTCATGTCGAATTTGACACGGAGGAATGCAGCGATGGCTGGCGGACCGTGCCTCCGGCGCTGGCGCTTTGCCAACACGGCTGTGAAACGGCAGGCATTCTTTGCGGCGCGAGAACGCGCAAAATCTTGGGAAACATCGAGCGCGAGTTAAACGGGCTGCAGCGTGAACAAATCTCACATCCCGATTGCCCCGATATTATCCGCGTGCGCGCGCCTGGGAGTGAAGTCTTGGTGAATCTGGCGCAACGCGCGGGAATAAGGTCTCAGGCTGACGCGCCGGCGGCACTGCTTTCCCGCCTTCCACAAATTGATTGGACGGGGGCCTGGAAGCGTGAGCCCGTGCCATCATCGGGCAAAGATTGGGACATCAAGCACCTGTTCATTCATAAGAAGGTGATGAAGTGGCAGGCGGTTTCGTTGCGCGAAGCCAATGCCGAAGGTGCGGAGGGGTTGTTCCGATTCACGCGTTTTCAAACACCGCAGTATTTCCTGCGGAACGGCCGCGAAACGTTCACGTTGCCGGGCGCGATAGGAAAATACTATGTTCTACACCTCGGGAGAAGAAACGTTTTGAAATACGGCAGTAAGGAAAAAACCCTGAGCGTTCCCGCTATTTTCCGTCCGCCTCTGCTCACGGAACGGGCATTGGTTCTTTGTTCCGGCTTGCCTCCGTCCGTCAGCGAGGTGCATGGCCGCCACCGGTTAACATATCAAGACATTCCAGAAGAGGTCGCTGGGTTAGCTGCTGAGGTTCTGAAACAGGATTTTCTATGAGAAATCCCCTAAGCCTGTTTGACGAGTTGCGGGAGATGTACCTCCGCTATTTGGATAGCCCTTTCGAGTTACGTTATCCAGATCTTGTCAATGAGCGCCGCAATCTGCTGAGTGCCGATGGACACATTTTCCGGCCGCCGTTGCTTGAGCCGGTGCCCGCTTACCAGTCGAGCAATCAAACTTTTCAAGCAATAGCTCAAGCGCGTCTCGGAGGAATCTGGAGCCAAGCTGAAATCAATGCTGTTGCGGACTTTGTGTCGCTCGAACTCTTCCCGCCGAGCCGGCTTCCTTACACGCACCAGGAAGAGGTATTTACAGAGTCGGTTGTCAATGGAAGGGATGTCGTCGTCACGACAGGGACAGGCTCAGGCAAGACCGAATGCTTTCTGTTGCCCGTCATAGCTGCTCTTGTCCGCGAATCCTCCGCATGGGGCCCTCCGGGCCAGCGCGATCCCCGCTGGGATTGGTGGAACCACCGCTTGAATCCAACTTCGAACAGGTGGCTTCCGCGGATTCCCCAACGCAACCATGAGAATGCCGCGGCACGGCCCGGGGCAATGCGCGCGCTTATTCTCTATCCTCTCAATGCGCTGGTTGAAGATCAGCTCGGCCGCATGCGGCGCGCATTAGATAGTCCGAATGCCCGGAACTGGTACCAGGCAAACCGCCAAGCAAACCGTTTCTATTTTGGCCGCTACACCGGACGCACTCCGGTATCAGGGGACCGGACTACGCAGAAGACGGACAAACTCAGGAATGAACTCGATGAGATGGAGCAGGAGGCAAGCCGGGTTGCCGGTACTGCGGCTGAGTGGTTCTTTCCGCGTATGGATGGAGGTGAGATGTGGTCGCGCTGGGACATGCAAGACCATCCGCCGGATATTCTCATCACAAACTATTCGATGTTGAATATCATGCTGATGCGCAGCCTGGAGCTGCCGGTCTTCGCTCAGACGCGCCAGTGGCTGGCTGCAAACCCCTCACGGCTTTTTCATCTCGTCGTGGACGAGCTTCATACCTACAGAGGCACTCCAGGAACGGAAGTTGCCTATTTGATCCGTGTGCTGCTCGACCGCTTAGGACTCGCGCCGGATTCAAATCAGCTGCGTATTATTGCCTCGAGCGCCTCGCTATCGACCAACCCTTCCGGGCTCGATTATTTGGAGGAGTTTTTTGGCAGAGACCGGAGCCGCTTTGAAATAATCGGCGGAAGCACTGTTGCTCCCAACGCCAGTGCTCTGCAAACGGTGGGATCACACGGGACGGCATTGCACGCACTCGGGCAGAGTTTGCGTACATCTGCTTCTACGCTTTCCGCGGCTGCACAGACGTTTCATGCTGCGGTCGGGGCGCCGCCGTTAGCTTCCGGCACACCTGCAGAGCAAGTCCTCTATGCCGCTCTTGAACATATCGAGGCGGCAGATGGATTGCGCATCGGGTGCATGCCAGGAGGGCCGGGAACAACGCCACAGCCCCGCTTCCCAGCCGATATTGGTAACCAGTTGTTTCCAGCGTTGCCTGAAGAACAGCGTGAATCAGCTGTCGAAGGCCTTGTGAGCGGCATCTGTGCAGCCCGGAACCCGCACGATGCTGCGTCATTGCCGGTGCGGTCCCATCTGTTTTTCCGGAACCTTCAGGGACTATGGGTGTGTTCGAATCCGCAGTGCAACGCCCATCCTCCCCGCACATCACCATGCCCTGTTGGCCAGTTGCACCACACACCCATACTGACTTGCGGCTGCGGATCAAGAGTGGTTGAGCTGCTGTATTGCGAAGCGTGCGGCGAAGTATTTCTTGGTGGTTACCGGCGGAGGGGCCAAAATCCGAACGAGTGGTATCTCAGCCCCGATCATCCGGATTTAGAGGCATCTCCCGATATGGCCTCCCTCGACCGGGACTACGCCCGCTATGCGGTGTTCTGGCCCGCGCCAAATGGACTTCAGCCGATCGATCAGCAATGGGGCCAGGACGGAGTACAGCGCCAATGGCAACTGGCGCATTTTGTTCCTGGAGAAGGCCGTGCAGCTCATGGCGGTAATCCTCAAGCGGTACGGGGCTACTTGTACCTTGTTCCTCAATTGCATGGTCCGGGCGGAAGTATTCTCGACCCTCCTCCTCAGGGGATAGCGGACAGCGCCTTGAAAGCTTATCCGTCGAAATGCCCGCGATGCGATACCTATTGGGGACGGCGCGGCATCGGGTCGCCTGTGCGGACACAGCGGACCGGTTTTCAGAAACTAGCTCAAGTCCTTTCGGATGTGCTGTTGCGTGAGGTTGGCCGTGAGAATCCGAGCGGTCGGAAGTTAGTCGTTTTCTCCGATAGCCGGCAAGATGCTGCCAAATTGTCCGCGGGGATGCGGTTTGCCCATTATCTGGATTCCGTGCGCCAGGCGCTCGCCGGAGCCGACGCTACACAAGGAGCAGGAGCACTTGCTTTTATTGCGCAGCTGAATGGCCAGGCGTTGAGTCCGTCACAGCAGGCTGTGAGTGCTGCGTACACCGCGTCTCATCCGGCGGAGACAGCAACATTGTCGATGGCGAATGGACCAATGGCCAATTCGCAGTCGCCGTGGTTTCCCACACTCACGAATCAACAAGCGGCGCAACGCATTCAACTCCGGGCCGTGCAAGGTCCGCACTCTATTGCTCAGCTTGCCATTGACGTTTCGTCGGAGTTACTGCAGCGTGGAATGAATCCGGGCGGTTTCTCCCAGGACGTGATGTGGACAGACCCGGATAACCGGTCGGGACTATGGAGAGACCTTTATAATTGGCCGGCTGGTGCTACGCCAATTCCAAGAACAAATCTGAGTGTCCCTGAGCGGGATCACTTGAACCGCATTCGGGATGAGTCATTCATCGAACTGATGGATGTCGTTTTTGCGTCTGGCCAGCGCAGCCTCGAATCCTTGTATATCGCGTTCGCCACAACTGACCGCATTAGTTATCCGGCGCCAAGCGCTTATGTCCAGGAGACAGCCGATGGCGTGATCCGCATCCTCGGCTCACGTAAGAAGCTTTCTTCGCACAATCCGTTTGCGATGCAGAACATGCCGGCTTATGTACGGGATTACATTCGGGCGGTTGCAAATGCGCGCGGGTTGAACGCTGCAACGCTTCAAACCGACGTCATCAATCACCTGACCAACGCGGGCGCGATAAATCAGTTTATACTCCAGGCTCCAGCTCTGTGCCTCCAACGCGCAGGGACGCATTTCTACGAATGTCCTCAGTGCCGGCGGGTCCATCTGCAGCCTGCAGGCGGCATCTGCACGGACTGCTCAACGCCGTTAGGTGCGGCCCAGCCCCTGACTGGGGCCCATCGGGTGTCCGATTACTATAGCTATCTCGCGACACAATCGGGCGGTTTGTTCCGGCTTAATTGTGAAGAGCTCACGGGCCAAACCAACAAGGCCGATGGACGTAAGCGCCAAAGGCTCTTCCAAGATATTGTCTTGCCCGGAACAGAGAATGCCCGGACCGATCCGATCGATCTCTTGAGCGTGACAACAACCATGGAAGCCGGCGTCGATATTGGAGGCTTGTTGGCCGTAATGATGGCGAATATGCCGCCAATGCGTTTCAACTACCAGCAGCGTGTTGGGCGTGCCGGCCGGCGCGGGGCAGGGCTCTCTATCGCTTTGACCCTCTGCCGTGGCCGCAGCCATGATGATTACTACTTTCAGCGCCCGCAGAAGATAACCGCAGATCCTCCGCCGCAGCCCTACGTTGATGTTGAACGGATGGAGATCATTAAACGCGTCCTGGCGAAGGAGGTTTTGCGGCAGGCATTCCAAGCCCTAAACCTATTCGGAGCTCCGCGCGCTGACAGCGTTCACGGTGAGTTTGGAAGCGCCGCTCAGTGGAGCCAGCCTATACCGCCGCCTCAAGCTGGCGGAACGCCATCCCCCAGCCCTGAACAGCAAGTCTCAGGCTGGCTGCAGAACAATCAAGGTGCCATTGGTGGGATAACAGATGTCCTGCTGGCCTACACACATCCGAACCTGCAATCCAGCCGTCAGGCGCTGATCGATTTCATCAACCGGCAGCTGATCCCGAGGATCACCGCGGCGGCCAACAATCCGGCGCTACCGCAAGATGCACTGAGTGAACGCCTTGCGAATGTGGGATTGTTGCCGATGTTCGGATTTCCGACGCGGGTTAGATATCTTTTCCATAGACAGCCAACGGCGGGCTATGATTGGCCGCCGGAGGATGGTGTCATCGACCGGGACTTGGACATCGCCATCAGTCAGTTCGCGCCATGCGCTGAGACGGTGAAGGATGGTCTGATCCACACCTCGGTCGGTGTCGTTCATTTCCGGCCGCAAGGCAACCGGGTCATTCAGGAGCCAAATCCGCTCGGGCCTCCGCGGCCTGTCGGCTTTTGTCGCCGCTGCCAGGCGGTCGATGTGCAACAGGTTCCCGCCGCGGCCTGTCCTGTCTGCGGCGCAACGAACCAGCAGCAGCCGGGATACGAAATCATTCAGTTGTCTCAGCCCCACGGCTTCAGAACGCTGTTCAGGCGCGACCGAGATTTTGACGGCGTGTTTGAGTGGTCGCCGCGTGCCTCGCGGCCCAAGATGGGAGCCACAATCCAGCCTCTTACAACGAGGGCAAATTTTGGCATCTGGTCTGATCAGGAGACTGTTTTTGTCGTCAATGACAACGGGGGCAGGGGCTTCGACTTCGCTAAGCTTAACCGGGAAGAAAGCTGGGTCACCCCCGAAGCACTAGAACAGATTGGCCTAACACCGCCTCAGATTGCTTCAGCCATCAATGCCGGGGCAGGCAGGGACCCGCGCGCGCTTGCGTCAATCAAGCCGACGGACGTGATGGTCCTTGGGATTCAAACGTGGCCGCAAGGAATTGTCCATTCTCCGCTCAATGTAAACGGCCGGGCGGCTTTGTATTCCCTCGGCTTCATGATGCGGAGGGCTGCGGCCGCGGAAGTGCTCGACATCGATGAACGCGAACTGAAAGTCGGGCTCCGTGTGATCCGGGACGCGAATGGCCAAGTGCGCGGCGAGATCTTCATGTCTGACAGCCTGGAGAACGGCGCCGGATACAGCTCCCATCTGGGGACTCCGACTGAGGCAGAAAATCTCTTACGGCTGCTGACAGGGCAGAGCGGGCCCGCGTTCAACGCATTTCTCGTTTCACCGGCCCACGCCGCGAGTTGCCAAACGTCATGCCCGGATTGCCTGCGGGACTTTAGCAATCTCGCGTTTCATAACATCCTCGATTGGCGTCTGGCCTTGGACCTCGCGCGGCTCGCTTTGAACGCAAGTGCTCCAATCGATTTTTCAGTTCCGTACTGGCAGGGATTGATAGCTCCCACAGGTTCGCCCGCAGCCGCATACATCGCATCTCAACCGCAATGGCGGTTCCTAACTCTTGCCGGTGTTCCCGCCGGCCGCCGCGGCCCAGTTGTCGAGCTCATCACGCACCCGCTGTGGGATACCGATCCCAACAATCGCTGCGCGCAGCTCGCTGCCGCCTACACTCAGGCGCAAGCTGCTGGAGCGCAAACGATCAGTTGCAAGTCGATATTCGAGGTTGTGCGGAGACCCTATTGATTGCCCAATCGTCGAGGCCGCTTATGGCTCCATTTTAGTTGTTCCGCTGAAAGGAGGAAGAATGTCGGGTCAAAAGATCATTACGGCTTCGCTGGAAGGAGTGCGGTTCTTGTCGATGAGAAGCAGTGTGAGCTGCAGGAGTACAACTTCACTTCAAATGAATGGTTTTCGAAGGACTCGGCACCCTGGCCGCTGCCACGCGGCCGTACAGACGAATGGCTCGCAGGGTGGAACGATGTGGACCGGTTCGCGGCTGTGAGCGCCCTCACCAGTACGCCCGACTATCCGGCTCTACCGCTCACCGCTAAGCGGTTCGGAGAGCCAAGCATCTGACCGGTTGGCCTGGCACGAATTCACACCCCTTGGCAGATTCACCGATATGGTGTAATGTGGTGAAGAACAAGAAGGTGCCAGGCAGTGAAGGCCAAAAAGGGAGATGCAAAGAAGATGAAGCCCCAAGGTGAGGCGGCTGTTCGCGCGTCGATCAGTTTTCCTCCCGATGTCTATGAAACGCTTGAAGTTATCGCCAAAGAGAAGAAGGTTTCGCTGGCGTGGGTCGTCCGGGAGGCAGCGGAACAGTACATCGGCGAAAAGTGGCCTTTGTTCAGCCGGAAAACAGGGGAGCAGCAATGAAAAAAACAGGCGCTCAGCTGAAGCTGGCGATGTCGCGGAACGAGGCGCCACAGCCAATAATCGAGAATTCATGGACGACGCCGCTGTCAACGATCGATCTCTTCTGTGGCGCCGGCGGCATCACCGAAGGTTTCCGCGAGGGAGGATATCAGTGCCTGTATGCCAACGATTGTATGCCGGAGGCGATTGAGACGTTTCTGTTCAATCACTCGGAAGCTTGGGCGGAAGCGGAGGACATTGAAAATGTTGACCCGGCCCAGGTGCGCAAGCGGCTGCGTTTGAAGAAAGGCGCGCTGGATGTGCTCGTCGGCGGGCCGCCATGCCAGGGCTTTTCAATTAACGCTCCTGAGCGGTTCCTGAGCGACAAGCGCAACAAGCTATTTAAAGACTATCTACGGTTCGTCGAAGAGTTCGAGCCCAAGGCATTCCTTTTCGAGAACGTTCCGGGTTTGCTGTCTCTTGGCGATGGCAAGGTTTTCCGTCAAATCTTCCGTGAGTTTGAAGACCACGGCTATCACGTCAGCGCAAAGATCCTATTTGCCGCCCATTATGGCGTGCCGCAAGAAAGATGGCGTCTGATACTTATCGGCTCCCGTACGTCGGTAATTGACCCGCCAGAGCCGACCCATTATGCCACCGGCCGCGCCAATTTCCGTAGCGGCGGTACCATGACGTTCCAGCTCAGCGCAATGGACAAGGATCGCCTCTTGCCGGCCGTGACCGTCGGGGAGGCGATCGGTGATCTTCCGCGCATCCAGATAGGGGAGGGGGCGGAAACGGTTGGATATACCATTGGGGCCACCAGCGATTACGCGCGGAAAATGCGGAACCCGGATGGTGTAACGTTCAACCACTTCGGCGCGAAGCTCGCAAAACAGAATATCGAGCGCATGAAGTACGTAAAACCCGGCGGTTCCTGGCGGGACATTCCATTCAGGCTGCTGCCGAAAGGTATGCAGAGAGCCCGGAAATCAGATCACACCAAACGCTACGGCCGGCTGCGCAATGATGGCCTCGCCGGTACTGTGATGACGAAATGTGATCCGCACTGGGGCACGGTTTTTCTCCCCGATCAGGAACGCTCATTGACAGTGCGCGAAGCGGCACGGTTTCAATCGTTCCCGGATACCTACCGTTTTATCGGACCACGCGTTTCTCAGTATGAGCAAGTGGGAAACGCGGTTCCAGTCCTGATGGCGAGAGCGATTGCGCTGCAGATTCGCGCCCATCTGGAAGAGCTGGGAGCAGTTCCAGAGAACTTGCCAGAAGCAGCTCACGCTTAGCAGATGGTCGGGTTCACTTTCGGCAACCCGGATCACATTTCTTCCACGGACGACGGCTGCATCCTCCGTTCGCGGGAGTTCCGCTAATGGATCGGAGCGCCAATATGCGGGCGATCCGGAGCAAGGATATGCAGCCCGAGCTCAAGGTACGAAGCCTCGTGCACAAATTGGGCTACCGGTTCCGGCTACATCGGAAGGATCTTCCCGGAAAACCCGACCTGGTGTTCGGGCCGCGCCGGAAGGTAATCTTCGTTCACGGATGTTTCTGGCATTCACATAACTGCAAAACCGCCCATGTTCCGAAGTCGAACCAAGCATACTGGGGGCCAAAGTTGGAACGGAACAAAACGCGCGACGGGAAAAATATCGAAGCGCTGCAAGCGGAAGGCTGGCAGGCTCTTGTCGTCTGGGAATGCGAAGTCCGCGATGAGAGCGGCGTGAAAAGGCGCGTACGGACCTTTCTCGGCCGGGTGCAACGTCGGCGGAAACATTAACGGACAGATTAGCTCTGCGCCCCATGCAGTTGATGCATTGGGTTATTCTTTGTTGGTGATCGAATCGCTTTGCTTGCGCGACCTCGGCCGGATTAATAGTCTTGGGATTTGGACAACGCCTCCCTGTGGCCTTGCGGCCGGTCTCAGACCAGCGGCAAGCGAAAGTGACATTGGCTAATGGCAAAGAAATCGGAAGCATCAGACCCGAAGGTGAAAAAACCGAAAGACCTCACGCCACGATTCGGAATTGGAGAATGGTTCGGAAAGGTACTGACGCAGATGGACGCTGCGGAGCGCCATTACTACGCGTCCGAAGTCCTCAAGGAAAAGAAACTCCGCGATCAACAGCCTTGCCCATTCCAGCCCCGTAAGCAGGATGCGAAGTGTACGAAGGAGGGCGGTGTCTGTTCACTTCGTCTCTACTCCTACAAGGCGGATGAGAAAACTGGTCGTGCGACGGGCGAGCCTATAGCCGGCCCTCAAGGCGAGCTGCGCGCGACATGCCCATACCGTTTTCATGAGGCGCTCGACGTATTCCATTGGGTGGGCGAGACCATCCTGGGCGATAGCAATCCAAAACTTGTCGGCGAAGTCGGTTTCCTCGAAGCAAGCGCCACAACCGATGCAGAGGGCGGCGATGATGTCGGCCGCATCGATATGGTGCTCGTCAGCAATAAGCCCGTTAAAGGAGCGCCGATGGAATGGTGCGCTCTGGAGATTCAGGCCGTCTATTTTTCAGGCGATGCGATGCGGGGCGAATTCAAGGCCTTTGCCGATGAAACTGTGGATTGGGTCATCTTTCCCGCCGGTCGGCGCCGGCCAGACTACCGCAGCAGCGCTCCCAAACGCCTGATGCCCCAGCTTCAAATCAAAGTGCCTACCCTTCGCCGCTGGGGAAGAAAAATGGCTGTGGTCGTGGATCGTGCGTTTTTCGATTCAGTCGGAGAAATGGATAACGTCTCGGACATCTCCAACGCCGACATTGCCTGGTTCATCGTGAAGTTCGAAGAAGTGCCCGGAAGCAAGTACAGCCGCATTGTCCGCGACGAGGTTCGCTATACGACGTTAGAGCGGTCTGTCGATGGTCTTACGGGTGGAAAGCCGGTGCCAAAATCGGTGTTTGAGGAGCGCATTGCCGGAAAGATGAAAGCAGCTCCGTCACTGGAGCAGGCTGAAGACACAGGGCTTCCAGAGATCGGCCTCCCCGAAGAGATAGAGGAATAAGGCCGCCAGACAACAACGGCATGAAATGGCTGACGAAACAAAGATTGGCACGCATTGGCAGAAGGACGAACTCGATGCAATCGTCGCTGACTACTTCGATATGCTGGCCGCTGATCTTGCCGAGCGGCCATATGTCAAATCAAAGCACAGTGCGGCACTCATGGCCGAGATTGGCCGGACCCATCGTTCTGTTGAATTTAAGCACCAGAACATTTCTGCTGTGTTGGACGAGTTGGGCATGCCCTGGATTCCCGGTTACAAGCCCAAGAGGAACTATCAGAACGCCATTTTCGATGCCATTGATCGTTACCTTTCGAAACACCCGGACATTCTTGAAGCTGTCGGCACCCCATCATCAGTACCTTCGACCGCGACCACAGAGATCTTTGTGTCGCCTCCGCCTCTCACAGCAGGCAAGGACAAGATTCCACCGAGCTTACAGCGTCTTGTGCGGAAATTCGATCCTGTCGAGCGAGACCTTCGCAACCGGACACTTGGACGGGCAGGGGAAGAGTTTGTCATCAATCTTGAGCGGCGGCTCCTGACTAGCGCCGAGCGCTCTGACCTGGCTCGAAAAATCCGCTGGATTGCAGCAGAAGAGGGAGATGGCGTGGGCTACGATATTCTCTCCTTCGACCCGGCAGGGCGCGAACGGCTGCTAGAGGTGAAAACCACAAATGGATCAGCGCGAACGCCGTTCTTTCTGAGCCGCAACGAGTGTGCCGTGGCGAAGGAGCGACCGGCGGACTGGTGCATCTATCGCGTCCACCTGTTTTCCACCAAACCGCGCATTTTTACGATTACGCCGCCGCTGGAGAAGGCTTTAAGTCTCAGGGCGGAGATATGGCGCGCGTCCTTTTTCGGTCGCGCATAAGCATAGACCCATGTACAGTGATAAGCGACGCACAAGATCTGACCGTTCGGAGCGATCCAAGCGTAGAGGAGCTTCGATGGTGTACAGGTAATAGAATGGACAATGCGAATCGCTCGCATCCAAATCGACAATTTTCGCAATTTTCACGAGCTCGACGTCGGGCTCGGCGAGAACGCCGTGATCGTTGGAGAAAACAAGGTCGGGAAGTCCAATCTGCTTTACGCCCTTCGCCTCGTGATGGATCCGGCCCTTCCGGATACTGCGCGCCATCTTAAAGAAGAAGACTTCTGGGACGGGTTGCCGCGGCCGTTGACGAAGGACGATGTGATCAGCATCTCTGTCGATTTTGCGGACTTTGAGAGCGACGAGAGATTTCTGGCGGTCTTGGGAGAGTTTCTCATTTTGACGGAGCCCATGGTGGCTCGGCTGACCTATGTATTTGGCCCGATTGATGTCGGGGAGGATGAGGAAGTCACGGAGTCCGACTACGATTTTTTTATCTATGGTGGCGATAAACCAGACACCCGAATCGGAGGTGAGTTCCGCCGCCGCATCCCGCTCGATTTGCTGCCAGCGCTTCGGGATGCCGAAGGCGATCTTGCCAATTGGCGGCGCTCTCCGTTGCGGCCGCTGCTCGATGAGGTCTCGACCCGCATCGATCGTTCCGAGCTTAAGATCATCGCCGGGA
>Ga0310810_10001194_pt1 | contig 26933 bp, 35 predicted proteins | sample NCmetagenome_FD_207641 | JGI IMG/M metagenome (GOLD analysis project Ga0310810, IMG submission 207641) | Soil microbial communities from experimental microcosm in Duke University, North Carolina, United States - NC | ecosystem: Engineered > Artificial ecosystem > Soil microcosm > Unclassified ...
CGGAACTCGGGCTTGACCTCGAGCACCACCCGGTACTGGTTGAGCTGGGTGAAGATGGTCGAGATCTGCCGCTGGCCGAACGCGTTGTAGAGCGCGTCGTCGATCATCTGGGGCGTGATGCCGAGCCGGGAGGCGGTGTTGCGGTCGATGCGCACCGAGGTCTCGAGCCCCTGGTCCTGCTGGTCGCTCGCCACGTCCCGCAGCACGTGGAGCGCGCGGAGGCGCTCGACCATCCGGGGCGCCCAGGTGTTGAGCTCGGTCACGTTGGGATCCTCGAGGCTGTACTGGTACTGGGTGCGGCTGACCCGATCTTCCACCGTGAGGTCCTGCACCGGCTGGAGGTAGAGGGTGATGCCGGGCACGTCGGCCAGGCGCGCGCGGAGCCGCTCGATCACGTCGCGCACCCCGATCCCGCGCTCGTCGAGGGGCTTGAGGGTGATCTGCATACGCCCGCTGTTGAGGGTGACGTTGGCCCCGTCGATGCCGATGAAGGACGACAGGGTGTCGACCGCGGGATCGGCCTGGATGGCCCGGGCCAGCGCGAGCTGCCGCTCGGCCATCGCGGGGAACGACACGCTCTGGGGCGCCTCCGAGATGCCGAGGATGACCCCCGTGTCCTGGATCGGGAACAGGCCCTTCGGCACCACCACGTAGAGCAGCAGGGTGACCCCGAGGGTGCCGACCGCGACCACGAGGGTGAGCCCCTGGTGGGCGAGCACGATGCGCAGGGTGCGCGCGTAGGCGTCGAGGACGCGATTGAACACCGCCTGCGAGGCGCGCGCCACCCGGCCCGTCTCCTCGGGCCCGTGGTGGCGCAGGAGCTTGGCGCAGAGCATCGGGGTCAGGGTGAGCGAGACCGCGGCCGAGACCAGGATCGCCGCGCTGAGCGTGATCGCGAACTCGCGGAAGAGGCGGCCCACGATGTCGCCCATGAACAGCAGCGGGATGAGCACCGCGATGAGGGAGACGGTCAGCGAGAGGATGGTGAAGCCGATCTGGGCCGAGCCCTTGAGGGCGGCCTCGAGCGGGCCGTCGCCCGCCTCGATGTAGCGCGCGATGTTCTCGATCATTACCACCGCGTCGTCGACCACGAAGCCGGTGGCGATGGTGAGCGCCATCAGGGAGAGGTTGTTGAGGCTGAAGCCGAGCCCGTACATGACCGCGAAGGTCCCGATGATCGAGACCGGCACCGCGATGGACGGGATGAATGTGGCGGCCGGGCTGCCCAGGAACAGGAAGATCACGAGCACGACCAGGATCACCGCCATCGTCAGCTCGAGCTGCACGTCGTGCACCGAGGCCCGGATCGTGGTGGTGCGGTCGCTCAGGATCGCGACCTTCATCGAGCCGGGCAGGGTCGCCTGCAGCGCGGGCAGGAGCGCCTTGACCCGGTCCACCACCTGGATCAGGTTGGCGCCCGGCTGGCGCTGGATGTTCACGATGACCGCCGGCTCGGTGCCCATCCAGGCGGCCTGGCGCAGGTTCTCCGCGTCATCCACCGTGTCGGCCACGTCGGACAGGTGCACCGGCGCGCCGTTGCGATAGGCCACCACCAGGTCGCGGTACTGCGCGCTGCTCACGAGCTGGTCGTTGGCCCCGATGGTGAAGGCCTGGCGCGGGCCGTCGAGGCTGCCCTTGGCCTGGTTCACGCTCGCCGCCGCCACCGCCGCGCGCACGTCGTCGAGCGCGAGCGCGTTGGCCGCGAGCCGGGCCGGGTTGACCTGGATGCGAATCGCCGGCTTCTGGCCGCCGCTCAGGCTGACGAGGCCGACCCCGGGGAGCTGGGAGATCTTGGGCACGAGCCGGGTGTCGGCCAGGTCCTGGACCGCGGTGAGCGGCAGCGTGCTCGAGGTGAGGCCCAGGGTGAGGATGGGCGCGTCGGCCGGGTTGACCTTGCTGTAGATCGGCGGGTTCGGCAGGTCGGTGGGCAGGAATGAGGTCGCCGCGTTGATCGCCGCCTGCACCTGCTGCTCGGCGATGTCGAGGGCCAGGTTCAGGTCGAACTGCAGCGTGATGACGCTGCTGGTCGACGAGCTGGTCGACGTCATCTGCTTGAGCCCCGGCATCTGGCCGAACTGCCGCTCGAGCGGGGCGGTGACCGCGGAGGCCATGACGTCGGGGCTCGCGCCCGGGTAGAACGTCTGCACCTGGATGGTCGGGTAGTCGACCTGGGGCAGGGCCGAGACCGCCAGCAGCCGATAGGCCACGATACCGGCCAGGACGATCGCGGCGGTCAGGAGCGAGGTGGCGACCGGCCGGAGGATGAACGGCCGGGACGGGTTCATGAGCCCGCGCGGGCCGGCGGACGCTCGCCCCGGCGCGCGGGCGGCCCCTCACCGCGGGTCGAGGGCTCCACGCGCGAGCGCTCCTGCACCTTGTCGGCCCCGTCCACGATCAGCGCGTCGCCGGCGGCCACGCCCTCCCGCACCGCGGTGACGCCGCTCTCGGTGGGGCCGAGCGTGATCTTGCGCAGCTCGACCGTCTTGTCGGCCTTCACCACGTAGGCGAACGGGCCCTGGGAGCCGCGCTGGATGGCCTCGTTGGGCACCAGCACCGCTCCCTTGATGGTGTCGACGAGCACGCGCGCGTTGACGAACTGGTTCGGGTAGAGCGCGCCGTCGGTGTTGTCGAAGGCGGCCTTGATCTTGACCGTCCCCGTGCCCTGGTCGATCTGGTTGTCCACCGCGACGAGCGCCCCGGTGGCGATCCGGGTGCGCCCCTCGCGGTCGAAGGCCTCCACCGCGATCGCCCCCGCCGCCCGCTGGCGTGCGAGCACCGCCGGCAGGTTGTCCTGGGGGATCGTGAACAGCACCGCGATCGGCTGGACCTGGGTGAGCACCACGAGCCCGCCGGGATCGTTGGCGTGCACCATGTTGCCCGCGTCGACGAGACGGAGGCCGGTGCGGCCGGTGATCGGGGCGAGGATGCGGCAGTACGTCAGCTGCAGGCGGATCGCGTCGATGTTGCCCTGGTCGGCCTTGATGGCGGCGGCGAGCTGGGACACCGTCGAGGCCTGCGTGTCGAGCTGCTGCTGCGGGATGAAGCCGCCCTTGACGAGCGTCCGGTATCGCTCGAGATCGAGGCGGGCGTTCGCGAGCGCGGCCTCGTCCTTGGCGAGCTGGCCCTCGACCTGGGTGAGCTGGGCCTCGAAGGGCCGCGGATCGATCTCGGCCAGGACGTCGCCGGCCTTGACGATCTGGCCCTCCTGGAAGGACGTCCGCATGAGCTGGCCGTCGACCCGGCTCCGGACCGTCACCGTGTTGAGCGGGGTCACCGACCCGAGGCCGGTGAGATAGACGGGGAGATCGCCGGTTCGGGCGGGGGTCGTCACCACTGGGACCGGGCGCGGACCCGTGGGGGTGGCCCGCTGGGCCGCCCGCCCGGGCCGGTTCAGGGCGAAGTAGCCGCCTCCGGCGAGCAGCGCGGCCAGGACGATCCCGATGACGACGATCCGGCCCCTCGACCGGCGCGGCGAGTCCGTGGATGTCGGACCCAACTCCCCGGACTCATGTGCTTCGCCAGCCATGCGGCCCCCCTCTCGTGTGGCTCCGCTTGTAGCACATTTTGACGCGCCACTCGGCCGGATCATTCGGCCGGACCAGGCGGAATGGGGGTGAGCGAGGGCGCCCGCGGCGAGCGCGGGTCACGAGCGTGATCCGAGCAGGGGGAGCCAGGCCGGCGGCGGCCCGCCCAGGCTCCGCAGGGTTCGCGCGACCCGCTCCGCGGTGCCCAGATCGCACCAGGTGTAGGCCGCCACCTCGGCCACCGCCAGCGTCAGGCCCGGCGACTCCAGGACCGCCCGGGAGAAGTCCGCGGCGGGAGCGAAGAGGTAGGCCTGCCGGAGCGCCCAGGGCTCGTAGTGCGTGCCCGCGAAGACTCCCATGCGGACCAGGCGATCGTGGAGGAGGGGAACGCACTCGCGTCCGGCATCGACGAGAGTGGCCGCGCTCGCCACGAAGACGAACGTGTTCCAGAGTCCGCCCAGCGCGTAGAGGCGTCGGGCCGACTCCTCGGTGGGCTTCTCGCGGAAGCCGCGGATGCGATGGACCGGGTCGGGTCCCGCCCAGCCGATCCGGGCGCCCGGCTCGATCCAGCCGTAGTCGGGATCGGCGTCGGTCGGCGGCACCCCGAGCAGCACGAGCCCGTCCGGATGCGCGCGCACGTAGGCGGTCACCTCCGCGACGTGGCGCATGAAGACGTCCTCCTCGAGGATGAAGTGGTCCGCGGGGAAGACCGCGACCACCGCCCGCGGATCGCGCGCGCGGATCCAGTGCGCCGGCAGCAGGGCCCCCGCCGCGGTCCCGCGATCGCAGGGCTGCGCGAGGACGTGGATGTCGGGGAAGCCGGTGAGCTCCGCCGCCAGGTAGCGGTCGTGGCTCGCCTGGGTCACGATCACGGTGCGCGACGGCGGGATCAGCCGCGTGACGCGCTCGAGCGTCTGCCGCAGGAGCGACTTCGAGCCGGTGAGCACCGCGAACTGCTTGGGCCGCTCCTCCCCGTAGAGATATCGCGTGAGGGCCCGCAGCCGGGTGCCCTCCCCGCCGGCCAGCACGACCGCCCACAGATCGCCTCCACCTCCGGCCTCGTGGATCGCCGCGCACGGCTCGCTGCACGTCAGGGTCTGCTCGCGCATGGATCGCCTCCTGGTGGTCACCTCCGTTCGGGTTTCGACGGGTCGCCGGAGCGCGGAGACCTTCCGGTCGAGCCCCGAGGGGCTCGTGAGCCGCACGCCGACGACGGGATGAAGGCGCTACGCGGTGGGAGGAGCGCGACCGTGATTGGCGGTGAGCCGGGGCGCCTCGGGCGCCGCCTCGCGGGCGTGGCCCAGTCGCTCGGCCGGCCGCAGGACGCCGCCGAGCGGGTCGAGGACGCCGGGACCGACGCTCCCGGTCCCCGACACGACGCGCGTCACGACGTCGTCGAAGTCGGCGTCGTCGTAGACCCCCGGGATCCACGACGGATCGGGGGGGCTCGCGTGGGCGAGGACGGGGAGGGCCAGCCCCACGGCCAGGACGAGCAGAGCGAGCGTATCGCGCACGGGTCGCTAGGGCCGGGCGGGCTGCATGAGCTGGCGCATCTCCTCGCGCAGCTGCCGGAGTCGCTCCCTCGTCTGCGCGACCCGGGCGAGCTGCTCGGGCGTGAGCACGGCCCGGACCTCGAGAGCCGCGCCCGCGCTGTCCTGGGCGAGCTGATCGCGGAGCTGGCCGATCCGCTGGAGCTGGGGCTGGAGATCCGCCGCCTGCAGCGGGCCGGGCGCGAGCAGCTTGTCGCCCAGCTCCCGCTGCGCCTGCCGGAGCTGCTCGATCAGCGGGCGCGCGGTCGCCCGGTGCGCGGACAGGATGGCACGGACGCGGGTCTGCTGCTCCGGCGTGAGATTGGCGGCGCGGATCATCAGCCAGAGCTCGCCGTCGCCGCGCCCGCCGCTCCCGCGCATCGACGATGCGTCGCGTCCCGGGCTCTGGGCGAGCGCCGGGGCCGCCGAGACGACGGCCAGCAGCAGCACGCCGGCGATCACGCGCCTCACGGCTCGGCTCCGGTCAGGGTGCTGTCGACGTCGCGGGCCATGCTCTCGAGGCTCAGCGGCGCCTCGTCGCCCGCGCCCGTCATCGGGTCGCCGCTCACCGAGAAGAGCGACGCGGAGACGTCCGAGAGAATCGCGGCGACCTCCTGCGGCTGCATGGACGGTGGGACCGGGGTCACCGCGCGCCAGACCGCGACCTCGACCCATACCAGGAGGGCGAGCGCGGCCGCGGAGAGCCCGACCGCGGCGGGCAGCCAGCGGCGGCGCGCGGGTGCAACGCGGGTCAGTGGCTCGCGCGTGTCGCGCAGGACCGCGGTGACGACGTCGAGGTCGCGGCGCAGCTGCCGCGAGCGGCCGGTGCACGCCGCGCAGGCGGCCAGGTGCGCCCGCTCGGGGATCGACGCGAGGTCGGCGTGCACGCGCGCCAGCGCGTCGTCGGACAGGCAGGCGCTCATCGCGCGTCCCCCAGGGCGCGCCGGAGATGGCGGATGGCCCGGTAGAGATGACGCTTCACGCTGCCGGGGGAGAGGCCGAGCGCCACCGCGACGTCGGCGGTCGCCTGTTCCTCGATGTACCGCAGCGCGAACACCGCCTGCTGCCGGCGCGGCAGCTCGCGAAAGGCGGCCCAGATGCGCCGCCGGGTCTCCTCGCCGACCGCGGCGTCGCCCGGGCTCGGCGTGTCGGCCACCAGGGGCAGGTCGTCGATGTGGCTGCTGCGGAGCCGGAAGCGCATCCAGCCTCCGGCCCGCCGGCGGTCGTGGCAGGCGTTGACCGCGACCCGGGTGAGCCAGGCGGCCCAGTCCATCGGGGGCCGGCCGAGCTGCTCCGCCTCGTGCGCCTTCAGGAACACCTCCTGTACCACGTCCTCGGCCTCCTGGGGGTCGCCCAGCAGCAGGCGGCAAAGCCGCCGCAGGCGCCCGTAGTGGGCGATCATGATCGGGTCATGGCTGGGCGAGGGCTCCACGTCCCTCTGACGGTCCACCCGCGCCCTCTCATCGGTCCTGACGAACGAAAGTGGCGATCCGTTGACAGACCGAGGGGTCAACCGGCGAACCGGCTGGCTCGTCAGGCGAGCGAGCCCGGACTCGGCCCCGATCCGCGGGCCGTGGCCCCAGGGCACCCGTCAGCGCACACCCATCAGCAGGTGATGAGCGATCGGAGGAGGCCGCCCGTGGGCGTGTAGGGGAGCGCATGGGCCAGCGCCCGGATCGCGATCCGGGCCCTCCGGGTGAACAAGCTCCGCAGCGCGCTCACCATGCTCGGCATCGTGATCGGGGTGGGCGCGGTCATCACGATGGTGGCGGTGGGGGCGGGGGCCCAGGCGCGGGTCGCGGAGCAGATCCAGAGCCTGGGCTCGAACATGATCATCGTGCTCTCGGGCTCGGTGCTGGCCGGCGGGGTCCGGATGGGCTCGGGGAGCCAGCTGACCATCACCGAGGACGACGCGTGGGCCATCCAGCGGGAGATCGCGGCGGTGGCCGCGGCGGCGCCGACCTCGCGCGGGGGCGCGCAGGTGGTGTACGGCAACCTGAACTGGGCCACCGGCATCCAGGGCGTGACCCTCCAGTTCTTCGCCGCGCGCGAGTGGGACGTGGTCGACGGGCGCCTGTTCAGCCAGGAGGAGATCGACGGCGCCGGCAAGGTGGCCCTCCTCGGACAAACCGTCGCCGGCAACCTGTTCGGTGACGGCGAGCCGCTCGGCCAGGTCGTCCGGATCAAGAACGTGCCGTTCACGGTCATCGGCGTGCTCGAGCGCAAGGGCCAGACCACCTTCGGCCAGGACCAGGACGACACGGTCCTGGTCCCGCTCGCCACCGCCAAGAAGAAGGTGCTGGGCGCGAGCCAGGCCAACGCGCGATCGGTGGGCTCGATCGCGGTCAAGGTGCGCGAGGCGCGCGCGATGCCGGAGGCGGAGCAGGAGATCCGCGGGCTGCTGCGTCAGCGGCACCGCCTGCAGTCCTTCCAGGACGACGACTTCAACATCCGCAACCTGACCGAGGTCCTGCAGTCGCAGGAGGCCTCGTCCCGGGTGCTGACCCTGCTGCTCGCGGCCATCGCCTCCGTCCCCCTGCTGGTGGGCGGCATCGGCATCATGAACATCATGCTGGTGTCGGTCACGGAGCGGACCCGGGAGATCGGGCTCCGGATGGCGGTCGGCGCGCGCGGCCGCGACATCCTCCTGCAGTTCCTCGTCGAGGCGGTGACCCTCTCGCTGATCGGTGGCGTCGTCGGCATCACGATGGGACTGGCCGGCTCCTACGCGATCGCCTACTTCGCGCAGTGGCGCACCCTGGGAGCACCGAGGCGGTGGTCGTGGCCTTCGGATTTGCCGCCGCGGTCGGGGTGTTCTTCGGGTTCTACCCGGCCCGGAAGGCCGCCGGGCTGAACCCGATCGACGCCCTCCGGTACGAGTGAGGAAGAGGCTTTTAAAACCGCGCCGTTTCTGCTAAATTGGCCTTCCGGGTCGGGATCGACGGCCCGGAAAAGTCGAGGTCGGCGCGTGGCGGGCAAGGGGATCCAGGACCTGGTCGGGCAGGTGATGATCGACAAGGAGTTCCTTGCCGATCTGGTGAGCGACCCCGCGCGGGTGCTGGCGGGCTTCGAGCTCTCCGCCGACGAGCGCGCCGCCATCATGCACGCCCTCGGCAGCACCGCGCAGGTCTCCGACCGTGAGCGGGCGCGCGCCCTGCAGAACGTCATGCTCAAGCGCTGGGCCACCTGATGCAGGCGCTCGCCGGACGGCGCTGAGTGGCCAACCTCCCCGAGATCGGGTTCCTGCGTCGGGTGCTGCTCTTCAGGGACGTGGAGGAGCCCGTCCTGCTGGCCCTCTGGCCCGGCTTCCGGGAGCGTCGTCTCAGGAAGGGCGACGTGCTCTTCCGCGCGGGCGATCCCGGCGAGGAGCTGTTCCTGATCAAGGACGGCAGCATCGTGGTCTCGAAGCCGGTCACCGGGCGGGTCGAGCAGGTGCTCTCGCGCCTGGGCTCCGGGGAGGCCTTCGGCGAGATGAGCCTCTTCGGCGACGAGCGCCGGCGCTCCGCCACCTGCCAGGCCGAGATCGACAGCCTGCTCTACAGCCTGGACCGCGACAGCCTCAACCGCTTCGTGGCGGGGAGCCCGGTCGCGGCGGCCAAGTTCTTCCAGCAGATGGTCCAGGTCGCCTTCAAGCGGCTGCGCGACTCCTCCGACCTCGTGGCCGAGGTGACCCGCTGGGGGCTGGAGGCCACCGGCCTCGACATCGAGCACAAGTAGCGCCCTCCGGGAGCTCGAGCGTGAGCGAGGTCGGCGACGAGGCCGCGGAGAGCAGACCGAAGCGCACCCGCATCGAGCTGCTGGTGCGGGAGCCGGACGGCCAGGGGTTCGAGACGCGCGAGATCCCGAGCGCGGTCGCCTACCTCCATAGCCGCCCCCAGCGCATCCCCGACGCCGACTGGGAGATGGCGCGCCTGCCCTACGCCCCGCAGGGCGTGGTCACCTACGCGCTCAAGAACCGCCGCACCGAGGTGATCATCCAGATCACCGAGACCGAGAAGTTCCTCTGGGGCCTGATGGACGGCCAGGCGTCGCTCCAGGAGATCGCCACGTCCTACCTGCTCCACTACGGCTCCTTCGACTTCGAGATCATCCCGACCCTGATCGTCAAGCTGCTGCGCGCCGATCTCCTGACCATGCGCCCGGTGTCGCGCCTGCGCGCGGTGCTGGCGCGGAACCGACGCAACCCGGCCGCCCGCGCGATGGAGGGCACGCTCCACGCCCTCGAGCGCCTGACCGTCACGAGCCGACGGTCGCACCAGTTCTTCGAGCGGGTGTACCGCTACGGCGGGTTCCTGCTCTTCACCCCGTGGGCGCTGGCCGCGCTCGCGATCATGGTGGTGCTGGGCGGCCGCAGTGCGCTCGCGATCTGGCGCGACCTCGGCGAGGTCACCCACGGGCTCGCGAGCCATCCGCTGGTGGCGATCCTGCTCGTGAAGATCGTGTTCTGGCTCACCGTGGTCAACCACCAGATCATCCACGCGCTGGCGTGCATCCACTACCGGCGACGGGTGCGTGAGTTCGGCTTCACGATCCTCCACGGCTTCATCCCGACCTTCTACGCCGACGTCACCGACATCTTCATGGCCACGCGCCGGGCCCGCATCGTCAACGCGGTGGCCGGCCCGCTCTTCCATCTCTTCCTGGGCTTCTTCTGCTTCTGGATCGCGGCGCGGCTCGAGCCCGGCCTCATCCAGGGCTTTCTCGCCGCCTCCGCGCTGCTGCAGCTGCAGTCGTTCCTGATCAGCCTGTACCCGTTCTGGTTCCTCGAGATGGACGGCTACCACATCCTGGTGGAGATGGTGGGCGTGCCGACCCTCAACCACGACTCGGTGCGGTTCGTGCGCGAATCGCTCTGGCGTCGCGTCCGGACCGCCACCTGGCTCACCCGCCAGGAGGCGATCTGCCTCGCCTACTTCACGCTGTCGGTGGCCTCGCTCGCCGGCTTCGTGCTGCTGAACGTCTGGCTGCTCACGCGGGCCGGCAAGTCGTAGCAAGGGGAGGGCGCGCGGGAAGTCCGCCGACCCCGCGGGTTGCCCGCGGCCTGGGGGAGTGCGGGGGCCATTTCTGGGCCCCCGCAGCTGAAGAGCCTGAAGAAGTAAACGGTGGACCGCCGCGTTCGGGGCCCGATTCCGAGCCTACCCGCCCCCGCGAATCACCAGGGCGAGCAACCGGCCGACCGACTCGCCCAGCGCTTGCGGGAGCTCCACGGGGGCGGCTTCCAGGATGCGGCGCTGCTCGGCCTCGTCGAGGGCCTCGAGGCGGGCCTGGGCGCGCAGGCGGACCTCGGGCCCGAGGAGCCGGGCCACCTCCAGCACGAAGCGCAGGGCTTGCTCGGCGCGCTCGGGCGGCGACGCGGCGCCGGCGAGCGCGGCCATCCCGGCCTCGCGCAGCCGGCGGCTCAGGCGAACGCGCTGGCCGTTCACGCGCAGCAGGTCGCCCGGCACCGGGCCCCACTCGAGCGCGAGGCCGGCGGTGACCCGCGCGATGTCGGCGGCCAGCGCGGGCGCGCTCTCGCGGGCGATCAGCTCGCCGAGGGCCACCGGCCAGACCGGCGGCAGCGGGGCCGGGGCCGAGGCGTCCGTCGCCGGCACCGGCGTCTCGCGGACCTCGCCCCGGCGATCGAGCACGAGCCGGTCCTCGATCGGGCCCCCGAGCGCCCAGAGCGAGCAGACCACGCGATCGCCGTCGGTGCGGACCACGCGGGGCTCGCGCCGCCGTATGTTCTGCCACTCCGCGCGATAGTACGGGACGCCGTCGAGGATCACCTTGTCGACCTCGTGGCGGAGCTGCACCACGACGCCGGACGTCACGTGGTGCGTCTCGAACGGCGCGGGGTGCCAGTCGAGCGCGCCGTCGGCCAGGAAGCGCTCGAGGGGCAGGGCCTCGCCCGCGTCGTAGCGGAAGCACTCGAGCAGCGCGGTGAAGAGATGCTCGGTCGGGTAGGGGCCCCGGTAGCGGACGGTGGAAACGCCGTGGTCCTTCATCAGGCCCGCGATCAGGTTGAGCAGCGCGGTCCCGCCCCCCGCGGGCAGCCGGCGCGGCTCGGCGAGCGGGGGGATGAAGTCCGGGCGCGCGTAGTCCAGGGACTGAAAGAGCGTGAGCGCCTCGCGCGGCTGCCACGGCGCGTCGGCCGCCACCTGCCAGACCCGATCCGAGAGGCCCCAGGCCGGATGGGTGTCGACCGCGGGCTCGATCCCGAGCCAGCGCCCGTCGGGCAGGAGGCACTTCGCCCACGCGAGCCGGCCGTCGGGACACCACCGCCACGCGGCCATCAGGTGGCCGCGGCGGTCGAGCTGGAGCAGCCGCCGGCGGCCGGGGCCCGGCGTGTACGCGACGAGCGCGCCCCCGCGCCCCGCGGTGACCGGCGGGTCGGGCTCGTCGAGCGCGCTCCGGAGGCCCCCCACGCTCTCGGGATCGATGGCGACGAGGTCGGCGCGCGCGAGCCAGCCGCGCAGCCGCGCGAGCGCGGCACGGTCCATGCCCGCGATGATACAGTTACCCGGTCATGAGCGTGACCACCCGCCTCGCCGGACCCGAGGACGCGGCCGCGATCGCCCGCATCTACAACCAGGGCATCGAGGAGCGCGTGGCCACCTTCGAGACGGAGCCGCGGAGCCCGGAGGACATCCGGGCCCAGCTCGCGAGCAAGGGCGACCGCTACCCGACCGTGGTGGTCGAGCGCGACGGGGTCGTGGTGGCGTGGGCCTCCGCCGGCGCCTACCGCGCCCGGCCCGCCTACGCGGGCGTGGCCGAGCACTCGGTCTACGTGGACCGCAGCGCGCGCGGCCACGGGGCGGGCCGCGCCGCTCTCGACGCGCTCTTTCGCTGCTACGAGGCGCGCGGCTTCTGGAAGCTCGTCTCGCGCATCTTCCCGGAGAACCTGGCGAGCCTGGCCCTGCACGAGCGGGCCGGCTTCCGCACCGTCGGGGTGTACGCGCGCCACGGCAAGCTCGCGGGGGAATGGCGCGACTGCGTCATCGTCGAGAAGCTGCTCGGGGAGGCCGCAGGAGCCAGCGGAAGTACCCCGTCGCCGCCGCCGCACCCACCAGCTGGGCCGCGATGAACGCGGGGGCGTCTGCGGGGCGGATGCCCGCGAAGGTGTCGCTCGCCGCGCGCGCGAGCGTCACCGCCGGGTTCGCGAACGAGGTCGACGAGGTGAACCAGTACGCGGCGGTGATGTAGGCCGCGACCGCGTACGGCACCGCGCCCGCCCGATGGCGAGCGCAGCCTTGGATCACCGCGAGCAGGCCGAAGGTCGCCACCAGCTCGCCCAGGAGCTGGGCCGGACCGCTGCGGGCGTGGCGGGAGGCGAAGAAGACCGGCGCGCCGAACATCAGGTGCGCGATCGCCACGCCCCCGAAGGCGCCCACGATCTGGGCGCAGATGTAGGCGGGCACGTCCGGCCACGCGAGGCCGCCGCCCACCGCCTCCGCGAGAGTGACCGCGGGATTGAAGTGCGCGCCCGAGATCTCGCCGAAGGTCAGGATGAGGGCGACCAAAGCCGCGCCGGTCGCGAGGGTGTTGGCGAGCAGCGCGATGGCCACGTTGCCGCCGGCCAGCCCCTCGCCCATGATGCCGGAGCCGATCACCGCCGCGAGCAGGAACGCGGTGCCCACCGCCTCCGCGGTCACCCGCCGGGCGCGATCGGGGCGCGCGCCGTCCGCGGTCACGACGGCGCCTTCGCGCGCTGGAGCACGTGGGCTCCGGGGGCGCGGTGGAGCATGAGCACCGACGCCACCGCGACGAGGCCAGCCACGCCGAGGCTGACGAACGCCCAGCCCCACGCCTGCGCGCTGCGCCCGCCGTACCAGTCGAGGATGGCCCCGAAGAGCAGCGGGGCGATCGCGCCCGCCCCGTAGCCGGCCAGCGAGCGGAGGGCCAGCGCGGCGCCGCGGAAGGCCGGGGTCACCACCTCGGTGATGGCGGTCGAGTAGATCGGCGAGTCGCCGAGCGCGGCGAAGCCGTAGACGAGGCCGAGCGCGACCACCACCGCCACCGGGGTGCCGAGCAGCCAGCCGAACGCGAGCGAGCAGCCCGCGCTCAGCGAGGCCATCATGAGCATGACCGGGACGCGCCCCAGGCGATCGGCGAGGACGCCCGCGACCATCGAGGCGAGCATGCCGGTCCCGTGGAAGAGCGAGGTCATGTAGGCGCCGAGGCCGGCCCCGCGATCGAGCGTGGAGCCGGTCGCCACGAAGCACGCGGCCAGGAACGCGGGCGTCCAGGCCCACATGCCGAGCAGCTCCCAGGAGTGGAAGGTGTAGCCCGCGATCACCAGCATGGCCGGACGGTTGCGGAGCACCGCTCCCGCGAAGCGCTCACCGCCGGCGCGGGGCGTGACCACGTTCGGGGTGTCGCGCACCACCCACCAGGCGAGCCCGCCGCCCACGATCGGGCCCGCCGCGACGAGCGCGAACGCGAGCGGGTACCCTCCGCGCGACACCGCGATGCCGGTGACCGCCAGCGCCAGGGCGAGGCCGAGCGAGTGGCCGGCCAGGAAGAAGCCCATGGCGCGGCCCCGGCGGGCCACCGGGACGTTCTCGGCCACCAGCAGCACCCCGGTCGTATAGGTGCCGCCGAGGGCCAGCGCGAGCAGCGTGTAGAGGACCAGGCCCGACCAGTAGTCGCGGGCGAAGAGCGCGAACAGCGCGGCCATCACCGCCGAGGCCAGGGTGCCCACGAGGAACACTCGCTGGGCGCCGACGCGGTCGGCGATCTCGGAGCAGCCCATCAGCGAGAGCGCGTAGGCGAGCTGGAAGCAGGACGCGATCCCACCCGCCGCGGTCGCCGACATGTCCCACTCCCGCTGCAGCACGGGAAGGGCGGCGGCGTAGGCGATGTAGATCATGTAGGCGCCGACGCGCGACACGCAGATCGCGAGCAGCCAGGCCCCGCTGCCCGGGGTCATGCCGCCGGGCGCCTCTCCGCGAGCCAGGTCCGGAGCCGCTCCCGGATCGCGTCCCGGACGCTCCGGAAGGTCGCGAGCCGGTCCGCCTCACTGCCGGTCGCGGCCGACGGGTCCTCGAAGCTCCAGTGGATCCGCCGGGCGGGCCCGGGGAAGAGGGGGCAGCGCTCGCCCGCCTGATCGCAGACCGTGATCACGTAGTCCCACCGCTCGCCGAGGTAACGCTCGAGGGTCTTGGACGAGTGCCCCCGGAGGTCGAGGCCGATCTCCTCCATCACCCGCGCGGCGAGCGGGTGCACCCGAGTCGCGACGGTGCCGGCGCTGGCCACCTCGAACCGGTCGCCGCCCAGATGGCGCAGGAGCCGCTCGGCCATCTGGCTGCGCGCCGAGTTGTGCGTGCAGAGGACCAGGACGCGGTCGCGCGGGATCGAGGGCTCAGTCACACCGGCGCAGCACGCGAAGGGCGCGGTTGGAGGGCCGGAGCTCGTCGAGCGCGCGGCGGAGGGTCTCGAGGCCGTCCGGGTTGAGCGCGTAGTACACCCAGCGCCCGTCGCGCCGATCGGTGACGAGCCCCGCGTCCTTCAGGGAGCGCAGGTGGAACGACAGGAGCGACTGCCGGGTGTCGAGCTCGTCGGTGAGATCGCACACGCACTGCTCACCCTCGCGCAGCCGCCGCAGGAGGCGCAGGCGGGTCTCGTCGCCGAGGGCCCGGAACATGCGCAGCACCTCGTCGGTGAGCCTCGTTCCCGCCGCCATGCCGGCACTATTCATCAACTCCAGTTGATCCGTCAAGCGGGACGATGACCCGAATCGCCGGCGGCGCCCGGGCACAACGCCCGGGCTCCGACCGGCGGCCCGCGGCTCAACCGGCCGGTTTCTTGGCCGACCCGGCCGTGGTATGACGTTTGCTATCCTCCCTTCGCTCGAGGGAGGACGCCATGGTCCAGAAGATGATCCTGGCCCTCGTGATGGTGGCGATCGCCGCGGTGCCGTGCGCGATGACCTTCGCGTTTCGTGGGCGCCGCGGTGAGGAGAGACCGCGATGCTGAGGGACGCGATGGAGCTCGAGCGCTGGGCGGTCGTGCTGTCCCTGATCGTGCTGATCACCTTCGCCGAGCTGGGCTGACGCGGCCGACGCACTGACGTGCACGTCGTACGAGACCGAGAGGGAGCGTAATGAGCCACTACCACATTCGGACGATCTGAAGGTCCTCGGGGAGTTCAAGAAGCTCGCTCCCGCCGAGTTCAAGGGCTTCGTGGAGCTCGACAGCATCGTCGGCCGCGACGCAAGATCCCGCGCAAGTATCGTGAGCTGACCGCCCTGGCGGTGGCCTGCACCACCCAGTGCCCCTACTGCCTCGACGTGCACACGCGCAACGCGAAGAATGCCGGGGCCACCCGGGAGGAGGTCGCGGAGGCGGCGCTCCGGGCCGCCGCCCTGCGGGCGGGAGCCGCGGTGACGCACGGAGCGCTCGCGGTCAAGCTCTTCGACCGGCCCTAGCGCGCGGGCGGGCCGACTGCGGTACAATCCGGCGCGTGAAACCCCACGCGGTGGCGATCGGGATCGCGCTGTGCCTCGGAGCGTGCGCCCCCGTCGCGGTGCCGATGCCGATCCAGCCGTTCCCCGACGTGCCGGTGCCGGCGGAATGGACGCCATACTCCGACGACTGGGTGATGATCCGCACGCCCAAGATCACCGCGGCGCGGCTCATCTACTTCACCCCGGAGAGCGTGGAGGCGACGCTGGCGCACGCGCGCCGCCTCCTCGCCACCGCGGGATGGATCGAGACCAAGAGCGACCGCTTCGTCAACGCCGAGAAGTTCCCCGGGGTCTGGGCCGAGTTCGGCAAGGGCGACGACCTCTGCCGCCTGACCGTGATCCAGGGCTCGGGCGCCACCCACGTGGACTACACGCTCGCGCGCGTGAACCCGGGCTCCTGATGGCGGCGGCCGACCTGCCCTGGCGATCGGCGCAGGAGCTGGCCACTCTCATCCGCGGCAAGCAGATCTCGCCGGTCGAGGTGGTGGAGGCGCTGCTCGCCCGCATCGAGCGCCTCAACCCCGCGCTCAACTGCTACGCCACCGTGACCGCCGAGGAGGCGCGCGAGGCCGCGGTGGCCGCCGAGGTGGAAGTGGTCACCGGCGAGGCGCTCGGGCCGCTCCACGGCGTGCCGGTGTCGATCAAGGACCTGCTGTTCACCCGGCGGGTGCTCACCACCGGCGGCTCGCGGCTCTTCGCGGATCACGTGCCGGAGGAGGATTCGGTGTGCGTCGAGCGCCTCAAGGGCGCGGGCGCCATCATCGTCGGCAAGACCACCACTCCCGAGTTCGGCCACAAGGCGGTGACCGACAGCCCGCTCCTCGGCATCACCCGCAATCCGTGGAACCCCGCGCTCACCCCCGGCGGCTCGAGCGGCGGCGCGGGCGCCGCGGTGGCCGCCGGCCTGGGACCGCTCGCGGTGGGGACCGACGGGGGCGGCTCCATCCGCATCCCGGCCGCCTTCTGCGGCGTCTACGGGCTCAAGCCGTCGTTCGGGCGCGTGCCGCAGGCCCCGGGCTTCCCGGGCTGGGAAACGCTCTCCCATACCGGGCCGCTCACCCGCACCGTGCGCGACGCGGCGCTGATGCTCGACGTGATCGCGGGCCCCGACGATCGCGACCGGCATTCGCTGCCCGCGGCGGGGCGCTCGTACCTCGAGGCGTGCGAGGGCGGCATCGCGGGGCTGAGCGTGGCGTGGTCGCCGGATCTGGGGTACGCGCGCGTGGACCCGGAGGTGGCGGAGCTCTGCGCGGCGGCGGCCGAGCGCTTCGAGAGCTTTGGCGGCCACGTGGAGGTGGTGTCGCCCTCGTGGGAGGATCCGGAGGAGATCTTCCGGGTGATGGTCGGCGCCGAGACGTGGGGCGCGTGGGGCGATCGCCTGGAGGCCGACGGGGAGCGGATGGACCGCTCCCTGCGCGCGCTCATGAAGTTCGGGGCGAGCGTCACCGCCGAGCAGTACCTCCGCGCGACCCGGCGCCGCCACGACTTCTGGACCGAGGTGCAGCGCTTCCTGGCCCGCTTCGATCTCCTGATCACCCCGACGGTGGCGGTGCCCCCGTTCGAGGTGGGCCGGGCCGGGCTCAACGAGGTCGCGGGCCAGCCGTCGTCGCCGCTCGGCTGGATCCCGTTCTGCTTCCCGTTCAACCTGACCGGTCAGCCCGCCGCGACGGTGCCGGTGGGCTTCACGGGCGCGGGGCTGCCGGTGGGCCTGCAGATCGTAGGGCGACGCCACGCCGACCACACGGTCCTCGCCGCCTCCGCCGCCTTCGAGGCCGCGCAGCCCTGGACGGACCGCCGCCCGCCGGTCGACTAGGCCGGCGGCGCGACCGTGACGCGATTCGTGCTGATCTGCTGCGGGGGAGCGGTGGGGACCGGCGCGCGGTACCTGCTGGGTGGTCTGGTGGCGCGCTGGGCCGGCCCGGACTTTCCGTACGGGACGCTGCTCATCAACGTGCTCGGCTCCTTCCTCATCGGCGTCATCCAGCAGGTGGGGCTCTCCACGCTGCTGATCCCGGACACCCTGCGCCTGGTCTTGGCGATCGGGGTCATGGGCGGGTTCACCACCTACTCGTCCTTCTCCTACGAGACCATCCGCCTGCTCGAGGGCGGCTCGTGGCTGGCCGCGAGCCTGTACGTCCTGCTCACCACCGCGCTGTGTCTCGCGTGCTGCGCGGCGGGCCTGTCGCTCGGTCGGGTGGTCATCGAGGGGAAGGGAGGATGGTAGCCATGCGCAAGCTGGACGGGGAGCAGGTCCTGATGCGGATCTTCATCGGCGAGAGCGATCGCTGGGAGCATCGCCCCCTCCACACCGCGCTGGTCGAGCTGTTCCGGCGAGAGGGGCTGGCCGGGGCGACCGTGCTTCGGGCGGTGGCCGGCTTCGGGGCCGATTCGGTCGTGCACACCGCCAACATCCTCCGGCTCTCGGCCGACCTGCCGCTGGTGATCGAGGTGGTGGACTCGCAGGAGCACCTGGACCGCGTGCTGCCCCAGGTGGACCGGATGATGCGGGGCGGTCTGATCACCCTGGAGAAGGTGCGGGTGCTGAAGTACGAGCACACCGCCGCGGGCTAGCGCCGGGCCGTCCCGCTCTCCTGTCGCTTCTCGGACTCCATGATCAGGGACCGGTGCTCCTGCAACGCCCGGTCGTAGCGCCGGAGCATGTCGTCGCGCTGGGCGTGGGACTGCAGGCGCTCCACGAGCATGCCCGCGAGGAACGCCACCAGCACGATCACGACGAGCGCCAGTCCCTGGAGGATCCACCGCGGTCCGGCCGCCGGCGACATGCCCCGTATGATAGCAAGGGCGGCGGCGCGCTTGCGGCCGGGGTGAGAATGACCAGAGGGTCGAGAGGAGACGCGATCGATGCCGGCACTGGCGACCGTACCTGTCAGGGGGAGCGCGATTCGTCGCGCGGTGATTCTGCTGACGCTGCTCCTGGCCTCGAGCGCGCGCGGCGCGGGCGCCGAGGTGCTGGGCCGCTCCACGGAGCAGGATCTGCGGCTCGACTGGACCGCGGCCGAGGACCGGCGCGGGCGGCCGGTCGTGACCGGCTACATCTATAACCGGCGCGCGGGGAGCTACGCGACCGCGGTGCGGCTGCTGGTGGAGGCGCTCGACGCCTCCGGCCGGGTGGCGGGATCCACCAGCGGCCTCGTCATCGGCGACGTGCCCCCCTCTGACCGCTCCTACTTCGAGATCAAGGCCCCCCCCAAGGCCGCGAGCTACCGCGTCACCATCCAGACACTCTCCTGGCGTACCTACGGGGCGGGAGGAGGAGGCTAGTCATGCGTCACCGCACGATCCCTCTGCTGGTCGCGACCCTGTGGCTCGGTGCCGCGACCGGCGCGCCGGCCGCGCCGGCGCCCGACGATCCGTACGTGGCCGGCTACGCCGGCGCGGTGCTCGAGCGCGAGTTCAAGGTGAGCCGGCGGGCCGTCACCGTGGACAACGGCGTGCTCACCCTGGACGCCTCCCAGCTCGCGGGCGCCGACCGGGCCCGGGTCCTGACCACGCTGGCCGCGCTGCCCGGCGTCAGCCGCGTGGAAGTGCGCGAGCCCGCCGCGCCGGTGGCCCCGGGCCCCGACGTCGCGGCGCCCGATCTCTCCGCGCTGCCGACCGGGCTGCTCCCGGTCGGCCACCTCTTCCAGCCCCTGCTCGCCGATCCGCGCTGGCCCCACTTCTCGGCCTCCTACCGTTACTACTTCGGCGATCGGGATCTCCAGCACGTGGGCGCGGTGAGCTTCGGCGAGACCATCCCGATCTTTCGGGGCGACGCCTTCGCGGCGAGCCAGTGGGAGGCGGGCATCCAGGCCGGCGTCTTCGCGGTGTTCCAGATGGACCAGCCGTCCAAGGATCTGCTCAACGCCGACTACTTCGCCGCGCTCTACGGGGCGTGGCGGCGGGGGCCGGTCTCGACGCTGGGTCGCGTGTTCCACCAGAGCTCGCACCTGGGCGACGAGTTCCTGCTGCGCAGCCGGACCGAGCGGGTCAACCTGACCTACGAGAGCGTGGACCTCAAGCTCTCCTACGACCTGCCGTGGGGCCTTCGCGCCTACGGCGGGGGCGGCTATCTCTTCGACCAGGAGCCGGCGGACCTGCAGCCGTGGTCGGTGCAGGGCGGCGTCGAGTTCCGCAGCCCGTGGACGGTGGCCTCCGGCCACATCCGTCCGGTCGCGGCGCTGGATCTCCAGAGCCGCGAGCAGAACGGCTGGAACGTGGACGTCTCGCTGCGCGGAGGCGTCCAGTTCGAGAACGTCCGGGTGCTCGACCGCAACCTGCAGCTGCTCGTCGAGTACTTTCACGGCAACTCCCCGGACGGGCAGTTCTTCAAGCGCCGGGTCGAGTACCTGGGGCTCGGGGCCCACTTTCACTTCTAGGCGCTAGGGCGTGAGCGCGGTGACGAGGTCGCGCGCGGCCGGGTGGCTCGCGAGGAGCGGGGCGCGCTCGCCCGCTTCGTAGTCGGCGTAGTCGAAGCCGGGGGCGACGGTGGCGCCGAGGAGGGCCAGGCGGCCCCCGGGCACGAGGCGCGCGCCCTGCCAGACGCCCCGCGCCACGACGACCTGGGGCCGCTGCCCGGCCTCAAGATCGGTGCCGATCACGACCACCCGATGCGAGCCGTCGGGCCGGAGCTGGAGCATCTCGACCGGATCGCCCAGGTAGAAGTGGAAGATCTCGTCGGTGGCCAGGCGGTGCATGGCCGAGAACGTCTCCGGTGTGAGCAGGTAGTAGATCGCGGTGCCGGCCACCCGCGGACCCCGGTAGCGGGACGGCAGCGCGTCGCCGGGCACGACCTCGGCGCTGCGGTAGGTCTCCGCGAAGAAGCCGCCCTCCACCGGGTGGGGCCGCAGCCCGAGCAGCGCGCGGAGCGCCTCGACGGTCGGCATGGCGGCATTGTAAGATACGCGCATGCGCCGAGTCCGCCGGATCCTCCACGCGACCGATTTCTCCCGCGCCTCCACGCCCGCGCTCAAGGGGGCGATCTCGATGGCCAAGGCCAACCGCGCTCGCCTCACGGTGGTGCATGTGATGGCGCCGCCGGCGCTGGCCCTGCCCGGCGAGGGCTACGTATCCCCCGCGCTCTACGACAGCCTCGAGAGCTCGGCGCGCGCGGCGGCACAGAAGCGCCTCAACGCGATCCTGGCCCGGGCCCGGACCGCGGGCGTGCGCGCCGGCGGGCTCCTGCTCGAGGGCGTCCCCCACGAGCTGATCGCGCGGGCGGCGCGGAAGGCCGATCTGCTCGTGATCGGCACCCACGGCCGCAGCGGGCTCGCCAAGCTGTTCCTGGGCAGCGTCGCGAGCCGCCTGGTGACGCTGGCGCCCTGTCCGGTGCTGACGGTGCGGGGCCGGTAAGCGCGATGGCCGCCGCGGCGGGGGCCCGCATCGGCGCCGAGTCGAAGATCAACGACGTGCTCGCCCGGCACCCCGCCACCGCGCCGGTCTTCACCCAGGGGCGGCGCCTGTACGTCGACCAGCCGCGCGAGCTCTACGCGCGCTTCCCCGGGCTCACCGTGGGCGACTTCGCGCGCCAGAACGAGCTGGACCTCCCCGCGGTGCTGGTCCAGGTCAACGCGCTCGCCGAGTCGGAGGACGCGGCGCGCGAGCCCGCGACGCGCGCGCACGACGCCGGCCTTGCCCGCCCCGGGCAGTTCTCGCTGACGCTCGGCTACACCGCCAGCCACCGCCCCCGCGAGGACTCGGCCCCGGACAGCGTCTCGGTGGTCGCGGTCCAATCCTCTCGCGGTCCCGAGTAGAGCCTGACGAGCCAGGACCGGCCGGTCCCGGCGTCGAGACCGGCCGCCCCGCCGGCGTCCGACCGCTCCCAGTGGGGCAAGGAGCCGGCCGTCCCGGAGGAGATCCGCTTCCTCGAGGGGCCGCAGTCCCGCTCCTTCGAGCTGGCCCGGGCGATCCGCATCTTCGTCGAGTTCGTGCGGGGCTTCCGCGCGCTCCACTTCGTCGGGCCGTGCGTCACCGTGTTCGGCTCCGCCCGCTTCAAGGCCGACCATCCGTACTACGCGCTCGGGCGCGATCTCGGCGCGCGCCTGGCGCGCGTGGGCTTCACGGTCATGACCGGCGGGGGCCCCGGGGTCATGGAGGCGGCCAACCGCGGGGCCAAGGAGGCGGGCGGGCGCTCGGTGGGCTGCAACATCGAGCTGCCCCACGAGCAGCGGCCCAATCCGTACCTCGACCACTGGATCACCTTCCGCCACTTCTACGTGCGCAAGGTGATGCTGGTGAAATACTCCTACGCGTTCGTGGCGCTGCCCGGCGGATTCGGGACCCTCGACGAGACCTTCGAGGTCGCCACCCTGGTGCAGACCGGCAAGGTCCGGGAGTTTCCGATCGTGCTCATGGGCCGCGACTACTGGCAGCCGCTCGTCGACTTCGTGCGGAACCGTCTCCTGGTCGAAGGCACGATCGATCCGGGCGACGAGCAGCTCCTGCTGACCACCGACTCGGCCGAGGAGGCGGTGGAGTGGATCGCCGGGGTGGGCATGCGGCGCTTCGGCCTGAGCTACGCCACCCGGGCGCGCCGGCGCTGGTATCTGGGCGAGTAGCTTGACCCTCCGCCGGCCGCTTGCTAGCGTAGCCGCGCGTCAACCGACGTCGAACGGGAGATCATCCATGCACACGCGCACCCCTTTCCGCCTCTTCATCACCCTCGCCCTCGCCGGGGCCGTCGTCGCGGGGGGCGGCCCCACCGCCGCCTTCGCCCAGGCCCCGATCAAGATCGGCCTGGTGCAGGGCTTCACCGGGCCGTTCGAGGTGTACGCCAAGCAGGTCAAGCGCGGCTTCGAGCTGGGCCTCGAGTACGCGACCGGCGGCAAGGGCGAGGTGCTGGGCCGGAAGATCGTGGTCCTCGAGGAGGACGATCAACTCAAGCCGGACGTGGCCAAGCAGAAGGTCACCAAGCTCTACGCCGACGACAAGGTCGACCTCGTCGTGGGCACGACCTCGAGCGCGGCCGCGCTGGCGGTGCTGCCGGTGGCGGCCGAGTTCAAGAAGGTCCTGATCGTCGAGCCGGCGGTGGCGGACAGCATCACCGGCGAGAACTGGAACCGCTACATCTTCCGCACCGGCCGCAACTCGACCCAGGACGCGATCGCCAACGCGCTGGCGGTGGCCCGGCCCGGTGTCTCCATCGCCACCATCGCCCAGGACTACGCGTTCGGGCGCGATGGGGTGGCCGCCTACAAGGCCGCGGTCGAGAAGGCGGGCGCGCAGGTGGTGCACGAGGAGTACGCGCCCACCACCGCCACCGACTTCACCGCGCCCATCCAGAAGATCATCGGCGCGCTCAAGGACCGGCCGGGGCCCAAGTACGTCTTCGTGATCTGGGCCGGCAAGGGCGGGCCGTTCCCGCAGCTGGTCGACAACCGGCTCGACAAGTACGGCATCACGCTCACCAGCGGCAGCAACGTGCTCGACGTGCTGAAGGCCATGAAGAGCATGAAGCTCGAAGGCATGGTGGGCGGGGCCTACTACTACTACGAGATCCCCAAGAACCCGATCAACGACTGGCTGGTGCGCGAGCACGTCAAGCGCTTCAACGAGCCGCCCGACTTCTTCACCTGCGGCGGCTTCGCGGCCGCGATGGCGGCGGTAGCCGGGATCCAGAAGGCGGGCGGGACCGACACCGAGAAGCTGATCGCGGCGATGGAGGGGCTCGAGTTCCAGACCCCCAAGGGCAAGATGATCTTCCGCAAGGAGGACCACCAGGCCCTGCAGGCGATGTACGCGTTCAAGATGGTGTCCAAGCCGGACGTGGCGTGGCTCGTGCCGACCCTCACTCGCGAGCTCTCGCTCCAGGAGACGGCGCCCGCGGTCGCCAACAAGCGCTGAGCCCATGGCCCGCGTCGCCGTCGGCCCCCTCTCGCTCGCGGTCGCGGAGTGGCCGGGTCCCGCGCAGGGCCCGGCGGTGGTGTGCATCCACGGCCTCACCGCCAACCACACCTGCTGGGCGAGCGTGGCCGACGTGCTCTCGCCCGCCCATCGCCTGATCGCCTACGACCTGCGGGGCCGGGGGGAGAGCGACAAGCCCGACAAGGGCTACAGCCTGGCCATCCACGCCGACGACCTCGAGGGGCTGCTCGACCATTTCGGGCTCAAGAAGGCGGTGCTGATCGGCCATTCGCTGGGGGCCCACATCGCGGTCCGCTTCGCCGCGACGCGACCCCAGCGGGTGTCCAAGCTGGTGCTGGTGGACGGCGGCCTCGACGTCCGCTACGAGGTGCTGGAGTCGCTCCGGCCCGCGATCAACCGGCTGGGGGTGGAGTTCCCCTCGCTCGACATGTTCATGGGGTTCGTGCGGGCGCTGCCGATGTTCGAGGGGCGGTGGAACGACTACCTCGAGCGCTACTTCCGCTACGACGTGGAGGAGCTGCCCGCGGGGACGGTGCGCGCCAAGGCGTCCCGGCTCGCCATCGAGGAGGAGATCGCCAACCTCGAGCGCGAGCGGCTCTGGGTCTATCACCACCGGGTCAAGGCGCCGACCCTGATCTTCCGGGCGCCCGACGGGCTGCTCACGCCCACCGACTGCCTGATGACCCAGGAGGAGGCGGAGGCGATGGCCGCCGCCATCCCGCGCGCGAAGCTGGTGGTGGTGCCGGGGACGAACCACTACACGGTGCTCCTCGGCCAGAACCCGAAGGTCAAGACCGCGCTCCGCGCCTTCCTCAAGGGGGCCTAGCGACGGCCTCGGCCCCGATCGTCTCCACCCGCGATCTCACCATCCGCTTCGGCGGGCACGTCGCGGTGGACCACGTCAGCCTCGACGTGGCCCCGTTCACCCTCAAGTCCATCATCGGGCCCAACGGGGCGGGGAAGACCACCTTCTTCAACCTGCTGAGCGGGCAGTACCGGCCGACCGAGGGCCGCGTCCTGTTCAAGGGGCGCGACGTCACCGCGCGAGGGGCGGCCGCCCGCACCCACCTCGGGATCGGCCGCTCCTTCCAGCTCACCAACATCTTCCCGGCCCTGACCGTGCTCGAGAACGTACGCCTCGCGGTGCAGGCGCGGCGCGGCCTCGGCTTCACCGCGTGGCGCCACTACCGGCGCTTCCCCGAGCTCGAGGACATCGCCTACGGGCTGCTCGAGCGGGTGCTCCTCGAGGGCAAGTGGCACGCGGCGGCGGGGGCGCTGGCCCACGGCGAGAAGCGCAAGCTCGAGCTGGGCATCCTGCTCGGGCTCGAGCCGGAGGTGCTGCTGCTCGACGAGCCGACCGCGGGCATGTCGCTCGAGGAGGTGCCCGCGATCATCGGGCTCATCGAGGGCATCCGGGCCCGGCGGGACCGCACCATCCTGCTCGTCGAGCACAAGATCGACATGGTGATGGCCCTGTCCGACTCGATCGCGGTGCTGAAGGACGGACGGCTCATCGCCGACGGCCCGCCCGCTCTAGTGAGCGCGAGCGCGGAGGTGCAGGCCGCGTACTTCGGGAGCGCGCATGCCTGACGTGCTCGAGCTGGAGGGCGTGCACACCGACATCGGCCAGCACCACATCCTGCAGGGGGTGTCGCTGCGGGTCCGGGCCGACGCGGTCACGGTGCTGCTCGGCCGCAACGGGGCCGGCAAGACCACCACGATGCGCACCGTGATGGGCGTGCTGCCCCCGAGCCGGGGCGCGGTCCGCTTCGAGGGGCGCCCCATCCACGGCCTGCCGCCCCACGCCATCGCCCGCCTCGGCATCGGCTACGTGCCGGAGGGGCAGGGGATCTTCGCGACCCTCACGGTGGAGGAGAATCTGCGGGTGGCGATGCGGACGGAGAACGCGGAGAGCCGCGAGCGGATGCGGCGGGTGCTCGCGCTCTTCCCCGACCTCGAGCGCTTCCGGCCCGCGCGGGCGGGCACGCTGTCGGGCGGGCAGAAGCAGATGCTGGCCATCGGGCGCGCCCTCGTCAATCCCACGCGCCTGCTGCTGATCGACGAGCCCTCCAAGGGCCTCGCCCCTATCGTGGTCGAGCACCTCGTCGGAGCCCTCGAGGCCATGAAGCGGGAGACCACGGTCGTCCTGGTCGAGCAGAACTTTGCGATGGCGAGCCGGCTCGGCGACGACTGCTACGTGATGGACGACGGGCGCACCGTCTACTCGGGCTCGATGACCGCGTTGGCCGCCGACCGGGACCTCAAGCGGCGATACCTCGGCGTATGAAGCCCATGAGGCGTGCGATCCCGCTCCTCGCCGGCGCGGCCCTGCTCCTGCTGCTGCCGCTGCTCGGCATCGAGCCGCGGGCCTGGCTCACCCTCACGGTGGCCGGGCTCGCCATGGGCATGCTGATCTTCCTGGTGGCCGCGGGGCTCACCCTGATCTTCGGCCTGATGGACGTGCTCAACTTCGCCCACGGCGCACTGTTCTCCTGGGGCGCCTACGCGGGCTTCACGGTGGCGGTGGCGGTCAACGGGCGCTGGGGCTGGGCGGCGGCTCCGTCGGTCTGGGCCAACGCGGGCCTGCTCCTGCTCGCGGTGGCCGCCGCGGTGGCGGTGGCGTGCGCGCTCGGGGTCGTGCTCGAGCGGGTGATCGTGCGCCCGGTCTACGGGCAGCACCTCTTCCAGATCCTGATCACCCTGGGGGCGACCATCGTCCTCGAGGAGCTGATCCGGGTCGCCTGGGGGCCGAACGACCAGGTGATGCCGGTGCCGGCCACCTTCCAGGGCTCGTGGGACGTGGCCGACGTGATCGTGCTCCGCTTCCCCGCGATCGCGATCGGCCTCGGGCTGCTGGTCTACGGCGGCATGCAGTGGCTGCTCACGCGCACCCGGGTGGGCCTCATCGTGCGCGCGGGCGTGGAGAACAACGAGATGGTGCAGGTGATGGGCCACGACATCCGCCGCTACTTCACCGGGGTGTTCGCGGCCGGCTCCGGGCTCGCCGGGCTCGGGGGGCTCATGTGGGGCATGTTCAGCCAGTCGATCCGCCCGTCGATGGGCGGGGAGCAGCTCATCTTCGCGTTCATCGTGGTCATCATCGGCGGCCTCGGCAGCGTCACCGGCTCGCTGGTGGGCGCGCTGCTCGTGGGCCTCGCCTACAACTACGTGGCGTACCTCGTGCCCAAGGCGGCCATCGGCGTCACCATGGGCATCATGGTGCTGGTGCTGCTGGTGCGCCCCACCGGGCTCTACGGCGCCGGCAAGTGAGCGCGCTCGGGCTCACCCCGGTCCAGGCCGCGCGCGTGACGGCGCGCCGCGACCGCTGGCGGTCACCGACCCTCTACCTGCGCCTCGCGGTGGTGCTGGCCTGGGCGCTCCTCCCCGCCGTCGGCCCCTCGTTCCAGCTGCTCGACCTCGCGCTCAAGATCGCGCTCTTCGCCACGCTCGCGGCGAGCTACGACGTGGTGATCGGCTACACCGGCATCGTCTCGTTCGGGCACGCGATGTTCTTCGGCTTCGGAGCCTACGCGGTCGCCCTCGCGGTGGGCCGGCTCGGGGCGCCCACCTACGGC